>Ga0172378_10005187_pt1 | contig 12165 bp, 10 predicted proteins | sample GrowelOW332metaG_FD_119755 | JGI IMG/M metagenome (GOLD analysis project Ga0172378, IMG submission 119755) | Groundwater microbial communities from an aquifer near a municipal landfill in Southern Ontario, Canada - Pumphouse #3_1 metaG | ecosystem: Environmental > Aquatic > Deep subsurface >...
CTTATCAGCATTTTCTGCATCTTGAGCTATTTCTTTCAAGCGCTCAATTACCTCTTCTTTTGTAACCTTTGATTGTAAAGAAACTTCAATCGGCTCCAAATTTTGATTAGTCTCGAGAGAATCCATGTTCTTACTTTTTTAATTATTTTTACAGTGACAAACCAATCACTTTATTTTGCAAATTAAAGAAATAAATACGTTATTTCATAAAAAAAGGGCTATTATTTTAAAAAAGAGAAAATAATATTTATAGACGACCTAAAAAAAAGTCTTTAAATCCTAATGATTTAAAGACTTCTCCTGTTGGGCTACTCGGATTCGAACCAAGAATGACAGGACCAGAATCTGTTGTGTTACCATTACACCATAGCCCAATTAATCGTTCTTTTATTTGCGCTGCAAATGTACCACATTTTTTATTATTTACAATATTTTTCAAAACATTTTTCCTAAAAAATAAAACATGACTCTTTTTTTTCTCCAGATTATCTAAAAAAATAAAAAAACAATCAGAAGTCACAAAGTGATTTGATAAATAGCAGTATATTTGCATTAAAATGTGATAATTGGTAAAAATCAATATTATTTGCCAACTGAAAAGACATAATTCAAATAATAAATGAACGAAACAAAAAACTTGATTAAAGAAATTACAGAAGGAATACAAAATAAAAAAGGAAAAAGTATTATCATTGCAGATCTTTCAAAAATCGGAGATACTATTTGTAATTATTTTGTTATTTGCCAAGGAAATACGCCGAGCCAAGTATCGGCAATTGTTGAATCAATCACCGACAATGTACGCGAAAAAATAGGAAACAAACCTATTGCTATAGATGGTTTTCATAATGCCGAATGGGTCGCAATGGATTATGCCGATGTCCTGGTGCATGTTTTTTTACCTGAAAAGCGTAATTATTACAAACTGGAAACTTTATGGGCAGATGCCACATTAACATCAATACCGGATATAGATTAATAAGATGAACGGAACTAGTAACAACGGCAATAAACCACGTGTGAATATGCCAAGACCGAATTTGAATTGGCTTTATATTATTATCGTTACGGCACTAATAGCCCTAATGTTCATGAATCAGGGAACAGATGTCAGTAAAACTGCTTCTTACACCGAATTCAAACGATATGTGTCTCTAGGATATGCCAATAAAGTAATCGCCAATAAAGACGATTTAACTCTAAAAATGTATGTTAAGCCTGAATATGCAAAAGAGGTTTTTAAAACAGATGCGAATCAATTGGGACGCAGTCCTTTCATTACAGTCGAATTTGGTTCAATTGATGCTTTGGAAAAGTTTTTAGATGAACAACAACAACAGGGACATTTCTCCGGAACTGTAAATTACGAAAAAAAGAACGATTTCTTCGGAGCTATATTTTGGAATATTGTTTCTATTGGTTTATTAATATTTCTTTGGATTTTCCTTATGCGCCGAATGAGTGGAGGTGGAATGGGCAACGGTGGAGTATTTAATGTCGGTAAGTCAAAAGCTCAACTGTTCGATAAAACAAATGGAAAAACAGTAAAAATAACTTTTAAAGATGTTGCTGGGCAAGCGGAAGCTAAGCAAGAAGTCGAAGAAATTGTAGAATTTCTCAAAAAGCCTCAAAAATATACGGAATTGGGAGGTAAGATTCCTAAAGGAGCTTTACTGGTAGGTCCTCCGGGAACAGGAAAAACATTATTGGCAAAAGCCGTTGCTGGTGAAGCTGATGTTCCTTTTTTCTCTCTCTCCGGATCTGATTTTGTAGAAATGTTCGTGGGGGTTGGAGCGTCTCGTGTTCGGGATTTATTTCGTCAAGCCAAAGAAAAAGCTCCTTGCATTATTTTCATCGATGAAATTGATGCCATAGGACGTGCCCGCGGGAAAAATCCTGCAATGGGAGGTAATGACGAAAGAGAAAGCACTTTAAATCAGCTACTTACTGAAATGGATGGTTTCGATACAAACAGCGGTGTTATTATATTGGCTGCAACTAACCGTGCAGATATTCTGGATAAAGCTTTACTTCGTGCCGGTCGTTTTGACAGACAAATACACGTAGATCTTCCAGATCTAAATGAACGTAAAGAAGTATTTAATGTACATTTACGTACATTGAAAATAGATAAGAGTTTGGATGTCGATCTCTTGGCAAGACAAACACCAGGATTTTCGGGAGCTGATATCGCCAACGTATGCAATGAAGCCGCTTTAATAGCGGCAAGACATGCGAAAAGTTGTGTTAGCAAACAAGATTTTCTTGATGCCGTAGACCGTATAGTTGGTGGGTTGGAAAAAAAGACGAAAGTAATGACTCAGGAAGAAAAACATACCATTGCTTTGCATGAAGCAGGACATGCAACTTTATCCTGGTTCCTGGAGCATGCCAATCCTTTGATTAAAGTAACGATAGTACCTCGCGGTCGAGCCCTAGGTGCTGCATGGTATTTGCCGGAAGAACGACAAATTACGACAAAAGAACAAATGCTTGATGAAATGTGTGCTACCCTTGGGGGACGTGCAGCTGAAGATGCATTTATCGGACGTATTTCAACTGGTGCAATTAACGATTTGGAACGTGTTACTAAACAAGCATATGGTATGATTGCATATGCAGGTATGAGTGATCGACTTCCCAATCTTTGCTATTATAATAATAATGAAGAATATTCTTTCAATAAACCTTATAGCGAAAATACAGCTCAACTTATTGATGAAGAAGTAAAAAAGATGATTAGTGAACAATATGAACGAGCAAAGAAAATACTTATCAACCACAAAGATGGACACAATAAATTAGCTAATTTATTGATGGAACGAGAAGTTATTTTCGTTGAAGATGTTGAAAATATTTTTGGAAAACGTCCATGGACTTCTCGTTCTGAAGAAATTCTAAAAGACGAAGAAAAAATGGAGAAAAAAGATATTGGCGTGAAAGAAAAGGAAGAAAAAGAGGCTCCCGAAAATTTAAACTTGGATAAAGAAAAAGAAAACCAACAATAATAGATCGTGAAGAATCTAACACAAAGAACAATTACAGGAATCCTGTTTATTACAATTATTATAGGATGCATACTTCTTCATCCCATAACATTTGGAATATTATTTGCTTTCATTACCGGTTTATCGGTATTCGAATTTACTCATCTTGTCAATAAAGTGAATGGGATAAAAATTAATCCTTTAATTACAACAATGGGTGGAGTTTATTTGTTCTTTGCTTTTTGGGGATATTGTGAAGGTATAGCCAATCCTCCTTCTTCGATTTTTATTCCCTATCTCGTTATTCTTATTTATTTTTTTGTAAGCGAATTATATCTTAAAAAAGAAAATCCCGTTAATAATTGGGCATATTCCATTATGTCTCAGATTTTTATTGCACTACCGTTATCCTTATTAAATATTCTCGCTTTTCAGAGCACGGAAAATTCTTTTGTTGAATATAATCCGGTACTTCCGCTCTCAGTTTTTATATTTATCTGGGCAAATGATACGGGGGCTTACTGCGTAGGTTCCATGATAGGGAAACATAGACTTTTCGAACGGATATCGCCAAAAAAATCCTGGGAAGGATCTATAGGTGGAGGAATATTGGTTTTAGCCGTTTCACTCATTTTTGCACATTATTTCACATTTATAACTCCTATTGAATGGGCTGGGTTAGCTTTAACAGTAGTTATTTTCGGAACTTGGGGTGATCTGGTAGAATCTCTATTCAAACGCCAACTCGGGATTAAGGATTCCGGCCGCATTTTACCGGGACATGGGGGCATGTTGGATCGTTTTGACAGTGCTATTTTAGCAATTCCGGCAACTGTCGTTTATCTATACTCTTTAAATGCTTTTTAACCGGTAATTATGGGGACGAAAGAAAAAACGATTTTTGTTTGTTCGGAATGCGGATATGATTCTCTGAGATGGGTAGGGAAATGTCCATCATGTGGTTCATGGAATACAATGAAAGAGGAAATAATCAGATCAGAATCGTCAAGAATATCCTATCATATTGCTGGAGAAAATACTGAAAAGAAAAATAGACCTCAAGTTTTATCTGAAATAGAATCTCAAAATGATCCGCGTATCGACTTGCATGATGAAGAACTCAATCGAGTACTGGGAGGTGGTCTTGTTCCCGGATCTCTAGTTTTATTGGGTGGAGAACCGGGTATTGGAAAATCTACTTTAGTTTTGCAAACGGTACTACACATACCGGAAATAAGAGTATTGTATATAAGCGGAGAAGAAAGTACCAGACAATTAAAACTCCGTGCTGACCGAATTCCTCATAATTCAACGGATTTACTTATTTTATGTGAAACATCGCTGGAACAAATATATACACATATTAAAAACGTACAACCGAATCTAATCATTATAGACTCAATACAAACAATCAGTACGAAATCTATTGATTCTTCGCCCGGTAATATAGCTCAGATACGGGAATGTGCAGCATCTTTACTAAAATTCGCCAAAGAAACTAATATTCCCGTAATTCTTATCGGACATATTAATAAAGAAGGAACTATCGCAGGTCCGAAAATATTGGAACATATTGTTGATACTGTTCTTCAATTCGAAGGAGACCAACACTATATGTATCGTATTCTTCGTTCTATCAAAAATCGTTTTGGAAGTACTGCGGAATTGGGAATATACGAAATGCGACAAGATGGGCTCCGCCAAGTAAGCAATCCTTCCGAACTTTTACTTTCACAAGATCACGACGGAATGAGTGGTGTGGCAATAGCATCTACCGTTGAAGGTATACGTCCATTTTTAATTGAAGTACAAGCCCTCGTAAGCAGTGCTGTTTATGGAAATCCGCAACGTTCAGCGACGGGATTTGATTTACGAAGAATGAATATGTTATTAGCAGTTCTTGAAAAACGCGTAGGGTTTAAATTAGCACAGAAAGATGTCTTTCTCAATATAGCCGGAGGACTGAGAGTTAATGATCCGGGTATCGATTTGGCTGTAATCAGTGCGATTCTGTCTTCCAACATGGATACAGAAATAAATCGTTCCATTTGTGTAACAGGAGAAGTCGGCCTAAGTGGAGAAATTCGTCCCGTTAATAGAATAGAACAACGAATAAGTGAAGCTGAAAAATTAGGTTTTAAAAAAATTGTTTTACCTAAGTACAACTTACAAAGCCTTGATTCTAAAAAAATAAAAATAGAATTGATTGCAGTAAGAAAAGTAGAAGAAGCTTTTCGTATTCTTTTCGAATAAAAATTATATCCCAAAAAAGAATAATCAATTTTCTCAATTTCTAGTTTTAAGTTTCAATTCCGGTAAAATGTTTCAATAGGAAACCGATCAAAAAACTAATTCCGGCAACAGAGAAACTTAAAAAAGCCATCTCTAAAAAACGTTTTTTGAAACATTCCGTACGAGCTACCGAATAATAATAATTAAATGCCGCAATGATAATAATTGCCATCAAAAACATCACAAGCAAAGCGATAATAACATTATCGAATATTATATAGGGAAAAATAAGAGCCACTACGGTAATTAAATAGGCTATACTAGTATAAACCGATGCTTTCATCGGACTTTTACGTCCAGTATTTTCCGACTTTGTAGAAAGATATTCTGACGAACCCATGGAGAGAGCTGCTGCGATTCCTGTAATACCTCCAGTTAAAGCTATTAAGGGAGTATTGCTCAAAGCTAATGTAAATCCGGCTAATACCCCAGTAAATTCTACCAAAGCATCATTTAACCCCAAAACCACAGATCCCATATATTCCAGACGTTCTTCATTAATCATCTTTATCAAACGATTTTCATGAACACTTTCGTCATGACCTATTTGCAATAATTCAGGGTAAGCGGAAAACTGAGAATAAAAATTCAGACCAATTTCTTCATTAAGTTCCATTTTCTTAATAGCAAATGTAATTCCCAAAATTTTAGCTGTCCAATAATACATCCAGACTTTCCACATATAAGGATTTACAACCTTATTTGTAAATTTTTGAAGAACAGCAGCATGAGTTGCCTCTTCTCTTGAAAGAGCTATAAAGGCCTTTTTGTTTTCTGGATCTTTTTCCACCCGCGACAAACGCTCATAAACCAGACATTCTGTCACTTCATTGCGTTGTGATGCCAATAATAAATCAATATCTTTTTTATCCATTCTTCTTAATTTATTTAAATACCTTTCAATCTTTTTGTTCTTGTTCTATCTCTCTATTCTTCTCAATAAAATTTTCAATCTGCCTAGTTATTTGTTCCATACCTTTTATAGAAGGGTGTCCATTTATTTTATCCAATCCGGAAAGTTCGATGCAACTAATATGATAATGACTGCATATTTTTTTAACTGATTCCGTTATTTCTTTACTCAACCCGTCATTAAGAAGAAAATAAATTTTAACATTAGGATAATAATCAATCATCCCAGATAACAGACAAGCCATAGCAGGACGAAAGGTGTAAAGTTCTTCTTTATTCCAATTTTCATATTTATATTCTCCTATTGGCGAATGAGCCCAAGAATCATTTGTACCACCAAAGATAAAAATAATATCCGGACATCCCAAGGCCTTCATGCGTGTAACAAAAGAACGATCCGTATAATCGACCTGATCATATCCCGTATTACAGATAGTCGCCCCAGAATAGGAATTATTTACACACAATTTATACTTCTTTTCCTGAATAAATTGATACCACCAAGTTTGATGAACAGAACTAACATCTGTATTATCATGTTTACCGTTATAATACCAAATCAAATTATTCTCAGGTAAAAAACCTTCAAACGTCGAATATGAATCACCTAAAATCGAGACAGATGTCAATGCTTGTGCAAAACCGAATTCTAAGTCTAATATTAAAAATAAAATAAGAAACAGGATTTTTTTCATGGTTGAGTATTTATAATTGAATATTCAAAAATACAGTTTATAATGAACATTACAAAATTTTTCAAAAGCACTTTTATAATATAACCTTTGATTTTTAAAGAGAAATTAATCCCCATATAGAATGTTTTTCTATTTTATAACTTCTTTCAAACGATTTTATAGTACTTTTGTACTGATAAACAAAACCGACCTCCATGATTCATGAATACAACATTCGAGTTCTGCCTGAACAAGCAGCTAGCGAACAAGATATAAAGGACTTCATAAGTCGCGAAAAGGGCTTGGATATACGTACTATCAACGCAATAAGAGTGCTTAAACAAAGTATAGATGCAAGACAAAGAACAATCTTTGTAAATCTGAGTATTCGGATTTATGTTAACGAAACACCTCAAGACGATGCATATGTCTATACAAAATATCATTCTGTAGAGGGAAAGCCGCAAGTAATAGTGGTTGGGGCTGGTCCGGGTGGATTGTTTGCCTCCCTGCGCCTTATTGAATTAGGACTACGTCCGGTCATTGTTGAAAGAGGGAAAAATGTACATGAACGAAAAAAAGATATTGCACTTATCAGTCGGAATCATAAAATTAATCCGGAATCCAATTATTGCTTTGGAGAAGGAGGAGCCGGAGCCTATTCGGATGGGAAACTCTATACGCGGAGTAAAAAGCGAGGAAACAGTGAAAAAATTCTAAATGTTTTTTGCCAACATGGTGCCAATATCGGTATTCTTTCCGATGCACATCCGCACATTGGAACTGATAAATTACCAGAGGTCATTGAAAATATGAGAAAAACTATTATCCAATGTGGAGGAGAAGTCCTTTTTGAAACCCGGATGACAGCCTTAACTATTGAAAAAGGGAAAATTATCGGTATTGAAACTGATAAGGGAAATAATATTTTCGGACCTGTAATTTTAGCAACAGGACATTCTGCACGTGACGTTTATAGATGGTTGTTCAACAATAAAATAGATATTGAAGCTAAAGGATTGGCCGTAGGTGTTAGGCTGGAGCATCCATCACAACTAATTGACAGGATACAATATCATAATAAATATGGAAAAGGCAAATATCTGCCTGCAGCAGAATACAGCTTTGTACAGCAAGTAGAAGAACGAGGCGTTTACAGTTTTTGTATGTGCCCTGGAGGATTCGTTGTTCCGGCAGCAAGTGGGCCCCAGCAAATAGTAGTCAACGGTATGTCACCTTCTAACCGTGCATCACAGTGGAGTAATAGCGGAATGGTTGTCGAAATACACCCGGAAGATTTATCTCTGATAAATAATTTGGAATTTTCCTGTAAGGAAGATATTGACTTAAAAAATCCTTTAGCAATGATGACTTTTCAAGAATCATTGGAAAAGCAATGTTGGATAGCCGGCAATATGCGCCAAACAGCTCCCGCTCAGAGAATGGATGATTTTGTGAACGGACGACTCAGTTATAATCTGCCCAAAAGCTCCTATAGCCCCGGATTAATATCATCTCCTCTTCATTTCTGGTTACCACAATTCATCACCAAACGTCTGAAAGAAGGTTTTCTGAAATTCGGTAAAACAAGTCATGGATTCCTAACCAATGAAGCGATTTTAATTGGAGTTGAAACAAGAACATCTTCTCCTGTTCGTATCATTCGAGATCGTGACACTTTACAGCACATTACCGTTCAGGGACTTTTTCCATGTGGAGAAGGAGCCGGTTATGCAGGTGGAATCGTTTCTGCAGGAGTTGATGGCGAACGTTGTGCCGAAGCTGTTGCCAATTATTTAAGAATAAGTTAAACCTCTATGGAGATAAAGACAGTTACACCTAAAATAGGAATCGTAGAAAACAACACTTTAACAGCGTTGGGACTACAGGTTTTGCTAAAAAGAATCATTCCTATGGCGATTATCCGAATTTTCCATACTTTTGAGGAATTTACGAAAGACAAACCTGATGATTATTTCCATTATTTTATCTCATTACAAATCTATATAGAACATACGGCCTTCTTCCTTCCACAAATCCACAAAACAATGATTCTGACAAATGGAACAGGGAATACTCTTTCACAAATGGAAGGCCTTCATATCTTAAACATCAATCAAGAAAAAGAATCTCTGATTAAAGATATCCTGAAAATGCAGCAACACGGACACCGCTCACATGGAATCCAACCGATTCCTACTGACAAAACAAGAACTTCTATTCTTTCATCAAGAGAAATAGAAGTATTAGTCCTTATAGTAAGAGGGTTTATCAACAAAGAGATTGCAGACCACCTGAACATAAGTTTAACTACCGTTATTTCTCACAGAAAAAACATCACGGAAAAATTAGGAATTAAATCAGTCTCTGGATTAACCATTTATGCTGTTATGAACGGATACATAGATGCCGATTGTATTTAAAAATCCTCATAAATGAGGATTGTATAATTTTTTAAACTATAGTTACTTTGCAAACGAATAATAACGAATGTAAAGAAACATGAGAAAAAAAACATTTTTTGTCTTTTCATTATTAACTTCAATCATTTTACCGAGTTCGGCAAAAATAGAAGAGACACCTAATTTAAGAGATACAACAAAAGTAGTAGATATAGAAGAAGTTGTTGTCATCGGATCTCCAAAAACTAACACGAAATTACGCCAACAACCAACAGCTGTTTCCATCTTTTCGCAAAACAATATGCAAGCAGAACATATTACTTCTTTAAAGAATCTTACTACTCTTACGCCCAATTTCTTTATGCCGGATTATGGCTCACACCTAACGTCAGCGATCTATATTCGCGGAATCGGTTCAAGAATCAATACCCCTGCGATAGGACTGTACGTAGACAATATACCTTATCTGGATAAGTCTGCTTTCGATTTTAACTTCTATGACATAGAACGCATTGATGTACTCCGCGGGCCCCAAGGAACTTTATTCGGTCGTAATACAATGGGTGGTCTTATTCAGGCATATACAAAAAATCCATTTCGTTATCAAGGTACAGATTTAACAATGAGTGCCGCTTCGGGAAACAATAATTATAGAATAGCACTCTCTCACTACCATAAAGTCAATCAACAATTCGCTTTTTCAGTTGGAGGATTCTATGAAGGAGCAAGAGGCTTTTTCAAAAACAGGACTCTTGACAAATGGGCTGATCCGTCACAAAGTGGAGGAGGACGTATCCGCGCTATTTATATGCCTCATAGTAACTTAAAATTTGATTTTAGTACAAGTTATGAATACAATGACGAAGGTGGATATACCTATGGAAAAGTTGACACAGAAACAGGCAAAGTAGGTGATGTCCTCTCTAATGAAAAAAATAAATATCGCAGAGGGTTGTTCAATACAGGTCTAAATATTGAATATCAGGCCAATAATTTTATATTTAATTCCATTTCAGGATACCAAAATTTAAGAGACCGTATGTTTATGGATCAGGACTTTTCAGCCTCTGATACATATACATTACAACAAAAGCAGAAGTTGGACTCTTGGACTCAAGAATTTACATTTAAAAGCAAACCGGGTAAAAACTGGCAATGGGTGACAGGAACCACTGCGTATTATCAACATCTAAATACAAATTCTAATGTTGGTTTCGGCAATACTTTTATAAGTATGCTACAAAATGCAATGGATATAGCAATGGCGCATTCACCTGTAAAGGTTACACTCACTGACAATTCATTCAACTCCCCAGGACTATTTAAAACTCCACTCTTCGGTGCAGCTATCTACCATCAAAGTACGTTCAATAATTTTTTAGGTTTGAAAAAAATTGCAACAACAATTGGTTTGCGCGCCAATTATGAATGGATGAAAATAAATTATGATACACAGGCTGCCATGAACTATTCCATGAATATGATGGGACAAACAAGTTCAGGGACTTATGCAGCCCGCTATTTCGGTAAGGAAGATCATGATTATATTCAATTCCTTCCAAAAATTGCCGTCACATATCAATTTAATAAAGCGAATAACCTTTTTACACAGGTAAGTCGCGGAATGCGAAGTGGAGGATACAACATCCAAATGGTTTCCGAATACCTTTCAAGTTCCATGCAAAAGAATGCAGGTGACATGGAAAATGATGCAGATGTAAACAAAGCTCTGGAATATAAACCGGAATATTCTTGGAATTACGAAGTGGGTTCACATCTCACTTTATTGGATAGCAAACTCTGGGCTGATCTCTCTGCTTTCTATATTGAAACCCATGACCAACAGGTTTCTCGTTTTGTTGAAAGTGGATTGGGACGTTACACGGCTAATGCAGGGAAAAGTCATAGTTATGGAGCAGAAGCCAGTCTCCTTGCACAAATTACACGTAGTTTAAACACAAATGTTTCTTATGGCTACACAAGAGCTACATTCAAAAATTATGAAAGCAGCACAGCCCAAACCAATATTGACTACTCAGGTAACTACGTTCCTTTCGTTCCTCGCAATACAGTATCTGTAGGTGCTGCCTATGTATTTTTTTTGAAAGACAAGACCATTCAAAGTATTACGATGAACGCTAATTACCGTGGTATGGGAAAGACTTTCTGGACAGAGGCAAATAATGCTTCTCAATGTTACTACGGAACTTATAACGGAAGAATCTCAGTTAAATCCAAATATGCCCAATTAGATTTTTGGATAGAAAATGTTTTCAATAAGAAATATAACACCTTCTATTTTGAAAGTATGGGTAGTAGCTTTGCTCAAATCAATAAGCCTCGTAGATTCGGAATTGATGTCAGATTGAATTTTTAATTACAACACTACATAAATGGTTAATCGAAGCAATATGCTAAACTAGTATATTGCTTCGATTTTTATATAAAAACACTTTTTTAATTTTTTCCCTATTTTTTGTAGTCCTTAATTGTTAATTTTATTCATTTATGGCCCCACAATAAGGGCATTCGCCCTTTCCTTCAATTCTTTTACCACAATTACCGCAAACATAATAATTCCGGTGCACTTTCTTCAATCGGTAGATTGAAAGAAATATAAATAATATAAAACATAGATATCCCACATATTTCAAAGTAGAAAGAGTAAAGAATAAATAACAAAGAATACAAATGACACCTAAACCTGACAAGTAAGTAATTGCAGTCATGAAATCTTCTTGACGAAAGACCTCATCGGCCGTAGCTATTGCTATAATAAGTATTAACCATAGAAACGTTAAAAAAGCCGATAAGATAAAGGGTACGGAAAAAGGATTAAGAGTAGGATGAAAATAATATTCTTGCCATGTATCGGGAACATATAATTGTATACTCCCA
>Ga0172378_10005189_pt1 | contig 12164 bp, 13 predicted proteins | sample GrowelOW332metaG_FD_119755 | JGI IMG/M metagenome (GOLD analysis project Ga0172378, IMG submission 119755) | Groundwater microbial communities from an aquifer near a municipal landfill in Southern Ontario, Canada - Pumphouse #3_1 metaG | ecosystem: Environmental > Aquatic > Deep subsurface >...
ACGGCTTTTGCGCTCTTACGCATTTCTGGGTCAACATCATCATATGGAACACCCCAAGCCTTTGAAGCAGTGTCCTTATGAATATCTTTTCCATCTAATAGCGATTGTATTAAACCTTTATCATTTGAAATTAATGCTGAAATATAAACTTCCAGTGAAGTAAAATCACAGTTAATAATTGTCCCATTCTTAAATCGTGAAACAAACATTTGTTTAATTGGGTTATCATAAGAGAAATCTGTAACGTTACTTGTTCTCCGTGGGATATTTTGCATGTTCAATGAGTTACTCGATAACCGTGATGTAACAGTACCCCGAGGATTAAACTTAGTATGAACATAACCATCCTGTGCAGACAACGTTGGAATTTGGTCAATGTAAGTTGTAACAACCTTATTGATACCTGAATACTCGACCATTAGCTTAGCGAAGTCATCATCATAAGTTTCAATTACATAGGGTAATGCAATCTTGATATCAAACTTATAATACTTCCACTCCACAGCATCTTCAATGGTACTAATATTGTTAGTAAAAGCCTTCTTACTGAATTTAGCAATAAAGCTATCTGTAAAATATTCCTTTTCAATAGGAAGTTCTACCCCTCGAAGTCCATATAGAACTTCTTTACCATCTGTAGTAGGTTTAAAGTCTAATAACTCTGCTTGTTCTTCTGGGTGTGGTGAGTAATATTTACCTAGCTGTTTATACCGTTCTTTATCTGATTCACCATTGGGGTAACGGTCTTTAGGTTTTAAAGCCCGCATTTTAAGATACTCTTGTAGGTATTCTTGTTTCATACGTAACAGTTGCTTTACTTCTGGGATAGTATCAATCATCTGCTGTTTCAATGTTGTTAAACGCTCAACATACCGTTGTTTTAACTCTTTAGCTTTATTAACATCTACCCGAGCACCATTCACCTCTAAATCTGTAAGTGCATCTTCTAACTGTGGATAAAAAGTATAAGCTAAATGCTCCCACTGTTTATTCCCTCTAATGAGCTTATCAAGGGCATAGTAAATACGTAAAGTAGCGTCTGTGTCTCCACTAGCATATGGTTTTAAAATTTCAATTGGAATCCATTCATATGAAAATGAACTTCCATCAACTTCATTAATACGTGGTTGGTAATCTTTTTTCTTAGGCTTAATCCCTAGTGCTTCTTGTGACTCAATCCATGCTTCCTGATGGTCGCGTAAGATTTTATCTTTAGCATCATTCAATGCTTTTTCATAACCACCCATTGTAGTATATTGATGTGCTAATACTTTAAGAACACGACTAACCTTAGCGCCTGACTCTTCCGATATAGCAATATAGTGCATATCTTGGATATCAATACAATTTACTGCTTTTTTTAATCCAGTTGTATACTTCATAAAAGCAATATCAAACTTACCATTGGCTAATACTTTGCGTTGCTGAGAGGAGAACACATCATTTAGTAACCCGTATAAAATCAGTAGTTGCTCATGAGTCCATCCATGGTCTAGCTGAATACCTTTCTCTACCTGTCGAAACAACACATGGTCTAGTGGGATAGCAATACCCTGTCCTTCTTGCCACGAGGCAGAAAACATGATTAATTTAGCACCCTTATACCAGTAATTAGTAGTATTTGTTTCATAATCCACTGCAATTACATCATTAATTGGAGTACCAACACCATTCCAAATAAGTTTCTTTAGTATAGTTACGGCTTCATCAAAATTCTCAATCCAGTTATAAGTACCAATATCTCCTTGAAGTGCTGAATCCCCTTTGTCAATAAAGTCTTTCAATAACAAGAAGTCAGTATCAATTAGACTAGTGTTACTCGGATTTCTCCATACTGAATCTAGGGATAACATTGGTAACACCCAGCAATCATGCTGTTCAGAAGTTTCCTCATCAATAAACGTATGTTCTAACGGAATACCTCTCATTGAGGTAATAGACTTTTTGTTGAAGATACTTAATGTTGCAGTTCCTCCCATAGGTACCACAATATCTGGTTTATTCTCAACAATTCTAGTATTTAACGCTTTAAACTGTTCTTTACCTAATGATTTAGTAATAGGCTTTAAGCTACCGTCTCCGTTTTTAGGTGGGATAGCATTATATGCCCAAGTAATACCGACGTCTTCCATCTTAATATTAAGACCTTTGGAACTAATAATACGATTAATTAAGTTCTGACCTGTTTTACTACCCGAAAAAGATAGCTTATGGTCTGCTGTATAATAGCTATCACGCAGTGAGTCTAGCACAAATAGTATCTTCATACATATTAAATCTCCTTTCAGTACATAAACTAGTATAGCTTAGTTATTAAATTAAGTCAATAAAAAAAGTAAACCAAAGGTCTACTTTATAAGGGGTGGTTTATTTTAGTTTTTAATACTTTGGCTAGTTTTACTGTGTAAACTCTAGTTGCAGGTAATTGTACCTTAGCACCCTTACCATTGTCTGCAAAGCCATTGTAATGTTCTCTAGCAGGCTTATCAACGTAATCAAACTGTACTAGTTTTCCATCTTTAAATGAGTTACCCTCTATTAACATATCTGTAACTGCCTCTTCACGAAGCTCTAAGATATGTCTTATATCTTTCAACTTAATACTAGGGTCACGGTGCCATATTTCATGTACTAAATCTTCACGTTTTAATTTAGCCATTTGCTTTCACCTTACCATTTACAATCTCTTCTCCACGTTTTAAAATATAGTCAGCTTCTTCTTGTGAGTCGCAGATTAAATGAAGTCGAATTTTCCAACGAGCAAGATATTCATGTAGAGCTAAGTAATAATTGAGCTTATGCACCCTTTTTAACTGATATAAGCCAGTATCTTTGTTTAGGCTATAATAGTCACCTCTATCCCCAAGCTCACTCTTGTGTAGGTTAGGGAAAGATAATTCTATTCTGTCTACTAGATATCGAGCATCAAACATTGGAAATAAGATATCCTTTGGCTTGATATCTGGATATACAATTGGGCAATCCACTGCAATTCGGGTTAACATACTAACCATCGACATATTCTGTAGTGTTGTTAGACTAAACTGCTGTTGAAGCGGATAAATTGCTCTTGCACGTTTGTTATTATTTAAGTCAGTGGCAACCTTAGTGGGAACAATAGTTGAGGTATAATAATCAACCTGTGCCCCTTTATTGATTAGCTCTTGAGTTATATTATCGTTCTCTGCAATAGAATGATAAATAATATAACGTCTAGTATCTTCTATTAAGCTATCTGCCTTATTTAAGCTGTTTAGTATACTAGGTTCTGTTTGAGTATTTACTTTTACTATTGAGTTTACTGGTCGGTATTCAGCATTATTATTTAATGACCGATAAGTGTTATTTATATTTAATGTTTCTATTCTACGCATAATAAGCAATCCTTTATGATAAGTATAATTTGTATCTCTTATACCTATTATATCATAAACGATTGCTTACTGTTAGTGTACTAGTTATCTAAGTTTATTTGTCATAGCATCTATAAATTCCTGCTCATCTGAACCCATTTCAAGGTCATCATCTAACCCTTCTACTCGCCCATACTTGATATCATTTAACATATTCTGAATAGTGTTAATCTTGGCACCCTCTTCGGCATGGATACTATAGACTAGTTTTGTATCTGGACTAATAACAATTGAAATACCTTGATATTCTATGATACTGTTTCCATCAACTTCTTTAGCAATTAGCTTCATTATTTAATCCCCCCAATAATGTTATTAATATTACTCATAGCCCGAGCCTGAATATCTTCTAATGACTCTGTATTATCTTCGTTATATCTATCCCAATCAATATCTCTATAGGTGTTAAACACCTCTAATGGATTTAATTCTACTAAAGCACTTAATGTTGTTAGTATGGTATCAAAGGTATTATCTTTCTTAGTAGTTGTATCATTATACATAATCTTTTGAATCTGACACGGACTACCATTTTCCCATAATCTTTTTACTAACCACGAAGTATAGGGGACAACAATATAAATTGTATCGTGGGAAACGTTGAAGACTAACATAGGTGATAAGCTCTTATTGGGTACTCTACGTGCATCTGTTGTTGCCTGCTCCCAAAAACTTGGGATATTCCCATTATTCATTAGAACTTGTTTTACAGCCATAGAATCATGATTCTTACATTCGTAGTTAAAAGCATTAGGAGAACCGACTGGAAAGGTAATATCTCCAATCATTCTAATTTCACCTTTTTGCTGATGGTTAGCACCTGAACTAGGGACTCGCATTGCATGTTCCCCTGTCCATTTAGATAAAATCTTAGACACCTTTAGTTCAAAAGCACTACCTTTTCTATTTGCACCTGCATGTGAAGCCATCTACCTGCCTCCTACTTTAATTGACTAAGTATGGTTGCAACTGACTTACAAGCATTAATCTTAGTATATAGTTCAATGTCACCTTTTCGTAAAGCATCTAAATCGTAGGCATCATCAACCCATTGTTGTAACAGAGCATACTCTTTGTTAAATCGTACTTGGTCTACTTTATAACTATGTGCATCAGAACTATCTTTTGGCTCATAGGATAAATAGTTTTCATATTCTGAAATGAACCAGTTTAAATCTGGCTTGAGTAGAAGTGAAGTTTTATTAGGGAGCACAAAAACATCTAAAGTTGTTTTAAACATACTACCTGTGACTACCCCAACAATATCAAATAAACCACTCGTAAATGTATCATAAATTACTTTATCATAATCAATATAGTTATCAATAGCAGAAGTTGTAAGGCTATGATATCCTTGTAACTTACTAACAGCTTTGACAATTGAACCCCTGACAGAAGATTTAGTGAGTTCCTTATCTGCTCCTTCAAGTTCAATAGTAATAAAAGGGTTACCCAACTGAAACTCAATGTCAGAAGTAATATTTTTAACTGCTGAACTCTCAAAATCAATGTAAGAAGCAATAGTAGTAGTTTCATCATTAAGCTTCTTTAAATCAATAATGGCTTTCTTACGTTTATTCAGGATACTAAAAAACTTAGGAAACCCTAAGTTAGTTAATACCGTTTTAGCCTGAGCTAAATTGGTTTGATTAATCATTTATTTGCTAGCTCCCTTTTCGATTGTCTCTGTTCGCATTTTGTCTAATGCTTCCCGATAGGATTTAACAAGTTTTTCACGTTCTTGTTCGTTGATTTCATCAACTTCTTTTTCTGCCTTTTCAAAGTCTTTATCCGTCAATTTAAGCTTATTACGTAGTAATCGTTCGATAACATCAATACCACGGTCGACACCATTAACCTGTTTTTGGTTAGGTTCTAATAATCGCGTAATCAACTTAACAACTTCCCCCACATTTGTACGGTGCATTGCAATGTTTTTAGCTGTAACTGTTTCTTCTTCTGTTAATGAGTCTGGTACGTAGTTTAATTTCAATAATAAAGTAATTTGTTCATTCGTTAATTGTTTAGTTGCCATGTGTTTGTTCCATCCATTCTTTAATAAGTTTTTGTTGTAGTGCTTCTGCCTGTTCTTCTGTAATCACTTTTTCTGTGATTAGGATTGAAACTAAAAATCCTACTGCGTCTAGTGCTGTTCCAGACTGTATTGCTGTCAATTCTGTAATCTGACTTATAATCTCCATTAAGGTATCTGATAGGTCTCTGTAAGTAACTGTATCTTTGTCATGTTGTGTAATCTCCATAGTAGGAGATTGTCCATCCTTTTTAAGAGCTGTTTTAAGCCTGAAATAGTCAATAAAAGCAAGTCTTGTTAGATTACTAGCATTAATTGTGTTTGCCATGGTTTATACACCTTCTAGTGAGCTATCACCAGTATTCATACATAATTCAGCATATGATTCTGGGTTCTTCAAATCCTTGTCACCTAAAGATGATAAAAGCATATTACGTCTATTTAAAAGTGTTTCTGTGACTCTATGTTTAATAGCAGAACCATTTATACCTACGTTATATCTATTAAACTCTACTTCATCACTTGAGTCAATATTAACTAAACTTCGTGCCCAACGAGTTTCTTTAAGTAATTTGAATTCTTTCTTTGTCAATAAGTTCAACTCAACCATTCGAGATTCAATAATATCAAGTACCTTATAACGGTCTTCCATATTTTCAACAAAGTCATATTTTGTCATATCGATTGTAACTACAGGAGATTGAGAATAACTTTTAGCCCAGTGATTATATGTTTCCCATACACCATAATAATAAGCTCGCTTATCTTCATCAATAACTTCCATGTCTCGACCACGCTTTTTAATATGTTCTAGCATGAGGTCAAAGGGCATATCAAGATAAACGATTAAATCAGGATATCCTGTAAAAGGATGTCCTGAGACATTAGCTTGCATATTTTGTAACAATTCTACATATAAATCATATTCAACATCAGGAAATTCATTTCGTTTATGCAGATTAAATGCCATTAAACTATCACTCAATAATGAGCTATCTAAGACAGCATTTCGTTCTGTAATAGCTCTGCGTAATTGACCATAACGATAGTTTAAAAAAGCAATTTGTAGGGGAAATGCCAAACGAAATCTACTATCTTCTCCTGCTGAGTAAAACTTGTCTAATATCGGCATATCATCTACTTTTTCATAATAAGCTGTGCTACCTAAATCCTGACTTAAATACTGCGTTAAACTCGATTTTCCACCAGCAATGGGTGCATTGATATATAACATACTATCACGTTCCTTTTATTAGTTTTTAGCTTGTTGTATCATTTCTAACAATGTTACTAAATTAGCCTTAGGTGCCTCATAGATAAGCTGATATGATTTTTCTAACCCTAAATCATTAGCATCTTTACCCCTATAGGGATTCATAACAACATAAATATTATCCTTTGAAATTCCTCGTTTAATTAACTCCATTGTTAGGTTATAAATTTGTTGTGGAGCATCGTTATCCAAGAATATATAAAAATTGCTAACATTTCCTGAAAGTAGTAAGTCAACTTGATGTTCAGTAACTTGTTTACCAAAAGTAGCAACTCCTGCATATTCTTGGGTATCTACTGTTAAAGCATTAAATACCCCTTCATTAATTATAACACCTTTTAAGTTGTTTTCGCAAAGTCGATTTGCGTTAAATACTACATCTCTTCGTGAATATTCAACGTTCTCTACAGCAGGAGCATTAATAGACTTTATAATTGGGTTGGGGGCAATACATCGTGTATTCCAGTATATTGGATTCCCAAGCTCATTGTAGGTAATAAAGATAATGGAGTTCCGAACTGATAATGTTTTACCTGTCGATTCCATATATAATAAGCCATCTGTAACATACAATATATTGTATCGCACAATCTCATTATAACCAAATCCCCGACCAGCAAGATACTGAATATAAGGTTGTGCTTGTGGTTTATGATAGTCATTGGTTAGGGATTGAACATTGGAAGGCAATTTTGGTAACACTAGTTTGGTAGGAGCTTCTTTACGTTGTTCCTTATTATCATTGTTTAACATTAGTAGCTTCTGGATAAGGGATTCCCCTTTATCTTCTTGGACTGTTAAACCTATATCAATATCACTATCATTGTTCCAATCATCTAAAAACTCTTTAGCACCTGAATATGGTATTTCATAAAATTTCATTATGAAGGTTATAACATTACCAGACTCTTCACAGTGTTTACATTGAAATACACCTGCTGGATACCCATGTTTATCATATAATGACACGTAAAACTTTTGTTTTTCTTCCCCACAAAAGGGACAATTAAACCGCATTTCAGACCCATTAATAAGGGCTGAATCCTCTAAGATATATTCATATAATAGCTGTACTGAATTCATATGGGTACCTACTCAGTTTCAGTAAGTTTTAAAATTTTATTCATAGCAGTTGTCATTGTATAAGCACCACCTAATTCAATTAGCACACGAGCATCGTCGTCTGATAGGTATTTATAGTAATCAATATCACGAGCCTCTAAGTTAGAAGATAAATCATCAAAGCTAAAGACTGTATTACTTTCATCACCTTTTTTAGTATGATACTTTAACTGTGTGCTAACTTTAATAGCTTTAAGAATTTCATTAATAATGTCATAGTTATGTTTAACATCTTGACGTGTATAGTTCTTTTTGTTCCACGTTGTAATACCACGTTTTTCTAATTGAAACAATAAGCTCTGGTTAATGCGATGTAATTCATTATCTGTAACGGTACCAGTCTTTGGATTAATAATACTGGGAAGAATAATGCTAGTGGTAACATATCGTTGAACTTTAGTTGCGATAATATCAAACTGATTAATTTGTTCCTCACTAGCTTCTGGATATAATACTAAGTGCATTTCACCTGTTTGTGCTTGATACTTATAGTCAAAGACATGATACAAAGGGTACCAGTAATTCATATTTGTAACTGGAACAATATATTCTAATTTACTACCCCCACTGGTTTCACAGGTTACACGAACCATTGGGTTATGTGTATCTTTATCTAGAAAAAAGTAAGTTCTCATACCATTTTCTGTATTCTTGTTAATGGGTAATGACATGTGCCATTCCGCCTTTCTTTTCAACCGTAATTGTATTTTCAAACAGTTCTTTCAAATTACTATTATGGCTAATAACAAAGATACTAGGAATGTCCTTAATACGCTCTTTAAGTACCGTCATGATACGCTCGATACCAACACCATCTAACCCATCAAATACTTCATCGTACCCAATAAAACTTGGTTTAATATTAGAACGTGACATAACATAATCCTGCATGGCTAACGAGATAGCTAAATCAATTCGCTTTTTCTCGCCTTTTGAGTTTAACTCATAGTCATTAGCACCGTTAATGTTATTAACCCGTAAATCTAGAGAATCCGTTTCCTCATTAACTCCAATTATAACAGATAATGTACCATCTGTCAAGATAGATAAATATTTATTAGCTTGTTGAGTTAAGTAAGGCGTTACTAAATCCATAATATGAGAACGAACACCCTTATTAGAATATACTTCTACAACCTTAGTAAATTCTTCTAGCTTTTTAGTAACCTCTGTATTTTCTACCTGTGATAATTCTACTGCGTTTTTAGCTTCTTGTAGCTCTTTATCAACTGACTTAGGTTTAACACTCTTGTAATTACTATACATTTGCTGAGCTTCTTCCAACTGCTCTTCTAAGGCTGAAATATTATTATTAATAACAGTAACTGAGCCTACCTTGCTATCAAGAGCTTGTTTTTCTTGATATAAACTATTCATACGTTGTTGTACGTTTGCTTGTTTCTGCATGTCTTCTTCATACTGCTTATGTAACTCAGCAGACTTATTTTGTTTACTTGGTAACTGATTCTGAATTTGTATCCCTTTAGTTTGTGCAGTAGTAGCCTTTTCTAATAATCTATTAACTTCTTGTTGCTTATGTGTTTCATCTAGGAGGCTACCACAATATTGACATGTAGCATTTGGAGTATTTAACAAATTATGGACACTAGCCTTTGCTTCCTCGATTTCATTACTGTACTTACTAATATTAAGGGTGTCATTAGTAATCTCAGTATCTAACGTTGATAGCTCAATAGGATTAATAGTCATCTCTGGTGAGGTCAGACTATTAATTTCTTCCTGAATGGTTAATAACTTATTATGCCACGCTAAGGTCTGCGCTTGTGTTGGTAATGACTTCTTAGCCTCTTTAACCCTAGTTTTTAGGTCATTAACTCGTATCTTTAAGGTTTCTTTATAGGCTAAACCTTCATTATAGGCTTTGTCAGCACTTTCTTTGTTTTGTAAAATATTCTGATAGATGATGTTATTTGTATTGACAGTTGAGGTTAATAAATCTAGTTGCTGTTTAGTTGCATCACGATGTTCCTTAGCTTTATCTTGAGCCTTCTTATAAATAGTAATGTTAGCAATATCTTCTAAGAGTGCTTTCTTTTCTTTGTCTGTCGACTGAGAAAACTTTTTAATATCCCCCTGCCCAAAGATAATGGAATTCAAATAAGTTGAAATATCAATGCCTATAATTTCCTGTATCATAGCATTAGTTTCTTTAATACTTGCTTGTGTTCGTTCTTCACCATTGATAAAAAGTAATACCTTATTTTTAAATTCTTTATGCTTACGGTAACGCTCAATCCGATAACTTGTATTATCAATGTTAAAGCTAAGAATTACTGAGGTACCTTTACCTGCTTGTCGATTAATGATATTATCTCCAGCAGTGCTATTAGAGAGTTTCCCATATAAAGCATAAGTAATACTCTCTAGAATACTACTCTTACCAGAGCCATTAGATTCAAACCCGTTAGAGTCTAAATTATTCCCCTCTAATAAAACTAATCCTCGGTTCTGTAAGTCCAAGTTCATAGTCTCTAATGATAAAAAATTTTCTACAGAAATATTTAACAGTTCCACAAAATACACATCCTTTCTTGTACCCTAAAAGAATAACATACTTTATCTATACATTCAACAGACAAAAATAAAAAGACCCATTAAGGTCTTATTTACTGTACTTATTTACTTTACTAACTTCAAAACCCATCCAAGTATCCTCTACCTGTTCATCATTAGTTACAACCACAAAGGGTAGCTTAGCAACTAAAGGATAAGATTCATGAAACTTCTCTATCGCCTCTGGTGTGGGTAAGCTAATCTCATTAAATTCTGTGCCTAGGTCTGTAAAACGTCTCTTTAACATTCTACATGCGGGGCAGTTTGGTTTTGAATACACGGTAATTTCTCTCATGTTAAACTCCTATACTTCTTCTAATACTTGTAATGCAATATCTGTTGCTTCTGGGCAATACTGAGAAGTGTACGCTTTGACGATTTCTTTCGACCCTGCTTGTGGGTCAATCCCTAATCGTGATTCTGTCTTAACTTCTGCCTTAACCTCAAAATTAACAGCTATATTTTCATCAAGGGATTCTTGCTGTAACTCCTTAATTTCATCTAAGCTATTAGAAATAATTTTATAATAATTCTTGCTTAAAAACTCTGGTGTTAAAGTTCCTTGTTCCACCTTACTAGTGTCTAATGTAATAAACTTTTTAGATGGTAGGGCTTTATATGTAGCCTTATTATTAGTGCCATCATACAAATAAATACCTTTACTATGTCCCTCATCATTAAACGAGTTGGGAATTGTTGAACCTACATAAACAGCATTCTCAGCCAATTTCTGGCGGTCATGATAATGTCCTACAAATATTTGGTCGTAATAATCTGGATATAGGTCACCGATACCATAAGCACCACCCAGTCGATGGTTATATTTGCCATTCTTAGCCCCGTCAACACCTACATGTGCTACTAGAATGTAATTACACCCGTCTTCTTTAGGAGTGGCTGTAAGCTCCTCTAACGCCCTCTTAAAGGTAGCTACATCCTCTGTATAAGGTAACATATCATAATAAGTATTTCCATATTGTACACGCGATACTGTGTTGAAAACTTCAATACTACCTTCTTTGTCCTCTAAATTAATATAAGGAAAAAAGTCTACACTAGTTTCAGGTATATTTGAATTATCAATTTGGTCATGATTACCAGCTACCATCAGCATAGGTACCTTCAGCTCATCATGTAAGACCTTTACAGCTCTGTTAACGACTCTTACGTCTACTTGACCCCGCTCATTAAAAAAGTCACCAGCGAACAATAAGGGGGACTCACGCTCATTAGCGATTTTAATAATTGATTTCAGAATATCAAACTGATGTGCTGTTCGGTCGTTAATATTACTATCTGCAATTGGTTTCGCATATGTTGTATAAAAGTCTGCATGAAAATCAGCAAACACTGTAGGATTATCTTTCCACTCTCTATTATTCAACTATTTACATCCTCCTATGAAATTACTGATGATTCTTCTTCTGGTACTGCTGTGTTAGCATAGTGCTTTTTATTACTTGCTGATTTACTGGCAGACCATGTTGACCGTTCTGACTCAATTAAGTCACGATGAACTAACTCTTGGTCGGATGTCTCTCCCATGATGGAACCAAACGCACGATTATATTTAAAGTATAATGTATCTTCTGTATAATCCATTCTGTTTCGGAGTTTATCTAAGTATAGACGCATATAACCATTATCTCGTTCTGCTTTAGAAACATTAATTGTACCTGCAAATTCTACCGTATTCTTTTTACGATAAGAACCTTCAACATTGTCTAAAGTTAACAAATCCGCAGAGGAA
>Ga0172378_10005190_pt1 | contig 12163 bp, 10 predicted proteins | sample GrowelOW332metaG_FD_119755 | JGI IMG/M metagenome (GOLD analysis project Ga0172378, IMG submission 119755) | Groundwater microbial communities from an aquifer near a municipal landfill in Southern Ontario, Canada - Pumphouse #3_1 metaG | ecosystem: Environmental > Aquatic > Deep subsurface >...
AAATATAAAGTCATTTGATGTAGATATACAAGAAATATATAATAGAACTATTAAAGAAAATCCAGAATATAAGAACATAATTGAAGATTTGCTAAATCCAAAGGTAACGAACCTTAACAATCATAGTAGAAAAGCACCACAATACATTGGTTTAGATGAAAATGGTTTGCCAATACAACCAAAGATTAGAAATATATTAAAAAGAATATTGAGTGGCGATGTATTTATAGTCAACTTTGAAGGTGGGGTTCGTGGTGGTAAAGACTTGTGGGCTATCTATATGTGGACTAAATATTTAATGATTTGTCCTGAACCTATTCATTTAGTTTTAGGAAAGTCATTAGAACACGCACTAATTAACGTTTTGCACTCAAACGGTTATGGTTTGTTCTATACGATACCTAATGGAGTGTTTGAAAGAACGAGTGATAAAGGTGCTCAACGTGGTGTATTTAGATTTGTTGATGCTTACGGTAGAAACAAAGAAGTATTGTTCTATGGTAATGATAAAGAAAATGACCATGAGAAGTTTCAGGGTTTTACAATAGGTTCAACGTATGTAGTTGAAGGTATGACACAACATATTAACGGTTTGAACCAAGCAGTGCAACGTATGGCTTCTACTAAACAGCATTTAATGATACTTACACAAAACCCAAAAGGTGATGCAAGTAAATTCTATACTGAATTTGAAAAGCCTAAATTATATACAAAAGAAGAAATTGAATTATTAGAGTTTATACGAGATACATATAAAGATGAATTCGCTAAAATAGAAGCAGAGAATAATAAGCAAAGATTAAAAAACGCTATTAAGGTAAGAGATGCTTATTATAAAAAAGTTGGTGTTCCACAAGGTAAGGCTGGTTATGAGTTTCTTACAAATGAGCAACAAATAGAATTACAATTACTTATATATAATAATAATTTGAAGTATGATACAATGCTACGTGCTATTAAAGTTAGCGATTTTCAAAAAGACTTGTTGGCTAAAAATAACCCAATTTTAAGTGAAGACCATAAATTCGCCAATTTATCAATGAAAAAGGTTGTTTCATATTTCAAAGGTGGCGATAACCCTAATATGATATTCAATGCTATTGATTATGAATATTATCACTTTACGATTAAAGATAATCTTGCTATGGATGAAATGGCACGTAATGAATTTGCAAGACAATTTGCAAAAGGTTCGGCAGTTTATGATAGAAACGTTCTTGGAATAAGAAGAACAACAGATGGTGCAGTATTTAGTAATTTCTCATTAAGTAAAGAAGATGGTAATATATTTGGTGGAGATATAAGAGATTTTGATAATAAAGGTTTTCAAAGATATATTGCTATTGACTTTGGTATGAACCATGCTTGTGGTATTATTGATGGTGAATTTGACATGGAAACGGGAACATTCTATCAATTACAAGAAGAATTGCTTGAATTAAAAGATGAAGATACAAAAGGACTTGATTTCATATATAATAGATATAAAGAAATGGTTAGAAGAAGAAAAAGAGATAGTCAAGGTAGATATAAAGCACCAGACTTCTTGATAGCCGACCCAAGCAACACTGCTCTTATTAGATACTTTATTGCACAAGGAGAACACATTAAAAAAGCAAACAATAGCGTATGGTCTGCAAGAAGTAATGATAAATCAAAAGCAATTAAGAGCGAAAAGAAAGATATTATCGGTATTGACTTAATGCAAACACTTATTGGAAGAAGAAAGTATAAAATACATGAAAGCAACAGACACACTATTAAACAAATATTAAGTTATGAAAGTTATGTAGATGAAAAAACGGGCGAAACAAAAGTATTCAAAGTTGCTGATGACCTTGTTGACCCTGTAAGATATGCAATAAATACGCTACACAAACCATATATGTTAGAAAAGGATACGGAAAGTGAAGGTGCAAAAGATGAAAAACAAAAGCAAAGAGCAAGTAAATGGGAAATCTATGATGCTATTCAACAAGCCATTGAAGATGACTACGACCAATGTTTCACAAGATTTGGTATCAACATCAACAGTGGATTATGGGATTGAAATAAATAACGAGCATTTTAAAGGCTATATAAAAGATGACATAGATGATATGTCAAGATTAGGCAAGATATATGACAACATTAGGTTTTATAGTAAAGAAGTATATAATGATATAAAGAAAGCCAAAAAGTCTAATGCTGGTGATAAGGTAGATATTTATGACTCTGTAATCAACCCAGCACAAAGTATAGGTGTTGGAACAGGAGATTTGACATTTAGAAGCCTTACACAACAAAGTAATCGTGGTTTATCATGGCAATTAAGTGCGATAGACCAAAGTATGCGTGATATACCATACTTTCAAAACGGTGCAAGGTGGAAAGCAACAACAGCAACAAGACAAGGCATTGACCTTAACTCAAACAAGTTAAGTGGTGATGAGATTAACGAAATACAAAAAGATATTAAAAGATTAAATACTTCTTTAAGAAATCTAATTTTTGAAGGTGAGTATTATGGTTTTGCTGGTGGTTTGTTAGTTTTCTCTGATGACAAATCATTAAGTTATGAAGACTTCAAAAAACCTATTGAAATATCTAAAATAAAGAAAAACTCGTTTTTAGGAATTAAAGTTCTTACAAGACTTTATAGAATAGTTCCTGACTCAACACAATTACTTGATATTGATGATATTGTAAATGGAAGTTCATGGGGTGCAACTGCTGAACTAATAGGAATGCCAAAATATTATTGGGTAAGTCTTGATGATGGTGATGCAATGAAAGGTGATAAAAGGTTCTTGGTTCATGCAAGTAGAATATTAACATATAGAACCGAACACCTATCATATGTTGAGAATAAGATAGAGTTAAATATGGGAGTTTCAATGCTTGAAAGAACGTATGCTGATATGGCTAAATACGAAACATTATTAGGTCAAACAGTTAAAATGGCACAACGTTCAAACGTTCCCGTATTAAAGAGTGATAATGGAAGTATGGCTACTCTAAATAACGACCAAGCACTTACTGATATATTTAGTAAGTTAAGAAGAATGAAATTAGCAATGTCTAATAGTAATATGGTTGTTATTGATAAAGATGATAGTTTCACTTTTGAAAATGCTTCATTCCAAGATGTTCCAACGGTTTTAGAACTTATACAAGATGCATTCTCTTATGCAATAGGTGCTCCAAAGAGTGCAATATTCAAAGGCACTAAATCTACAAAAGAAGAAGAAGAGGCATTATACTTTGTAATAGAGAGCATACAAGACCTTAATATGCGTGATTGGTTCTTAAAATTGATACCAATTCTTGTAATGAATAGATATGGTAAAGAAATCACAACAATGGACTTTGACTTCAATTTCAAATCACTTTATAGACAAACTGAAAAAGAAAAGGCTGAAACATTAAAGATTATTACTGATGTAGTAAGTAATTTATATGATAGAAATCTTATTGATATTGAAAGTGGTATTAAAATGATTAGGGTAGCACAAACCAATGTTAGCGATATGACTAATGAATATACAAAAGAATACATTAATTATGCTCAAAGTAGTGAAGTCTATAACAAGAACATTAAGAATAAGATTAACTTTGACATTGAACTTGGTAAGACACTAAACCAAAATAAAGGAAATGATGATAAAAAAGGTCTTACAGGTGTAGTGAACCCAGCAAGTAATAGTGGTGGTGATAAAGGTGGTAATCCAAAAGTTAAAAATAAACCAACACCAAAAATAATTCCCGAAAAAGAGTAATATACTATGTATATTAAAAAATTATATATACATAAAAAGAATTAAAACTATTGCAAACAATGTTAGAATAAATTAAAATAATAAGTGATAAAGGAGTGATAAGATGCCGAAAGAGTTGTTATATGGGTTTGAAACGGATATAATTATCAACGATACAGACAAATCAAATCTTGAATGGACGCCAGAAGGATATCTTAATTGTAAAAATGCCGTTTTTGCACATATTGGTCCACGAAAGTATCATGTAAAAGAATTAGGTATTACTGATGCCGATAGCGAATATGTATATGTATATAGAACGGAAGATGATTTATTTAGTGAACAAAATCTAAATAGCATTAAAGGAAAGTCTATAACGGATAGACACCCAAGCAAAATGGTTTCTTCAAAAAATTGGAAAAATTACGAAGTTGGGGTTGCATATGATTCATTTAGAGATGGTGATTTTCTAAAAGGGCATCTACTTATTAAAGATGAGAAAAAAGCAAAAGAAGTATATGAAGGTAAAATTAGAGCATTATCTCTCGGTTATAAAGCCAAAGTAGTAAAAGATGAAGAAGGCAGATATAAATTTGTTAATTCAGTAAACAACCATATTGCACTTGTTGAAAAGGGTAGGGATAGTGAAGCATTCATTATGGATAGTGCAGATATATTAGTTGGGGAAGGTGGTGAAAAGACATTGGAACAACAAACAAAAACCACCGAACCAAACGAAATAAATGATGCTATTATAAATAATACAAGTGAAGTTCATACGGTAATAAACCGTTCATACGACACCGAAACTGATGAAGAAGTAGAAACAGTCGTTGAAACAAGAACTTACCGAAAAACAGTAGAACAAGATGAGCCTAAACAAGAAGTTAATGGCAATATTAAAGATGAAAAATTAAAAGAAAAGGAAAAGGAGAATTCAAAGAGTATGAAAACATTAAAAGAGTTAATGACAGAATACAAAGAAGTATGTGATACGTTCCCTGATAGCGAAGCAAAAGATGCTGAATTGAAACGTATCAATGATGAAGCATTAGAATTATACAAGGTTTCATTAGAACCTAAAAGAGTAGAAGTTGCTGATAGTCCATTAAAAAACATTAAAGCAATTGAAAAGACTATCAATGACAACGCAATTCAAAATGAAACAAAAGTTGGTATAGAATTAGATGAAAAAGATAAAGAATTATATCTACAAGATTTCTATTCTAAATTAAATCCAATGTCTAACATTCATGACAGTTTTGAAAAAGGCATGGAATATTTTGACAAAGTTTCAAGAGCAGATATTTCTACATTACGTAGAGAAGTAAGAAAGGTGGTTAAATAATATGGCTTATCAAACAATCAAAGCAGGTTTTGAAGCAGGTTTATCAAGACAACTTCCATTACCTAATGAAGGTTTCTCATATGGTGATAGAACATTATTATGGGGCGTAGATAAACTACAAGATGCAACAGTTGCACCAACAGACATTGTCGCTTATGGTGAAATTGTTAAGATTACAGGTTACAATGATAGAAGTGCTATTGTTGCACCTATCGTAAATGCTGATACTACACCTAAATTTGCAGTAGTAGTTAGAACACAAGATGGTGCTCGTTCAATGGATGAAGGAAGAGTATGGAGAGCAGGAAATGGTAAAGCAATGACTATTTGGCCGATTGGTTTAGGTGCATCTCCTGAAAAAGACCAAAATGGTGAAATCGTTGTAGCATATACAGGTCCAAGTGCAGTTGGTGTAGATTTAACAGGAACAGAATTATATACTCCAAAATTAGCAAGTGATACTAATGGTGTTAATGGAACAGCAACTGAAACATCATTAGACAACTTGGCATTAGGCTGTATTGCAGTTGGTAAAGTATTTGGAACAGCAACTCACAAAAAAATTAGAATTAGAGTTTCAGGAGGTAAAGTATAATGGGATTACATTTAGAATATACACAAAAACATGATTACGAAAAATATGCCGAATTAGCATCAAAGTCAAATAAAACCATTACAGGTTTAGTAAAAGACTTATATGTGTATGATGAAGGTGGAAGAGAACAAGATGTATATGATACAGGTGAAGTTAGATATGTTAAAGACAACGCTATTGGCTTTGGCTACTTCCCTACCAATGCATTTGAACTAATTGACTATACAGTTCATTTACCACTTAAAAAGTTCTTTGCACCTACATTAGTTCCTATTAAAACAGGTGGTGGAGCAGTTGAATTAGTGTCTGCATTTAGAACAAATCATGCTCCTGCCGAAATGCAATTAGCAACAGGACAAGGAAACAGCGTTCCATTAGTTAATGCTGATAGACAAAAATATCGTGTTCCTGTATCAGCGTGGGAAGCAGGTATCTTCTTGGGTAAAGTTGACTTAATGTTCGCTAATCAAGGCAACTACTCTGTATTAGAACAACACGTTGAAGCATTAAGAGATTCATATTGGTATCGTATTGAGCGTAATGCATTACAAGGAAACATTGGTATTAAAGGTGTTACATCTCCTTCAAGTGATGGTTTCGTAGGTGGTTTATTAAACTCTGTTCCTGCTTCACAACAAGTAACATCACAAGACTTTACAAAAGCAGTTCCAACAGACTTAAACTATCTTGAAATGACATTACCACAATTAGTAGCGTTATTTACAAAAGTTATTCAAGCACAAAAGTCAGCAGTTAGATATAACCCTGATTTCTACATAAATCGTGGTATTTTACCACCAGAACTATATGCAAATCTTGCACAACCTGCTGTATTAAATACAGGTGCAACAGGTGCAGTGTATGAGTCTAAAATGGACTATTTAGTTAAAGAGTTGAAGAAGTTAAACAACAACATTGAAATCAAATTTGAAGAAGTGCCTTATGTTGGCGACCCTACATTAGAACACAATAAAGGTTATGCAGTAAGTGCACCGGGTGCAAACTCATTAGGACAAATTATATTATACAACCAAAATGAGAGAGCATTACACTTTGCAATTCCAATGCCATTAACATTAAGTCCAATCTTACCATCAGTAACTGAAAATGGTTATAGACAAAATGGTTTAACATTCCTTGCAGATGGTATCTTACTACACTACCCAGAAACTCTATGGTCTATCGTAAACGTAGAAACTGATACAGGAGAGTAAAAGTTAATAAGTTTCAAAATGAAGAAGGTGTGATTTAATATTACACCTTTTTTCTTTACATAAATGCAAATTAAATATATAATGTAATTAAGGAATATAAATATTCTAATTTTTAATATATATAGAGATAGGAGATAAAAAGATGTTTGAGAGTGGAAATGGAACATTAGCACCAATGGACTATGATAGCAAGATTTATGTTGGTTCAAGCGTTAATCAACTTTTTTTGAATTTACTAAATCCATATCATCATTTCTCATGGAGTATAGTAACAATAGATATAAAGTCGCCTGTGTTTGATAGTTTTGGTATTAAAGAAAATGATTATCGTGGAAGTGGTTTAACAAGAGAAGAATACGAAAATATTACATACTATGATGAAAATATATTCACATTAAGTTGGGGTTTACCATTCAAAGAGTTTCTTGATAGTAAAGATAGTATTATATATCCAATGTTTATTGATTTAGTGAATGAAGCAAAGGCATATATTAGATACTCAATATTCAAAGACCAATTCAAATGGCGTAAATTGGTATCACTATACATAGCACACCATTTGGAATTATTCATGGAAATCATTAAAGATGTTCATAATGATAGAAGTATGAATGTAAGAGTTACTGATGAGCAAGAACATAGAAAGATAACCATTGGACAAGAAGTTATGAAGAATTTCGATACAACAGTTTATGGTAGAATGTTTTGGCAAGAATACAAACCACTTGCTAAATATGTAATTTGGGGTGTGATAGAATGATACCAATTCATGATTTTATAGCAAATCCATATAATGATAAATATATGAAATATAATAAGGTATTTAATAGATATTCTATAAGTTTAGAATACATTGTCCAAGCAATCGGTGATGATGAGATAATCACAAAATTAGGTGGCAATGATAATGCTGAATGGATACTTAACCATATAAGTGAAGTTACCTATGCTGTTATAGATAGTTATACCGATAGCAAGTATCGTGATAAGATGAGATACTATTTTTCACACTCAAAGCGTTTAAGAGAATGGTTATTAAGGACAATGATAGATGTTCTCATTTATAGTGAGAGTGATGGTGGTTTATATACTGCATATGCAACGGGTATCAACTTTAATGAGATGAAAGCATTTGACATGATACTAACTAACTATGTAGGTAGAATGGCACAGCAAATCATGATAAATGGTGGTTTAGTAGAACGAGTAATGCGTTATGATTTAGATAGATTATCAAATGAGTTTTATACACTTAATGAAGCACTTGTGTATATGGATTTAAAAGGCTACATAAATATAAATGATTATTATGATATACATTATATAAATAGTGATGGAACGAACTTTAATTATAACGATATTAGAGTTTTGTTTGACACGAATAGATTTGTTGCTATTCAAAACCCTATTACATTTGTTAATGATGAAGTTAAATATTATGTGTTACATGAACTAATTAACGATAGAATATATTTCCAATTTGAAGAAGGTTATCATTTTGAATTATTATATAACAACACTATTTCTGGAAACCCTATACAAGACACTCAATTCAAATTATATTTTACAAAAGAAGGCAATGATAAGTTGTTACCTAACTCCAAAAAATACAGTTTAGTTCAAAATGGCAATGGTGGGTATGTTCTACATGAATTTGGTTTTTGGCAACAATGTTTAAGTGAGAAAGGTGTGAATTGGTAATGGCACTAAATGTTACTTCTTACAAGAGAACCAAACAAATTGTCAATCAAAACATACCTATGAAGTATTATGCACCTAAAAGTGATAAAGAACAACAAGCATTGACTATTGATACACGCATTATGTCAACAAGTCAAATTGAAGAACATTATAAAAACCTTGAATTACAAAATGTTGATGGCATAGGTTGGGTTTCTAAAATTGGTATTTCCTTTATGGGTGCAGAAGGAACGGAAGATGTTTACAAGAAAAGTGGTTTTGAAGGGACTTTAAGTGAAGTTTTAGATAGACAGCAATATGAAGAAATGAATTGGCGAATAATTACAGACTGTGGTTTTATTGATTTTCAAGTTAATGGTATGATTGAAATTGGTGGACAAAAGTTTAGAATTATGGATGTCATTTATGCATTTTCAACGGGAACAAGTCCTAATAGATTAAAGTTCTATCAACGTGGAAATCTAACTATGAAAGAGTATATGAGATTATCACCAAAACTAATCATATTAAAATAGTATTTATTATAGTTATAGTTAGGAGTGATTAAGGTGGCTGAAAGTTTACAAGATATAATTGATTTGAATGAAGCACAACCTTATTCAGATTTTGAAAAAGATTTGATGAGATACATTCCACATTTAAGAGATTTTTTAATTAAGAACAAAAACTTACCAAGAAACCAATATAGTGAAGGCTTTGGTGAAGTTAATAAAAGCAATCCAAGTATGTGGACTAAAAGAAGTATTCGTGTAAGTAATAGTGATGGAAGTTTTAGACCATTCACTTATGGTTTTGCACAATTTTGCTTACAAGTTGCAAGAAATATGTCGCCTTACCAAACGGGTAATTTGAGAGATAACATTGATGTTCAATGGAGTGCTTCATACATTAAAATACTATTTAATGCCAAAGGAACTGCAACATATACAATGTATTTAGATAACGGATACCCAAATGCTAAATGGATGGGGTTCATTCAAAATATTAGAACAACTATTGCAATGCTATGTGCGTGGTATCAAAGCAAAGATAAAGAAGATGAAAAGAAGTTAGAACAAGCAATGAGAAGTCTTGCTCGTGGTGGTCAGTTTATGAGAAAGATAAGCGACCTTACGGGTGATAAAGCAAGAGCAAGTGTAGTTAAGTTTAGAAGGGCAACTATCACAGGTTGGGACAGAGAGCGTTTAGAAAAGGGTATAAATACTATAACACCATATGAACGTGCAATGTTAGGAGCGAGAAGTAATGTTAGAAAAGAAAGTTCTAAACAAAAACAAATGATTTCAAAAGCAAATGAAAAAATTGCTATCAAAGGTATTAAAATTAGATATGAAAGACAAGTTAGAGAACGCTCAAATAGCAGAGTAAGAGGTGATTAGAAATGCCAATGAATAATACAAAAATCGGTGGAAGAATTAGTGAAATAGACATCATTCGTTTTGTTTTAGAAAGATTAAACGATAATGCAGTTGGTCGTAAGTTCAAAATGGGCTTGAATGAAAACTTTCTATATTATAAACCGTTAAACGAAATGTCTAAACTCATAAATGAAGAATATATTTATGATGATGAAACATATGAATTAAATGCAGTTGATTTTATACCAACTATTGTTGTAATAAGAGATATGGGTTTGACATCAAATCTTGATATGATTAGTGGTAGTGCAAGTGTAAGTGTTGTATTTATGATACAAGTTGATGACCCAATGTCAAGTGAATTAGATAGACTTCTAATTGAAGAATTAAGAGATACATTAAGACAAGGCTTTTATGTTAGCAACATTCCACAAAGACCATATAGCAACACACAAGAAATGGGTTCTTATAAAAAGTTCAAATTTAACACAAACACAGGAACTATAAATTATGATTCAAGTATAACAACAATAAATGGAAAGAACTTCATTCAAATTGATTTTGATATTGATATTGACTTTAATGATATGGCTATTGTTGGTAATGAGTTTTTAGTAGAAATGGCTGTAAAGCCTTTTGGTTCACCAACATTTAGTGAATATGAAAGAATATACCCACTAAATATAGGGTTTGCTGTTGCACACGCTATGAAAGACATTCAAGCATTAAACATAGATGTTATAAAGAATGTAGAATTGTCAAACGAGAGTGCTTACAACGAAGCATACCATAAATATACCTTTACAGAGATGCCAAATAGCGATAATATAGTTCAAGTTCCTATTGGTGCAGTAATTAAGTATAATGATAATTATTATAAAGTAATTGGGAACGTTACACCGTTTGAAGAACAAAAGAGTTGGGAAACTCACTCTCAATGGCAGTCAAAAGGTTTTGGTCTTACATTAGACTTGGTTTTAAGAGAACAATACCCATTTGAAAAGGTGGGTATAATTAGACACTTATATAATGATTTAATTATGAAGAAGTTTGGTTATACAATATATAAGTTAAGAATTAGAAAGTATAGATTAGAACTTGATAATAAGACATGGACTTATGAATATACTTTATTTGAAAGAGCATTACTCATGGTAAATAACGAAACAGCAATAGAACTTGGTTCATTACTCCCAATGACTATTCCATTCGTTGTTAGCGATTTAGAATGATTAAGGTGGTGGTTGTATGGCAAGAACAGGTGTAGTAGATAGAATAGTTATTACTCAAAGGCGTGGTCAATTCTACGAAACATATATTGGTAGATACCAAGATGGTGGCTATGGTATAATGACAACTCGAAAACTGTTTGGAACAAGTTTAAAAAGTGGTATGAGTGGTTCAAAAGTTGCTGTTAAAAAGGCTGTTGTGAAAGAAAAAACTCAAACAACCTTTAATAAAGATATTGCTTATAAAACTCATTTTAGAACATTAAGGTTCATGAACAATCCAAATTTATATACTGCATCATCAGCACTTGGTGGAAACTTTGGTTTAGCACTATCGTTAGCAAGTGGCATTTCAAGAACATTAAGAACTGTTACAAATATTGGTATTGATGTATTCAATTCTGCAACAGGTGAAACAACACAAGCAAATAACGCAAGAAATTTTATAGGTGCTATATTACAACCATCCAAGTTCATCATTGAAGCAACATACGGTAATTGGTTAAGAGATATGGAAGTAGCACGTTCAAATCGTGGTTTAGAATATCATAGGGGATTAACAGGTCAAATCGTAAATACAAAAGATAAGGGGAATTATAAATAATGCAATTTAACCCATTCTTAAAATATTCATATAAATTAAATGGTGAAAGAATAGTAGGTATATCATTAGGACCTAATATAACCGAGAAAGCCGAAGAAAGTTTTGATGAAGGTGGTTTTAATCTTCCTATAAATGTTCGTGGTATTGAATATGAGATGAATGGAACACTTGAAATAGAAATTAAAGATAGTCGTAATAATGTTAGGTCGTTTACATATCTAATTATTTTTGATGAAGTTCACAAGACAAGTGTTTATGGTTGGTTCACTCATTCATTAAGAGTTGTTGAATATACAAACAAGTTAAATAGTTATTTTGTTGATACACTAATTACTTCTTATCCAAATCAATATAGAAACGTTGATGCGAGTAGAACA
>Ga0172378_10005192_pt1 | contig 12162 bp, 28 predicted proteins | sample GrowelOW332metaG_FD_119755 | JGI IMG/M metagenome (GOLD analysis project Ga0172378, IMG submission 119755) | Groundwater microbial communities from an aquifer near a municipal landfill in Southern Ontario, Canada - Pumphouse #3_1 metaG | ecosystem: Environmental > Aquatic > Deep subsurface >...
TCAATATCAAGAACCTGATTTAAAAATTTGGGATAAGTATTTAAAAATGAATATGCAAGAATTTTCAGATACTATAAACAAGTTAACTTATAAGTCAGATTTACTATATGGATTAATCGATAAAACTGGTAATATTAACACTTTTTTCGACCATAAAATTTATGGTAGAGATTGTGATGATTTTGCAAGGGCTTGGCTAACATGGGGTGTTGCTAATGGTTATTCTTGTCAGGAATACATTGTTACCACTCCTAATAAACTTGCACGTAATGCACACGTTATTGATGTTATATGGAAAGATGGTGTTTATTGGTTATGTAACTATGTTTTCAAAGGTCCATTTACATCAGAAGAAAAAGCATTAGATTTTATGAAAAGATATCCAACATATGAAAAAGGTTTTATATACGAAAAAGGAATAGAGAAATGATAGTAATATCAAACAGGGGCACATCTTCTTGCAAAAGAAATCAATAAAGATATATAATAAAAATAGATGGAAGAACAATAAATATAAAAGACAAACACTTTAGGTATAGTCAATAAACATTGTAGGAGAAGAAACAAATAAAATTTAAAATTAGGCAAAGGAAGTTTTTTAAATGAACAACAAGATCTTAAATGAAAGTTTATCGGTAACACAAGCTAATGTTTGTCCAATTGTAGAACAAATGCATGAACAGGTTAAAGAGAATAAAACAAAGATAGAGAAAATTGATACTAAATTATGGTTAATTATCGTTTTAATCGCTTCAACTCTTGGTACTAGCGTTATTGATTTACTCTGTAAAATATTATAGGAGAAAAATATGATATTAACACTTTCGCAAAACATGATATTTTATGTTTTAATCATAATTATCTTTGGAAAAACCATCAAACCTTTAATTAAAAAACACAGAAAGATAATCCTTCCAATAATTTTGATGATTTTTGGTATAGGCTTATCAGTTTTTGTAAGCTATCTTGACGGTGGGTTGCTTATCGGTACTGCTATACTTCAAGGAACGATCTGTTCAATTGTAGCACAGTTTAGCTTTGATAAAGTAAAAGAAATAATAAAAGACGGGGTGGGAAATGAATGAAAAACTTAAAAAAATATTGTATTATGTTGGCACTTTTTTTGCTGGCATTGCCGCAGTTATATGCTTTAACTACAAACGAAACAACACAGCTCAATCAAATCTTGATGCAGTTCGAGCAAAGCTCGCAGAGAACGAAGCCTTACTTGACGGGCTTAACAACGACAACGAACAGCTTAGACTTCGACTTGCAAGCAGCAGGGATAACGTTAACAAGCTTACAGAACGACTTAAATCAGCAGGGGATAACGTTGAAGAAATCAAGTCAATCAATAACGGTCTTGCAGAAGAATCAGTCAATATTGATAACTCAATCGAACGACTTAGAAAGTTCATTGAAGAAAATTCAAATACAAAATAAATCAATTAAGATTGTGAATAATATACTAATTGGTGCAGTTACAGTTTTAGCAATTTTGGTTACAATAAAATATATTTAAAATAATACAGAAAGTCCTTCTATTTAAGAGGGCTTTTTTGTTCTACAACTTTTGCATCTAAAATTTCTGTTGGTATATCCAAGAATTTACGCGAAGCTGCTGCAATACCTTTAACCATTTTATAACTAGAATGGGTATAGTGATCACTCATTTGTTCAGACTCATGTCCTATTGCTATTCTTAGCATTGTATCATTTACATGGCCCCTAAGGTTAGACACACAGAAGTGTCGCAATGAATGAAAAACAATATTTCTTTTCCTTCTAATTTCTTCACCTTTTGAGATAGTCTTAACATTTCCATTTTTATCAGTAACGTTAACAGTTAATCCAATGCAATTTTGCCCATCTTCTATAGCAAAATCCATTGCTTCGTTAAAACCTTTGCTAATATATGATGCAGAGATAGGCCTTTCAGGAGAAGAAAAAGACCAAAATATTAAACCATTTTCATAAGTATTATGTGCTGCTAATGATAGTAAAGCATCTGCTAATTGGTTAGGAATTGATACCTGTCTATTTTTCTTTCCTTTTGGCTCTTTATATCCAGAACGTTTAGAAAAGGATCTCCTAATTGTAATAAGAGAATCTTTGTTGTTTATTTTTTCAATTGCATCGGTCTTTAGAGCAAGAACTTCTCCAAGTCGCATACCTGTTGCAGCGGATAGAGAGGTCGCCAGGTAAGCATGAACGTTTTTATTTGTTGAAAGATAATGTAACATTGATTTTAGTTCAGATAGTGTCATAATGCCACGTTGTTTCTCTGTTGACACATCAATGGTTGCAAGGTTCTTTGTTGGATCAATATCAATAATATTATCTTTGTAGGCTTGGTGTAATGGGGCTGTCATAGATTGTCTAATCTTAGCTATTGTTCCATGAGCAAGCTTATCTTCAAAGATATATTTGCTCCATACTCCATCAATAATTTTTTTATTAACTTCCTGGACCTGAATATCCTCTTTCTTTAAAGCAGATACAACATATTTATCAAAATAGGATAACATAGTCATTGCATAATCTTTGCTAATTGGTAATGGACCTTTCTTTTTCCCACTTGCATTTTTAAGCCTTATTCGATTTCCGTTAAAATTCCAATAGTTTCTGGCATATAAAATAAAAGAACCGCCTGTCCTTTCTTTAAAAGCAATGTTTTTTTCAATTGCTAAATTACAAATTATTAGAGCAGTTTTTTTCATCTTTTGTTTGTTGCCTTTTGGTTTATCCAATCCTAGAAGGGTTGCTAATTTATTAACAGACTTATAGGATAGTTCATCACCGCTTTTATCAATAAATCTGCCATAAACACAAGCATGGCCATTAAGAGTTCTAAATATAATATTTACACTGACATCATTATTCATTATATTTTCCTTCTGTTCCATCTGTCTATTGCTTCTTGACGGGATTCACCATTTGTTATCACACAGATTCCATTTCCTTTATAGCTTACAAACCATATTTCAGAATTTTCATCTGCTATTAAGTTTACGGAAGGAAACTTCCCTGTTCTTTCTTCAGGAAGGCAACCTTCTTTATTTACAGTTCCAATGCTTCTAGCTACATTTGTTTCTTCTTGCCTTAACATTTGGGTTACACCATTAACACTTACTGTCCATTGTTCTCCAATCTTATGTTTCATACTAAAACCATTCCTTTGTCTTTATATTAAAATGATACCCTGAACTTCTTTATAAAGCAATGCTATCCAATATTATCAAGGGAATATTTATCGGCACACTTAGATGTAAATCAATATGAATTGATATAAATATTTAGATTACGATTGTGATGATTTAATTCCACCGACTACTACCGTATCATAGTAGAAGTTATTTCAACATAGACTACCTGTATGTGTATATTACTATTTTTGCTATCACAAAATAACACAAACAATGCTAGAAAACCATCTTAGCTAGGTGTCATTTCAGGTGTCAGTGTTTTAAAAATAGGTATAATTTCTTCCAAAAAAATGTAAACTAATTAGGGTATTATTACCCAGTTTTGTAAATTAGATGTTTTTTAGATAATAAAAAACCCTGCTAGAAAGTTGAATAAAAACTAGCAGGGAAGGAGGAAACCAAACAAAATTCGGTAACTAAAGTATAAGACAAAACAATATTGTGGTCAATCTATTTTGTCTTTTTTTATTATAAAATAGGAATATAATTACCTAATATACCAGAAAAGGCTTTTTTTATCTTTTTATCAGAGGTTCTTCTGTTTGCAACTTTAGTCGATTCTAATACCCATCCACTTTCTGATTTTGACCATACTTCAAACGTTTTAACACGTTTTCCATTAATTCTTTCGTGCTTAATATTTTCTACTTTCTTTATTGATCCAATCATTTTTTACTCCTTTAAAATAAACTCTTTTCTTTATATTCAACCACATTGTTTGTATCAAATAGCTTTGGTTGTGATAGATAGTCTTTAAAACGTTTTTCTTGAGCTTGCCAATAATCCTTATCAATTTCGCAACCCATAAAATCATACCCTAAATCATAACAAGCTATACGACTTGATCCGCTACCTACATGGCTATCAAATATCTTATCGCCTTTTTTAGCATAATGTTCTAATAACCAACGATATAAAGCTACTGGTTTTTGAGTAGGATGTATTTTACCACCTTCTTCTTTTCTTTTAGACATGCATTTATGAATAGAATATCTAAAAACTTTAGCAGGCATTTTACAATTAGTCCACGCATATTCTGCACTCGCAAAATTATCAACTGTTTGTTGTTTATCCCAAACTATAAAATATTCAGTTTTTGGCAATTGAAAATTATTAGCTCCCCAAATTATTTGATTTTTAGAAACTCTAAAAAGCTCATCCCAATATTCTTTTGTTGGTACTTTATCCCATTTTAATCCATTTTTTGCTTTTTCTGTTTTGTCAAATCTTAAAGAACCATGTTTAAATCTTTCTATTTCATATGGTGGATCAACAATAGCAAGTTCAAAATGCTTATCTGAAACAGTTTTCATATATTCCATGCAATCGGTTAGCCTAACCTCATTCTTCATTTCTTACCCCTATTTATTCTTGTTACATTTGATATAGATTGCTTTATTAACAAACATTAATCTTCTATAGAAAAACTGCACAACAAATTGTTTCACTTGCAAAACAATTAAAAGTGGATGTTTTATAAAATATTTTATAAAAAACAAAATAGTTTTTCTGTTCAAATCTTCATATATTGTATAATTAACATATGGTATTCCGTAATTCGCAAATAATTCAAAATCACCTAACATAAATTCCTCCTTTAGAATGGTATATCTTCATCATCAAACTCTTCTGGACCACTTGATTGTGTGATACTTTTTTGATTTGAATATATCACCTCTTTAGGCATAACATGGTAGTCAGGTGGTGTCTTATTCTCTTTAGGATCGCCCCCACCAAGAAGCTCAACTGTGTTAATATTTACTTCTAGTTTGGATCTATTTACACCATCTTTAGTCCACCTGTTTTGTCTTAGTTCGCCAGATACAGAAATCTGTTTTCCTTTTTCTAAATAAGGATGTAGTGCTTCTGCTGTTTTTCCCCAAAGAACACAGTCAATGAAACTTACTTCATCTTCCCATTTATCCCCTGTTTTTTTTCTTCTATTTACTGCTATAGAAAATTTACAAACAGCAGTGCCTGAATTAGTGTACTTTAAATCACTTTCTCTTACCAATCTCCCAATTAAAACCACACTGTTAATGTCGTTTGCCATTATTTATTCTCCTTAAAATCTATAAAATAATATTTTGTTTCATTATTAAAAATAGCACCAGGAAATACTGATCTATATTTAATTTCATTAACTATTCCTAATTTGTCATTATTAATATTCAAGTCATATTCTTGATAATTATTCGTCTGAAAAGTTCGTTCACTTTCAATTTGAACGGGTGAAGTTCCATCATAAATAACCATTAAAATTGATAGTGATAAAATCACAATACCCACTATTAGTGCTTTTTTGTTTTCTTCAATAGCCCAAGAAATCAAGCAACCCGCGAATAACATTATTATAAATCCTGCTACAATCATTTTTTATTTCTCCTTTAATTCCTGTTTCGCTTTTTCCGAACAAGTGGGTTTAGACAATTTGTCTTGAAACCTCTTTAATAACTGTTTATGATGAATCTTTTGTTCTTTAATAACATTAGAAACTTTATTAAACTGTTCTTCTCCAATGGTTTCTTTTAATTCATTATTATTTTTAAATAACTTTAAATCATCAAATTTCATTTATTTTCTTCTTTTTCACCTACATTAACGTGATGAATAACTCCATTTTTAAATTCACAAATTTTTCCATCTCCATCAGTACAAAAACTATCATTCCAACTATTATTACCAAATATTTCATCTAATTCGTTATACAGTTCTCTTGCTTTTTCTACTGTATATTCAGTACCTTCAATTTTAATTTTTACTATCATTTTTTTTCCTTTAAAAGTTTAAAAGCCCTTTTAGTAATATTGCCTTTTGCAATACCTATTTTCATTTTCAAATTACTTCGTTTTCTTAACAACTCTAACTGCTCTAAGCATTTTGGACAAGGTTTAATTCCAGCATTTTCACACCAATATTTATATCCCCAATTGGAATGATTTTTTCTATTATATTCCATATATCTGAATAGTGTATTGTTATAAGGTGGTATATCAAGGTTACAACTATTATCATGTAAGAGTTCACTGTCATCATGATTAAGGTCTTTGATCTTAATTAGAAGCTCTTTATCTTCTAACTTTAACTTAGCTAAACTTATTAATAATTCTTCTGTTGCTTTCATTTTATCTCCCCAAAAAATTCCTTTATGTCATCATCATCGTTCTCTTTTTCATAATCTTTAAATTTCATTATTTTTCTCCTTGTTATTTTAGTCTTGATAGAATTTTATCTTCGTCAATTACAGGTGCATTTGAAGGTAATCTACTTAAAATACGAATTAGTGTAGTACCATCACATCCCATCTTTTTCATCATTTCGGGCCTTGTTGTCGTTTTAGGATAAATAGGAAGCTTTAAAAATAATTTTAAAGAAGGTGTTTTGGTTTTTGAAAACCCCCAAGCTAACAGTTGTACTTCATCTATTTTTTTTGCCATTGTTTGATCCCCCTTACAGCCATTCTTTATTTTCATCTTTTTTACCATTTAACCTCATTAGAATATCTACTAACTGGTTCATTTTTGGCATCCTAAATGGAGTAAAAGCATAAGTATGCGGGTTTTTATACAAATTGTGCCCATTGAATTTTATATAATTTTTGGCATCAGACTTAAATAATGTAGCATTAAGTTCATGCTTGTCATATTCTTCTATTGGCACTATATCTGCACCAGCATCTTCTAAGTAATCAGTTAAAAAGGTATATGATCCATCACCATCTAAAACATCTAGTATTTTAAGGTTTTTTTCTTTACACCAATCTTTAAAATTTTCAACAGAAACAATAAATTCTTCATATTCTTCTTTAAATGTTTCCAAAGAACTATTTTCTTTATAAGCTTTTAGTAATTTATCGTTTAGTTCTTCTATTCTCATGGTGGAGTAGCTTTCATGTCCCAATACTGCACTAAAATTATCTCCATAGCCTTCTTTTGTAACTCTTTCGTGAGTAGTATCAATAGTCCACATTCTTGGGTAGGCCTGGCTATCATGCTCTTGTGTCTTTAATTCTTTAATTAAATCCATTAGGTCTTTGTAATCTTCATCGCTTACGTTAATTGTTTTCATTATTTTAATCCTCCAAAAATAACAATCATAGAATCGTGCATACCGCATTTATTTGATACGTGTTCGCCAAAGGTATTTATTCCTTCAAACTTAACGCGACCTCTTAAAAACCTAATGGGTTCTGAAATATTAGGTAAAATATAGTCCTGGAATAAAACTGTACTTGTCGATACAGGAAGCAGAAAAACACATTTTTTGCCTGTTTTGCTTTCTTCAATTCCCTTTTTTACGAAGGCCGATTTAAGTTTTTGACTATATGGTGGGTTAACAAAATTGCTCTTACCCCATTCCTTTAGTAGCCCATCAGTTTCAGGTGTTATTTCTTCTAAATTCAAGGGGCAAGGATCAAAGTCAAAGTGGAACTCATTATCGAGCTTATCGTAAAGACTCTTTGGTGTTGCCCAGTTATCACTTGCTTTAAGATTTCTGTTTTTCATTTTAGTTTTCCCCCTCTTTTAGAGAGTTTTTAAACGATTCTACAAAATCTGAAAACAAATCCGATTTAAGCCCTTCCTTTAGAGCAATTACAAGTTTATCAGTCCAAAGCAAACTATTAAAAACTAACCATTTCCTTGTCTGGCCAATTTTAAACCCAAGAACAAGATCCATTTTCTCTGGTTCGATTTTATATTTTTCTAAAATACGACCAATCATAAGATTGTTATCTATTTGACTCCATTCTCTTGTGTACCATAGATAATAATAATATGGCTTATACTTTTTAGAGCTATCAGAAAGATACTCTTCAACGTTTTCCCATTTGTAAAGTTGCTTTAAAAGCTTGCGTAAAGCAATTTGCTTTCTTTCGCTTGCAGCAAGATTTAGCTCGTTAAGAATGGCTGCATAGTTGTTTTCTATTTTAACATTTGTGTTAATTTCTCTTGAACCTTTATAAAACTCATAAATAGCTTGTAAGGTTCCCATGTATTGACCTTTAGAACCAATACGCTTTCTTTTTTCCATGATGTTCTCCTATTGATCTGGCTCTTCAGTATTGGTAGATCGTTTCCAATAGATCCTCCATTAAGGAGGATTTCGCCATAAAATAAAATGAAATTAAATTAAGTTAGGTTTGTATAAGTTCTTTAGACCTCCTTTGGTTTTTCCCCATAAACCAGTTTTGCAATTGGATCAATTGCCAACATATCACCAGCTAGTGATAAATAATATTCTTGTAAAGCTACCGTTGCAGCTTTCTCAATTTCTTTTTCTTTGGTTTTGAGTGGACCGTTACCATATTCTAAAGTATAAACATAGCTCCTTGCAGGTTTAAACGAGGTTGTATAAACTTTGTTAGTTTCACAATTTAGAACAATTCTTCTAGGTATTGCCCACATATTAAATTTAATAATTGCAGACCTTGTTCCGTAAATATTAAATACTGCTTTCTTTAATTTTTTAGATTTTTTAATCTCTTCAAATTTTTTGTTCATTTTCTTGCTTCCTTTATTATTTTTTCTTTTATATCTTTATTATGAACTCTTTTATGTGATTGTCAAGCTTTATTTTAAATACTTGAAATTAATTTGGGTTTTGGGGCCCCTTTAGTGCATTTTTCTTTTTTTTGGTGCCGGCTTAAAAAAAATAAAATTTTTAGGGCCCCCGTTTTCCATGTTTTTTTTGGAATTTTTTGGAATTTTTTTCTGATTTTTTCCATAGCAAACCACCTTGTTTTTTTTATGATCCAAAATTACCAGGAAATAATTTCTGCCTGATAATAATTATTTCTATAAAGTTACTATAATTTCTCGTTCTATATTATTGTCTAATAAAAAATACACTCTGTAAAATTCTTTATTGGCCACAAAATCATGTTCAAAATCTGGCCGTATACTTTTTACTTTCCCGTATACTTTTCCGTTAAAATTATAAGCCAAAATTCTTTTGTCAACTTTTGGCAGCGATTTTACCACTGCAACAGGATAAGTAGAAGTACATTCGCCTTCACCATCACCAATAGCTTCTTTTAATTCAAAATTTTTAACATTGGTTAAATCTGTCATTATTTTACTTCCTTTATAATTGCTGCTATTTTTTCTTTTATTGCTTGCATTGATGTTTTGTTATCTCTTTCCCACATTGAGAAAAAGGCTTTTGTTTCTAAGATAATTATACTATCAATGTAGTGTGGTTCTGTTGGGCCATTGTATAAAAAAGTTATTAGTTCTCCCGTATCTTTATTTAAAACTAAATCACAACAACCTTGCCAGTTATTATAATCTCCAACTGATTTTTTTAATCCTGTAATTTTTTTTCCGTTAATTTGCATTATTTTACCTTCCCGTTTTTAAACTTTTTTGTATTCAGGCAGCGCCTGAAGTAATTTGATTTGGATTTTTAGTCCCCTTTAGTGCCTATAAGACTTGTTTCCAGTTTTTCGTTTTTTTATCTCGAACAACCTCCACCACTTCTCCTTTATCAACAGCGTTGACAAGCTTCCCGTTTTGATCTTCATACCACCACCCGCTATGGTTTGATACCGATCCTGTTTTTACATTCATGTATTTTTTTACCATCATTTTACTTCCTTATTTTAAGTAATTCATAAAATACCAGGAAATTTTTTTTTCTGATATTCTAGTATTATTTAAAATTCTTTATTTTTCTCCTTTTAAATTTATCATTACACATGCGTTTTCGTTTTTATTATAAAACCATATTCCCCTTATATTTTTACCATTTAACACTTTCATTGTACTAAATGTATAATTAACCATTACAACTCCGTTAAAGCTAGTTACCAGATACTCTTTTTTAGATAGACTATAAATAATAGAAAGGCGGATCTCTTTTATTTCAAAATCTATCTTTGAAGTTATTAAAAACTTTCCGCCAAGCGTATATTTGATATTTAAACTATCTAATTGTGATATTAAGTCCTTATAAAGATTATCTACTATTTCTTGCTTTTTTTCTAATTCCTTCCTTAATGCCAATTGCTCTTTTTTGTTCATTTTATAATCTCCCAAAATTTAAATTCTGATTCAAATAATACTACGGTATTACAACCAACACCAACACTTGACTCAAAAGTGTTGATCAATTTTTCCGAATTATAATGAAACGCTTTAACGCCCCAACCAGGATTTTTGATGCTTCTAACCATTGTTGCTGATTTTGCATTTTCGCTTGTTAATATTTTCATTAACTTTGCCTTTTTAGTTTCTTCTTTCATTTTTTGCTTCCCGTTTTAAACTTTTTTGTATCCAGGCAACGCCTGAAGTTTTTCGATTTGGATTTTCGGTCCCCTTTAGTGCCTTTTTAGCAAACGTCTTTTTTTGTTAAAAATTTAATTGCTGCTCTAGTCTTATAAAGCGAATAACACCAATTCCCCTTCTTATCCTGATAGTGCAGCAAACAATCACTATTAAGTTTTTTTGCTTCCTTTTCTGATACTGGATAAGATCCTGGATTATTTTTAATAAATTCATTTGCCTTTTTTTCTGTTGGAAAAATTTCGACTTGATTAAAGCCAAGACTTTTTTTCGTGTTAGTAATTACCATCTTTTTACCTTCCTTTTTTAAAACGATTAATAAGTTGCCTGATTTATCAGGCAACCTATAATAATTTTAAACTATATAGAGTAGTAAAGCCCCTGCTAATTGTTTGTATTGTAAGTCCCCTGCGAATATTGAAATTCCATTCTTGCATTTGCGACCAATATTAATTTGATTATTGATTTTTCCGCCTTCACTATTAAAAACATTAATAATATATTTTCTATTCCCGTTAGTGTCTAAATGTACCTTACTTATTACTATAATACTTTTTTTCATTTTTTTACCTTCCCGTTTTTAAACTTTTTTAAAAGATATTAACAATATCTATATATATAATATACACTATAACCAAACAAAACACAACCAAAACAATACAAAATAGTTATTATTTATTATTTTTTTTGATTTGGATTTTTGGTCCCCTTTAGAGCCTATAACCTCTTTTATCCAATTCATAACCATTTTTTAGGTCTGAATATATTTCCTTAATCCTGGTTTTACCTGCAGTAATGCAAATAAGATCCGGTTGTTTTTCATGATAGCTTTCTCTAATTTTTTGACCTGATTTATTAAAACATCCTTGATCCGATGCTGCGATGGTATGATTACTTATTCTATAACTTTTTTTGCCAATATTAAAATAATAGCTATCTAAACAACAAGATCTACTGATATTGTTTTTATAACAAAACGTATCAATACCATCCATTTTTTGAGCAAATGCAGCAGCTTTTTTTCTGGAAACCTTATATTTGAAACCCATTTTTTTACCTTCCTTTTTTTAAGTAATTCATAAAAAGTTAGATTAAAAAAATCTAACTTTCTGGCATTGCTTAAATTATAATATCTAAAGGCCTTTTATTACTGTAAAACCTAAAAAACAATTTGATTTTATTGTAAGTTCCTAATTGCCATGTAAAACCACTTATTTCATTAAGAAATAATATTTCTACTATATTTTTTGTTACAATATTCAAGCTGCCATTTGTAAACAAGTGAAAACTAATATTACCAAAATCATAACTTATATTACAATTTATCTTACTGTTACATTCAACATTTTTTTTTGCTTTTTTTTCCATACCTAATTTTATATTAAAAATCCAATCCATTTCTTTAAGAAATTCTTTCCTTTCCATAATTTACTTCCCGTTTTAACTTTTTTGTATTCAGGCAACGCCTGAAGTTTTTTCAATTTGGATTTTTAGTCCCCTTTAGTGCCTTTATAGATCAATTTAAAAGCAAGAAATTTTTTATTTCCTGATTTTTCCTGATCCTGAATTATTAATTATTAAATATTTTTATTAATAATCTTTTATAAAAAAATCTTTGGCCTGCCATGTTTTGAATTTTTTCCATAATTTACAAAAAAAACTAATTAATATCA
>Ga0172378_10005193_pt1 | contig 12160 bp, 9 predicted proteins | sample GrowelOW332metaG_FD_119755 | JGI IMG/M metagenome (GOLD analysis project Ga0172378, IMG submission 119755) | Groundwater microbial communities from an aquifer near a municipal landfill in Southern Ontario, Canada - Pumphouse #3_1 metaG | ecosystem: Environmental > Aquatic > Deep subsurface >...
AGAAGGGAAATTTTTCTCTTCCTTTGTCTGAAAAAATATTATTTTATTACCATCAAAAGTTGCATTTACTAATTGAAACTAAGCTTACAAATATCAATTAGATCGTGATAAAGTAAGAGATGTGGCTCCTATCTTACCTCCTAAAGGGGGATTTAATTTAGATACTTTTACTTTTATGGTAGTAGCTTGAGGAAAATCAGAAAATATCGCATCTATTATTCTTTTAGCTACATTTTCCAATAAATTAGATCTAATCATCACCTCTTTTTTGACTAATTCATATACTTTCTGATAATTTAGGGCATCATTTACGTCATCTGACTTCGCAGCTAAGTCACATTGGTAATCAATACTCACATTTACTTTAAATTTATTACCAGCTAATTGTTCTGCTTCAAAGCAGCCATGATATGCAAAAAATTCCATATCCTCAATTTCTATTAAACCATTCATAATCATATATTTATCTAGTTTTTTACAAAAAAGAAAAGGCTTGGTAAATAACCAAGCCTCTCTTTACTAACTACTAACCTAAACCATACAAATTTATGAAAAAACTGTTATGTTTAAAGACGGTGCAAAAGTATAGGTTCTAGACTACAAGTCCTAATATTTAAATGCATATTTTACTTAATAAAGTGTTAAATATTCCCCCTCTTTTTAACATTTTTTTATTCTTCTCTATTTCTATCGTTTCCGTAGCGATTTTCAGCTTGAATTAAATACTTTTCAATAAATCATCTCTGACGACTAAGCTTTCTAAGTATCTTTTTTCTTCTTATTTTTATTTTTCTATATTTTGATTCATTATAAAATCTATCTAAAGACGTGACATAATAGTAATCTTTTTTGCCACTTGGTATTGCTAAGTCAATTTCTGTAAATGGAGTAATTTTATAAATATACTTGGGGTTATTAAAATCTCTTTCCACCCCAAATGGAAATCTATATACCACAAAAGTACGACCCGTTCTAGGGTCTTTTTTATCTCCTCTTCCTAACCACTCCAATTTTAGTTTAGTATAATCAAAGCTATATTTTAATTTTTTTACTTTATCAGGACGACCGTCATAAATATTACTAAAAGCTGGAATAATTGCAGGATATCTATAATAATTAGATTTAAGAGAATCTTTAACACCCCCAGTATTCCATAACACTTCGTTTGCGGGCCAAAAACAATTCCCTTTTATATTGTCAAAATAGTTTTCCATATTCATTTTCATTGATAATTCATTTACATTCATAGTTCGTGCTACATCTTGTCCTATATAGAGTTGACAATTTTTTATGTTTTTACTCCACCATGGTAACAAAACGGAATAAGGAGCTGCCTTGTTATCTAATTCCCAATAAATTTGAGGTACAATATAATCCAACAATTTGTTGTTTGTCCAATATAATACATCTGCATATAAATCATCATAATTTTGAGTCCCATAGGTCAAACTGCCAACGACACTAGATGATAAATTTCTATATATTCCAAAAGGACTTATTCCAAATCTCACCCATTTTTTAGTGCTACTTATGGTCTTTTTCAACATAGCCACAAGCTTGTTTACATTATCTCTTCTCCAATTATCCCTAGCCTCTGCTGAAGAGCCAAATTTCTTCCCATAAAGCTCAAAACTCTTGTCATCTGGAAAAGGGATACCCTTTATTGGGTAGGGATAGAAATAGTCGTCAAGATGTATGGCATCTATGTCATAACGTCCCACAATATCGTAAACTATCTTACATATATACTTAGCACATTGAGGATTACCTGGATCAAAATACAGTTTATTATTATATAAAACAAACCAATCAGGGTGTTTGTAATAAATATGATCTTGAGATAATGGAGAAATACCCGAGGCACCTGCCCTATAGGGATTAATCCATGCATGAAACTCCATGCCTCTATTGTGACATTCTCTTATTAAAAATGACATAGGATCAAAGGCTCTAGGTTTACCCTGTAATCCTGTACAAAATCTGCTCCATGGTTCAAATTCTGATTCATACCAGGCATCTGCTTCACTGCGCACCTGAAATACCAAAGCATTAAAGCCACAATCTGATAATACATCTAGTTTAGAAATAAAATCTGCTTTCATTTCATCATCTGACATGAGAGCATATTCACTCTGAAAAACGGTTTGTATCCATACTCCTCTAAATTCTCTCTTTTTGTATTTTTGTGCTTCCAAAGTAGTGGATACAAAAAAAACTAATAGTAAAATAACTAGTTTGATTCTATACATAAATTGTCTATTTATCTCTTATATAATTAAATATTTATACCTCTACCCAATCTCCAGATTCTACAATTAGATTTTTTAATTCCTCAACAGCCTTATCTTCAGGTATGGCTTTCCTAGCTATAGTTTTACCTTTGTATAAGTTAACCTTACCATTACCAGCACCTACATAACCATAATCAGCATCTCCCATTTCTCCAGGCCCATTAACTACACATCCCATAATAGCAATTTTCAATTTACTTAGATGAGAAAATTCTCGTTTCACATCTGCAACTGCTTTTTGTAGATTATACAATGTTCTGCCACAACCTGGACAACTTATAAATTCTGTTTTAAATCGTATCAGACCTGAGGCTTGAAGAATGTTTTGGGATAGTAATATGGGAAAATTTTTATCCTCAATATTAGGAGTTTCAATATATAATCCATAAGCTAATCTATCTATAAATAATCCCCCTATGTGTGCTGAAATTTGCAAATCTGCATCAATGCAAGAGGAAGCATTCCATACTACTTTGATTAGGGGCTTATTATATATTCTAGATTCTTCCATCTTCAGTAATATCTTCAGATAATTATGATAATTTAAGGTGGGAGATAGAACTAAAATAGCATCTTTATCTTCTTTTATCAGATCTATAAAGGAAGAATTAATTTCATCCATAGATTTTATTTCTACGAAATCAGAATGTTTCCTTTTACTTATATAATCTTTAACGCTTACTATAGTTTTAAGTGCAGGATAAATCTTAGGATGTGTGTATCTTTTTATATTTTCATCATTTTTATCTAAAAGCTTATTAATAACGTCCTTGTTGTAACTAGGGGTACAAATTTTAACCAAATCAGCTGCAACAGGAATTTCATTTTCAGGAGCCTCTGTCAAAGATACTCTTATAGTGTCTCCTATACCCTCATTTAATAGCATACCTATACCTATAGCCGATTTTATACGAGCCTCTACTCCCTCTCCTGCTTCTGTTACCCCTAAATGAAGAGGATAATGTATATTTTCCTCATCCATTGCTAGAACTAATAATCTTACAGCATCTGCCATAACTTTGCAATCACTGGATTTTAAGGAAATTACCACATTTTCAAAATTCTCTGATTTACAAACTCTTAAATATTCCATTGTAGCTTCAACCATCCCTTCTGGAGTATCTCCATACCTACTCATTATTCTATCTGAGAGAGAACCATGATTTGTTCCTATTCTAACTGCAGTGTTGTATTTCTTGCAAACCTCTAAAAATTCTATAATCTTAGCTTTTTGGCGCTTTAGTTCATCTGTATATTGCTCCTCAGAATATAAATAATGCTTAAAAGTAGCTCGTAAATCTACAAAATTTCCAGGATTAATCCTCACTTTATCTACATACTTCGCCGAAACAATAGCAGCTTGAGGGACAAAATGTATATCTGCTGATAAAGGAACATTATAGCCTAAGGCATGTAATTTGTCACTTATGTTTTTAAGATTATTGGCTTCCTTTACTCCTTGAGCTGTTATTCTAACTAACTCTCCTCCATTTTTTATTATCCTTATAGACTGAGCTACAGATGCATCAGTATCCATTGTGGAGGTATTCAACATGGATTGTATCATTATGGGTTCATTAGAACCTATTTTAATATTTCCTATTTTTACAGTATTTGTTTGTCGTCTTGTATTCATATATGTACTATTTATAAAAACATTATATACATAGATATAATATTTTAGAAGCGAAAACAAAATTAACAAATTCATTTATAAAACACAATTGCATCTCAATCAAATAATTAAAAATTATTTTTTATGCTATTTTATTTCACCTTTTTAAAAATGTTAATAACTTTGTATTTTGAATTATTTATACTTAATTAAGTACAAGATATGTAAACACCTTTGATTTATCAAAGATTATTTATTTACTAACATAAAATTTAAACATATGAATATTGCAATTGTTGGTGCCAGTGGAGCCGTTGGACAAGAATTCTTAAAAATTCTTGATGAGAGAAATTTTCCTATTGATGAGTTATTATTATTTGGTTCGAAAAGAAGTGCAGGCATGTGTTGTATGTTTAAAAATCAAGAATATATTATTAAGGAACTCAAACATAATGACGATTTTAAAAATATAGACATTGCTTTTGTTTCAGCTGGAGGAAGTACTTCCGAGGAATATTCTAGTACAATAACAAAACATGGAACTATTATGATAGATAATTCAAGTGCGTATAGAATGGATGAAGAAGTTCCTTTAGTAGTACCTGAAGTTAATGCATGTGATGCTCTAGTTCATAAAAAAGGAATTATATCTAATCCTAATTGTACAACTATTCAAATGGTAGTCGCACTAATTGCCATAGAAAAACTTTCTCACATAAAGAAAGTACATGTATCTACTTACCAATCTGCAAGTGGAGCTGGAGCTAAGGCTATGCAGGAATTAGAACAACAAAACAAAGAATATGCTAAAGGCGAAAAAATAACTATTGATAAATTTCCCCACCAATTAGCTTTTAACGTAATTCCTCAAGTAGATGTATTTACAGAAAATGGTTATACAAAAGAGGAAATGAAAATGTATAACGAGACTCGTAAAATAATGCATTCAGATATACAAGTAAGTGCTACTTGTGTAAGGGTTCCTGTACTTCGTGCTCATAGCGAAGCAATTTGGGTGGAAACAGAAGAACCAATAGAAATAAAAAAAGTTAGAGATGCTTTTTCGAAAGGAGAAGGAATAGAACTCATGGATGATACAAATAAAGCTATTTATCCCATGCCCTTATTTGTTGCAGATCACGATGGAGTTTATGTAGGACGTATTAGAAACGATTTATCTAATCCTCGTGGACTAAGTTTTTGGACAGTGGGTGATCAAATCAGAAAAGGTGCAGCATTGAATGCTGTACAAATAGCAGAATATTTAATAAAAAATAAAAAATAATATTCTAACTTATATATAAATTAGAGTTTTCGAGTAAGAACAAAAGCTAGAATATTTTAATTTATATATACTATAGTTTGGGATTATATAAAACTCGAAGAAATGGAAAAGAAATTACATATATATAACACATTAACTAGAAAAAAGGAATTATTTGTACCTCTAAATCCTCCTTTTGTAGGAATGTATGTTTGTGGTCCAACCGTATATGGAGAAGCTCATCTAGGCCATGCTCGACCTGGAATAACATTCGACGTCCTATTTAGATATTTAAAATATAGTGGGTATAAAGTTAGATACGTAAGAAATATCACAGATGTGGGTCATCTCGTAAATGACGCGGACGAGGGAGAAGATAAGATACAAAAAAGAGCTAAATTAGAGAAACTTGAACCTATGGAGATAGCTCAAGAATATACAAATAGCTTCCATAAGAATATGGAAGAACTAAACACTTTAGCTCCTAGTATAGAACCTCATGCTTCTGGACATATTATCGAACAACAAGAATATGTAAAAAAACTATTAGATAATGGGTATGCATATATAAAAAATGGCTCTGTATATTTCGATGTTGAGAAATACAATAAAGTGTTCCATTACGGTAAGCTATCAGGCAGAAATATTGAAGATTTGATTTCTAACACTCGTAAATTGGATGGTCAAGACGAGAAAAAAAATCCTTTTGATTTCGCATTATGGAAAAATGCAAATCCAGAACATATTATGAAATGGACATCTCCTTGGGGTGTTGGCTTCCCTGGATGGCATCTTGAATGTTCTTGCATGAGTCAAAAATATCTTGGAGATACATTTGACATTCATGGAGGGGGTTTAGATTTACAATTTCCACATCATGAATGTGAAATTGCGCAAAGTACAGCAGCAATGGGACATGAAGCTGTTCATTTTTGGATGCATAATAATATGGTTACCATAAATGGACAAAAAATGGGTAAATCATTAGGTAACTTTATTACTTTAAATCAATTATTTTCAGGAGAAAACAAGGTTCTTGAACAAGCTTACTCCCCCATGACAGTCAGATTTTTTATTCTTCAAGCTCACTACAGAAGTCCGTTGGATTTTTCAAACGAAGCTTTAAAAGCATCTGAAAAAGGTTATCAGAGATTAATGAACGCTGTTAGATCTATTGCTAAAATAAAGTCTGCAAAGAATAGTACAATAAATATTGAAAAACTTGAAGAGTCTTGTTTTGAAGCTATTAATGACGATTTTAATACTCCTATACTCATTTCAAATTTATTTGAAGGAGTTAAGATGATTAATTCACTGATATCTGGGAAGGAAAAAATAACAGCCTCTGATTTGGATAAACTTAATAAATTATATCAAGATTTTGTATATAAAATTTTAGGACTTAAAGATGAGAACGAATCAAATGGCAACGAACATAGGGCTCTTGGTAAAGTATTAGATATAGTAATGTCTATACGTTCTGAAGCTAAACTGAATAAAGACTGGAACACTTCTGATAAAATAAGAGATAAATTAAATGAAGCAGGAATAGTTGTTAAAGATACAAAAGACGGATACGATTGGTCTGTTGAATAATTTATTTATAATCTAGCTATAGAAAATATTTATAGCTAGATTTAGCTTAATCTTAAAATTTTATTATGCAATTCTATTTTTATATATTTTTAATTCTTTTTACCTTCTCTTGTAAAGGTAAGAATAATAATACGTCTTCAAATTCAGAAATATCAGCTTCAAACAATATAATAAATGGAGACAAAATAAATACATTAGCTTTTGTAAACTCAATTAGAATAAGCAAACCATATAAAGGATCTATTCATAAGTTCAATGAAAAAATTAGTATTGTTATAAAACTCAAAAAAAGATATAAAATAGATTCCTGCAAGATATTCATCAATGGATCTTTATATAGAAAAAGTAATGGAGACAGTACAAATTTTGAATATGTCATACCGTCGCAAAAAGTGGGAGATAATTCTATCAAAGTAATTTGTTTCCATCCCAACAACAAAAGAGGAATTGCAACTACAGATTTTAAGGTAAAACCTGACTTCAGTCCTCAAAATATAAAATATAAGATACTAAACACTTATACTCATGACTCTAATTCCTATACTCAAGGACTTGTTTATTACAAAGGTCATCTATATGAAGGCACAGGTCAGTACGGAGAATCTGTATTGAGGAAAAATGAGATTACAAGTGGCAAGGCTATAGATATTAATAATCTTGATAAAACATATTTTGGCGAAGGAATTACAATATATCAAGATAAAATTTATCAACTTACTTGGAAGTCTAATAAGGGTTTTATTTACGACCTTAATACTTTTAAAAAAGTAAGTACTTTCGATTTCTTTTCTGAAGGTTGGGGAATAACAACAATAGATAAAGATTTAGTAATAAGTGACGGTAGCAATAAATTATACTTTATAGATCCTAATACTTTTACAACAATAAAATCTTTAGAAGTTTATGATGACAAGGGAGAGGTTCAGAAATTAAATGAACTAGAGTATGCAGATGGTATAATCTGGGCTAATGTATGGTTAACTTATAGAATTGTCGGTATAGACCCTAATAATGGAGCCGTAGTTAAAGAAATAGATTTTAGCAATATATTAAGCGAGAAAGAAAAGACTTTATTATCAGATTCTGACGATGTACTAAATGGTATTGCTTGGAATCCTGTTGGAGATACCTTTTACTTTACAGGTAAAAAATGGGCTAAGCTCTTCGAAATAAAGCTTATTAAATAATATATTAATTCATAGAGAAGAAATAATACACACATGAACATAAATACCTCTTGGCATAAAGAATTAAAATCAGAATTTTCCAAAGATTATTTTAAGAATTTAGAAAGATTTATAGAATTAGAATATCAAACAAAAATTATATATCCCCCTAAAAATTTAATATACAACGCTTTAAATAAATGTGATTTTGAGAATGTAAAAGTAGTTATAATAGGACAGGACCCATACCACGGAGAAGGTCAAGCTCATGGATTAAGTTTTTCCGTTCCATCAGGGGTCAAGATACCAAGGTCTTTGCAAAATATTTTTAAGGAAATAAAAAATGACCTAAATATAAACATTCCCGAATCAGGGAACTTAGAAAGATGGGCAGAACAAGGAGTATTATTGTTAAATGCAGTTCTTACTGTTGAAGCAGGAAGTCCAAATTCTCATAAAAATAGAGGTTGGGAAATCTTTACAGATAATATTATAAAACTATTAGCTACAAAAAGAACAAATATAGTTTATATGCTTTGGGGAAATTATGCTCAAAAAAAAGGAGCTATTATTGATGGAGAAAATAACTTAATTCTAAAATCCACTCATCCATCTCCACTTTCTGCTAACAGAGGAGGTTGGTTTAATCAGCAACAATTTAGCATTTCAAATTCATACCTACAAAAACATGGTTTAACAGCTATTAAATGGTAGTTCTTCATTTAAAATCTAATAACTTTTTTCGAGTTACATACTATTTTAAACTTCAATAAGCAGGTCACTGATTATGGCTAAATTGCCATTTAAAATTAAAATTAATTCAAATATTATGTGATTTTCTATATATATTTTTTAATTTTGCACTTGCAAATTGTAGGTTTAAATAAAATTTACATTTATAAAAAAGAAAATAATAACAAATTATTATAAAATTCAGAATTATGGTATCATATAAGGATTTAGGGCTGGTTAATTCCATTGAAATGTTTAAGAAAGCTATGGAAGGGAAGTATGCAATTGCAGCTTTCAATTTTAATAATATGGAGCAAATGCAAGCTATCGTCAGCGCAGCTGTAGAATGTAAATCTCCTGTTATCGTACAAGTTTCTAATGGTGCAAGAAAATATGCTAATCCCACAATTTTAAGATATATGGCTCAAGGCGCTGTAGAATATGCTAAGGAATTAGGATTAAATGTCCCTATCTGCCTTCATTTAGATCATGGAGATTCTTTTGAAGTTTGTAAAGATTGTATAGAAAGGGGATTTTCGTCAGTTATGATTGATGGTTCTGCACTACCTTATGATGAAAATGTTGCACTGACAAAAAAAGTTGTTGAATACGCTCACCAATATGATGTTACTGTTGAAGGTGAATTAGGAGTATTAGCAGGTATTGAAGACGATGTTATAAATAATGCAACTTCTTATACAGATCCAGCTCTTGTAGAAGATTTTGTTAAGAAGACTGGAGTAGACTCATTAGCTATCTCTATAGGAACATCTCATGGTGCAAATAAATTCAAACCATCTCAATGTAAATTAAACAAAGACGGAGTATTAGTTCCACCTGAATTAAGATTTGATATATTAAAGGAAATAGAATTGAGAATACCAGGATTCCCTATAGTACTACATGGCTCATCCTCAGTTCCACAAGACCTAGTAGCTACTATTAATAAATATGGTGGAAATATGAAAGATGCAATTGGAATTCCAGAAGACCAATTACGCAAAGCTTCTAAATCTGCTGTTTGTAAAATTAATATAGATTCAGATGGTAGAATTGCTATGACAGCTGCTGTTAGAAAAACTATGATAGAACATCCTGAATATTTTGACCCACGTAAATATCTAGGTCCTGCGAGAGATTGTCTAAAAGAATTATACAAACATAAACTTATTAATGTACTGGGTAGTAATGATACAGTTAGCTAGTTTTTTACTAGTTAGTGGTCAAATCTATAGATATTAGAGCATTTTAAGTATTTTTATAGGGATTATAACATAATTTTGTTATAATCTCTTTTTTATATTAAAACAAAACATTACTTTTGCGCCAAATTTATTTAATATTAGATGAGGAAATTAAGAAATATTGCTATAATTGCACATGTTGACCATGGAAAAACTACACTGGTTGACAAGATGATTCTCCAAGGAAAAGAATTAAGAGAAAACGAAAAACCACAAGAGGATTTATTTCTTGACAGTAATGATCAAGAAAGAGAAAGAGGTATAACTATCTTAGCTAAGAATGTATCTGTTAGATACAAGGATTATAAGATTAATATTATTGATACCCCGGGTCACTCTGATTTTGGTGGAGAAGTTGAGCGTGTGCTTAATATGGCAGATGGTGTACTACTATTAGTAGATGCTTTCGAAGGTACTATGCCACAAACTAGGTTTGTACTTGAAAAAGCACTTAAACTTGGTAAAAAAGCCATCGTTGTTGTCAATAAAGTTGACAAAACAAATTGTCGTCCTGACATTGTTCAAGAACAGGTATTTGATTTGATGTACTCCCTTGGTGCAAATGAAGACCAACTTGATTTTAAAACTATTTATGGTAGTGCAAAACAAGGATGGATGTCTACAGATTGGAAAAAGCCAACAGATAATATTACACCTATACTAGATGCTATTATCGAAGACATACCAGAACCTCAGGCTGCAGAAGGAACCCCTCAAATGCTAATTACTTCACTTGAATATTCTTCTTACGTTGGACGAATTGCCATTGGTAAATTAACTAGAGGTACTTTACAAAACAACATGCAAGTTACTCTTTGTAAAAGAGATGGAAAAACTTTAGTTAAAAGCCGTATCAAAGAACTTATGTTATTTGAAGGAATGGGCAAACAAAGTGTTCAAGAAGTAAAAGCTGGTGAGATTTGTGCAATAGTTGGTATTGAAGGATTTGAAATTGGAGATACTATAGCCGATTTTGAAAATCCAGATGCTTTACCTCCTATTTCTATAGATGAACCTACTATGAGTATGTTATTTACTATTAACAACTCTCCATTCTATGGTAAAGATGGTAAATATGTTACTTCTAGACATATTAAAGAAAGACTTGATAAAGAACTTGAGAAAAATCTTGCTTTAAAAGTAGAACCAGGTCTTGGTGCAGATTCTTTTGTTGTATTTGGTCGAGGTGTACTTCACTTAAGTGTACTTATAGAATCAATGAGACGTGAGGGTTATGAACTTCAAGTAGGACAACCTAAAGTCATTATTAAAGAAATTAATGGCGTTAAGTGTGAACCTATAGAAGAAATGACAATTGATACTCCTGAACAATACTCTGGTACTGCTATTGAAATGGCAACAAAGAGAAAAGGAAATCTTATAAATATGGAAAATAGGGGAGATAGAGTTATTCTTGATTTCGAAATTCCTTCAAGAGGTATTATTGGTATTAGAAGTGGACTTCTTACAGCATCTGCTGGTGAGGCTATTGTTTCACATAGACTTAAAGACTTTGAACCCTATAGAGGTGAAATAACATTGAGAACTAATGGTTCTTTGATAGCTATGGAAGGTGGAACTACATTTGCTTATGCCATAAATAAACTTCAAGATAGAGGTCGTTTCTTTATAGATCCAGGTGATGAAGTATATACAGGTCAAGTTATAGGTGAAAGCTCAAGAGCTGATGATATTGTACTTAATGTTTGTAAATCCAAAAAACTTACTAATATGCGTACTAGTGGTACTGATGAAAAAGTAAACATCACTCCTCCAATTAGATTTAGTCTTGAAGAGGCTCTTGAATATATTCAAGAGGATGAATATGTTGAGGTAACTCCACATGCTATGCGTCTTAGAAAAATCATTTTAGATGATACAGAACGTAAACGTCACAAGAAAAACAGAGGATAAAATCCTTATTTACAATATAAAGCCTTCAAATTATAATTTGGAGGCTTTTTTGTTTTTGAGATAGAATATAACTCATTTTTTTATATATTTGTATAATATACAATATTGGAATAATGAATATTTTTCAAAATTTAAGCGATTTATTTTTCCCAAGATTATGTTTATCATGTGGAAGATCTCTTTCAAAAGGAGAAAAGTTTATATGTACTTTTTGTCTGGCTGATTTTCCTATGTCCAATAATGCCTATCAAGCTAAGGATAAATTATTATGCACTTTCGAAGAAAATATAAAATTAGAAACTGTATATTCCCTTTTCTATTATAATAAATATAGTAGA
>Ga0172378_10005194_pt1 | contig 12160 bp, 12 predicted proteins | sample GrowelOW332metaG_FD_119755 | JGI IMG/M metagenome (GOLD analysis project Ga0172378, IMG submission 119755) | Groundwater microbial communities from an aquifer near a municipal landfill in Southern Ontario, Canada - Pumphouse #3_1 metaG | ecosystem: Environmental > Aquatic > Deep subsurface >...
ATAAAGTGCTGATTTTTTCTTAGCTGTTGCAGCCATACTTGCCGCACGTACTTCGTGTGCTCTACCCATAAAATTCTCCTTAATAATAAATATTTTTACATTTAAATCTTATCACTAATACCCTCTTGTATCAAGATTTAGCGGTTCGGTATTGCAACTAATTTGTAATTGTTTAACTATTTATACAGCCATAAAGTAAAACAGGTAAGTTGAACCAAGGAAGACAAACATAGAGACCCACAAAGTATTCTTAAACGATTCCGTGAAGTTTGTCGGATGCAACACAGTCATGCTGTCGTTAGCTTTTCCAAGCAAATAACCTATGGGTAGTATGATAGGAACAATGTATCTGAAATCCATGCTGCAACCAAACGGCATGCTTATTTGCAAGTAGAGATACATAGCGATTATTCCAGCGATCAGATATAGACTGAATGTCCCGTCTCTTCCAATCTTAACTCTATTAACCAAACAATATATCAAATAGATGATAAACAGGAACCACAATACGTATAACGATATAACCGATATAGTGTATATGCCGCCACCAGTTGTGCTTGCGAATTCTCCAAATATGGAAGATCTGAGAGCGTAGGACAACACGTTGTAGTTTGACCAAGCGCTGCAGAAGATTGCATTCCCGCTAAAGAATTCATTAATGTTGATCGGAGCGATGTAACGGTAAAGTATATTGGTCCAGTTGCTGGTGTATATGAGACCAGAGTTATTGGAATTGTAGTAATCTAGTCTGTCGGGTTTATTTGCGATGACCCAATCTTGAGTTCCGACAAATAGAGCGGAATTCAATCTGTCGAAAACAAAATTAAACGGAAGTCCGTAAACGAAGTGCGTGTAGAGTTGGAACCACAATCCCAACGGAGCGCAAAGCGCTATAAAGCAAAGGTATTGTAAAAGTAGTCGGCTTGTTTTTAAGCTGTTCTTTTTCTTTTGAATACTTCTTACCAATTCGATGATAAAAGCGACTCCAATGCCAAAGCATATGATAACTGCGGACATCTTTGTCATCATCGCTAGTCCGATGAACAGCGAAGTCAACATGATGTTCAAGAAATTTTTCTTAACAAAATACCACTTGCAGAAATACAGCAGAGCTATAGCGGATAACATAATCGCTAAAGCGTCGTTGTTCAGTTGACCCGACAGTTGAGTCAATCGAGGATACAAAGCGACAAAAGCCGAAGCCATGAGTTTAGAATTTTGGCTCAACTTGCTCATATTGATTATTTTAATAAATACGACTGCGGTAACAAACATGTAGAAACAGGTTAGTATCTGGCACGCACAAAACAAATCTTCAGGTGTGTCAGATATGCCGTAGTTCCAAGATAACGTCTCATAAACGTGCATAAAAGCGCCTTCGATTGCAGCGTTGAGCGGAGGGTGATAGAACTGGTAAATCGTATCTACCGTTATGTTGTGATCAGGAAGTGTTCCGGTGAGATAAAACGACAAAGCGTAGTCGTAGTGCCCGTTGTTGTTAGTCGACCAGGTATCGTGCTGACGCGTATATCCAGTAGTGTAAAGAATATAGGTTAAATGAATTATAAATGCTAGAAGAATAATGATAAATATCTTCCGCTCGTAAGTCATCTTTTTATATTTATAAATATAGAATCCGTAGATGAATACTCCAACGAGCATCATCCCGCCGTAAAATTTGGCAAAGTAAGGATATACTCCATCGTTAGTTTGAACATTCGGCACCACGAAGACATAGGAAACAAATATGATAACAAAAGCAGCAACGTACATTATCACCTGTTTAAGAATCTTGTGATTAATTGTTGTTGATTGCACAATCTCTCTTTTCAATTCTGGCATTATTTTTCTTCTTTTACTTCGTGATATTCTTTTTCGGTATTAACATTCCAAACGTTGGACTTATCAGTCTTACCTGCGATATAATTGTCCGCCGCAATCAAAGCGGACAGCATGGAGTGGTCCATGTTGTTATATCTGTGTTGGCCGTTGCGGCCAATGCAGTACAAGTTAGGAATAGTATTTAAGTATTCTTTGACATCGTCAAATTTTGTGTACGATCCAAAATATGCGGGGTAAGCCTTCTTAACCTTGATTCTACAGGAGTCTAAAACGTCATCTTTGGACTCAATGATTCCCATAGATACCAATTCACCAACTGCGTAATCTATAAAGTCTTTGTCAGTAGCTTTCCACATATCGTCGCCCTCGGAGCAAAAATACTCCAAACCGATCCAAATTTTATTCATCGGATCTTCAACCATGTATGGAGACCAGTTGTTAAAAATTTGAATTCGTCCCATGCGAACAGAACGCTCCTGAACGTAAATCCAGTTATCAGGAACAATATTATTCAAAGTCTTAATCTTAGTCTTGTTTTTAATCTTAAGTCCATCCAAGAGCAAGCCAACTGTGATAAAGTCTCTGTATGGAAGTTTCACAGCTGTTTCATATACGTTAGCGGGAACGCTCTTTTTTCCAATGGCTTTGAACAAGTCTTTAATAGGCATCGTTGAAAAAACTTCGTCGCACTCGTATTCCTCACCGTTGGAAGTAGTTATTTTATCGATTTTACCTTCGCTGAGATTTATGCCGGTGACTTCAGAATTATAGATAATCTTACCGCCCGCTTTTACGATTTCAGCAGCCATCTTTGTATAAAGTTGACCGGGACCCATTTTAGGGTACTCAAATTGATCGATCAAAGATGTTTCAACCTTATTCTTGTTGTGTTTAAAAGGCTTTGTAATTGCAGCGAGAACAGTCTTTCCTAAAGAGAGGCCCTTTACTCGTTGCGCTCCCCAGTCAGCTGAAAGCTTAGAGGGATGAACTCCCCAAAGTTTTTCCGTATAATCCTCAAAGAATAAAGAATACAGTTTTTTACCAAATCTATTTACGTAAAAATCCTCCAGAGAATTTTCTTTTCTTTTAAACACGCAGGAATGCATATATCCAAAACCAGAACTCACGGTTCTCAAAAATCCCATATTGATAAATGTTCTAGGTTTTAAACTGATTGGATAATCGAAAAATTTATTCAAAAAGTAAATTCTTGAAACCCTGTGTCTCAACAACATTACGTCATCTTCAACTTCAGGATCGGGGCCGTTTTCAGGAAATTCCTTATCGTTGCCCAATATTTTGTCGTCTAGAGATGGTTTCCCTTGAATCGGCATCAACCCTTCCCACACTTTGTTGACTCGGTCGCTCTTTGTAAAAAATCTGTGACCTCCGATGTCCATTCTGTTTCCTTTATACTCAAATGTACGAGATATACCACCAACAAAATCTTCTGTTTCTAAAATAATAGGTTTAATGTCACTTTTTTTCAGTAACTCATAAGCCGCTGTAAGTCCAGCTGGGCCTGCTCCAATAATAACAACGTTTTTTTTAGCCATATTTTCACCTCATTAACTGTAACAATTATATCACATTTATTTTTAACATATTAATCAACCTAAGTTTTTTGCATTACATATTAATATCTTGAGAAATAGTCTTATCTATCTGAAGAACAAAATAAAGTGGATTGTTTTTAAGCCTGCGTTAAATTAAATTTTTATTTTTTTCATAAACGAGCATGTTTTTCGATATAATGGAGCTATAAGGGAGATTACAATGAAAAAAATCAAAAAACTATTCGCCTTCAGTTTATCCGCAGCATTCGCCCTCACCTCATGTGGCGTGCATGCCACTTCGGAAAACGAATCCAACAGCATTTCTTCAAACTCCAGCTCGCTCGTTGACGCCTCAACTGCTAGTTTGTCAGAAACAAATTCGACTTCCGACATCTCTACGCCAACTTCGGATGTTACAAGCGCTTCAACAACTTCTGATATCCTCTCGAGTGAAACTTCATCCGAAAGCGAAACCGAAGTTGAGTATATTTCCGCTTGGAGCGATGAAACCCAATCAGATTTCACAAATATACTCGGAGAACAACTTCCCCTCGCTCCTGTATCGGTCGATTACTTCGAAGATAATTTTGAAGATGATAACAAAATACAAAACATTTGGATTTCAGATGACTATGTTGGAGACCAAGTATCAAACTACGCAGCGACGTTGGTTGAGAACGGCTTCACCAAATCGGAATCGAACACAAACATTTACTACAAACAAAATTCCGACAATTACATAGTGTACGTTCAAGTCACGTACAACGCCTTTGTTGGAGAAGATTACGCTTTTAACATTATCGCTTGGAAGGATAAAGGAGTGGATTACTACACGAGTTTTCCCACGGAAAAAGTAGAAGAATACTTAGGTTCAACCGAGAATTGTGTTATCGCATACGAAGCGGATACTTACTACTACCAATACGTTACATCCGATCCTAACTACATAAGTATTTTTTCACCTGTCAGCGATGATTCAGAGACTGAAGAATCTTACAAATCTAAACTCTTAGCAGCAAACTGGACAGTCGATGAATCAAACTACGATACAGTAGGAATAGAAGCAAAAGATGAAAACAACACTGTTGAAGTGTGGTTTTACGTGTACAGCGACACTTTTGTATTAAGCGTACAAACCATAGCAAAAGATATTACGAACAACGTCAAGATCGATATAACCGCTGATGATTTCTCTTCGGATTATTCCGATTATGAAACAACCAAAACAAAAGGCAACATGACTTACCTTTACAAGAACATTCACGATTCTGATGGCATTCAGTTTAAAAACAGCGACAAGGGATCAGGCTACCTTTACAACACGATAGCATTGGAAGATGGAGTTTATTCAATAACGTTTAACGAGGTAGATCAAGCCTCGGAAGGAAACGAACAATACCAGGGTTACATTACTGTTTACGCGTCAGATACTATTAATGGGAAGCAAACAAAAATAATCGGGAGCTTAGGGACTACCAACACGTTCATCTTGGAAGACGCCAAGTATTTCACCATTGTCAACGAAGGCAAATACTCCTTCAATTGCTCTTCTATCTCAATCGTGCTAAACACTCTAATTACAGCCGACTAACATTCGCTTAAATCAAAAAGCCTCTTGTTTTACGCATAAGTATTCAAGAGGTTTTTATATGTTAGTGTTTTGTTCGCAAAATATTCTCTCGAAAAACGCCGTCATCTTGAAGCAGGATCATTATTTGAATCAGTGTTAAACCAATTGTAAATAGAATGATATTAATGAAAGTGTAAGAGAAAATTTCGCCGTTTATATTCAGGGATAAGTCAAACAACAAAATGAGCATTTCGAATGTAAAACCTACGAATATCAACGCGTATCCAACCACGGAAAAAATTAAAGATCTGCGCTTGGAATTTCTTGAAAATTTAATTTGAATAGTTAAAATCCTCCCCAATACAAGAAGGTTAAAAACCAGGAATACCACGAAGTACTTTTGGAAGAAATACCCGACACCAAAGGCTATAAGCCCATTAGCTATGGTGAGAATAACTAGCGCTGTGAGCGTCGTCTTAAATTCAGTGTTTCCCCTGTATCCAATATCGTTAGCTAAAAGGTGAATCGAACAGGCTGCACTCGAGCCAAAGAGCATGCTAAAACCAAGTATATCTTCCACCTTTGGTTCCCACTCGTTCGCATTCAACAATATGCCTATCCCGCAGATGACAAACAGCAAAACAAAGCTAGTCAACCAGGTGCGTTTCAATTTATCGTTGTAAAATTTCTTTCGGTAGGTACCAACAAAAATCACAATTGTAGCTACCGCAAATATCGAATAGATACTGATCGGAACAATATTGACTAAATTAGCAAACATCTTTAACTCTTTTCTTTTTAATTACTAATTATAAGATAGCATAATTGGTTAACTAGTCTCAAATTAATGGCTGTAATTAATACAAAATCACATTTTGTATTACCGTTGTCTTATTTTTGCATTTAAAAAGCGCGGCTTTATTGCAGCTGCGCTTCGCCTATTTGATTTCCAATTTTTCCAAGAGATTCAGTTTGTTTCTTCTTGCAAACAACACGGCTTTTTCATTTGCATCTTCGTCGGATATTTGCTGAGGATCGTGAGCATCAATCCCTAAAATGCACTTAGCATTCATTTCGCCAGCGATTGAAAAGAAATCATCAGTCGGATAAATCCACCTGTCGACCTTTCCTATCTTTTTCTTGCCATTTCTAATGGCCGCTACATTCACTTCCAGGGGAATGTCCAAAGCCATGCAGGCTTGAATCAAATCGCGCATTACGTTTATGACATCTTTATCGGCTTTTTCTATCGAAGACATAAAGTAATCAGGGTGAGCAAAACATGAGAAGACCCCCGTTTGCAAAGCGGATATAGCTAAATCTCTATAGCGGTACAACTCGCTTGCTGATGTGATCTTTGAAAAATACCCAGTAATCTTCTTTGATTCGTCCATCTGAGAGTGGTTGCCTAATATGAGATAATCAATTTTTCCAGATTCTATAAGCTCTTTGTAATAAGGCATATACACTTGAAAAGCTTCCGCTTCAAAACCCAGCAATATGTTCATTCTATCTTTGTATTTCTCTTTTAAATGGTTGATTGAATTGACGTATCCTTCAAACTGCGAATATTCACCTCTTATCCCGGGGTCAGAAAATCCAGGCAGCATGATATGATCCGAAAACCCCAATTCGGTAAAACCCATCCCCAGAGCTTCAAGAACGTAATCTTCGTCCTCGCCTCTAGCGTGACCGCAGCGATATGTGTGTGTGTGATAATTACTCTTTAGCACTTAGTATCTCCTCGTCAAAGTATTTTGTCGATTCTAAGACCAATCCTTCAGCGGGTGCTTTGACTTTGTGAACTATAGGTTTAATCCCGTCCAACGCATCCAAAACATCGCTTATAGCGAGTCTTCCTAATCCTACTTCGTAAGCTGAGCCAACCATAAATCTAATTTGATGGCGCAAAAATGACTTAGCTGTTACTCTTATTATAAGATATTTCCCCTCGATAGTAACGCGAGATGAATCGACTATTCTCCTGCAGTCTTGATTGGGTTCAATCAAAGTGCAAAAAGACGAAAAGTCATGCTGCCCTACGAAACAGTCGAAAACTTCTCTAATTCGGTGAATTTTCGCCCCTTTGAACTTTGGGGTCCAAGCGAATTCATCCTCCAAGGGATTGAGTTCGCCAAGATTAATTTTATACATATAAGTCTTCTCTTTGACGCTGTATCGCGCATCGAAATCCTCTTTAACATCCGTACAAGACACAATGTGTATATATTTAGGAAGCACTCTGTTCATGACGTATTTAAACTTCTCTGTGGGTATATTCGTAGAATCAGTCCAAAAATTAAAAGCCCAGGCGTAGGCAGAGACGCCTTTGTCCAGGCGAGAAGCGGAGTGAATCTTTATTTGTTCGTTGTATACTTTGCTCAGTTTTTCTTCCAACAAAGACTGAACTGTGATACCTTCTTTTTGTTTTTGAGTTCCGTTAAAATACTTCCCATTAAATGAAACGTAGACCATTCTATTCATATTTAAAACCAACCTTTAACCGCTGATATAAAATCAGGTTTATAAACTGCGAGCAGCACTATTCCTGCGAGCAGACAACCGCACCCAATAATTTGGACAGTTTCTTTCATTTTCCAATGTTTTCTTCTGTACTTAGTTCTCGTTCCCTGCGGATCGTAGCCTCTTGTTTCCATAGCGTCTGCAAGTTCTCCAGAACGCAGGAAAGAAGATACAAATAAAGGAATGATAAGAGATATGATAGCCTTGAACTTATCCTTGAGTTTACCTTCAGCAAAATCAACACCGCGAGAAGCTTGGGCGCGTATTATCTTGTTAGCTTCCTCCATCAATGTCGGTATAAATCTCAAGGCGAGCGATATAGTCATCGCAAAGATGTGAACGGGTACGTGAAGCAGTTTTAAAGGGCCGAGAAGCCATTCTAACCCAAACGTTAAGTCCAGCGGTTTTGACGTTGATGTAAGCAATGTAGTAAGAGTAATCATCAAAATCAATCTGACGATGATGTAGCCAGTGCGGACTAATCCATCCCAGTAGACAACAAAATCGTTGATGATAAAAGCAACCTCTCCGGTCTGAACTGCAAAAGTGTTTATCACTAATAGAAAGAGCATCATAATCCAAAGCGCTTTTAACGATTTGAGAACGTTGAAAAAAGACAGGCGGGCCACTTTCAATAAAGAAAAGAGAATAACGAAATACACTCCATACATTATGAAGTTTTGTGCAGCCGATCCATAAGATAGGAATATGCCCACAAAGAAAATGATTAAACTGATAATTTTGATTCTTGCATCCATTTTGTGCAGGAAGGAATTTCCTGGGATGTATCTACCTAATGCGATATTATTCATGCTTGATTCTCTTTATTTCTTGGACTAGTGAAGGAATATCTTTTACGTTGTTTAAATCGAGATTTAAACCATTTTTAATCAAAGCCTTTGCCGCTTTAAAAACAAACGGCGGCTCAATAGCGGTTGTCGTTAAAAATTTCTCATCTTGGAAAAGTTTTAAAGGAGTAGTTTGTTTCAACAGTTTTCCGTCGTGCATAACCACAACTTCATCCACGTATTTCAAAACTATTTCCATGTTGTGAGTAACGAGAATAACAGATTTCCCAGCGTCGTTAATTTTTTTGAAAAGTTCCATCATCTCTTTTTCGCCTTGAGGATCAAGTCCAGCGGTGGGCTCATCCAATATCAAAACTGAAGGATTTAAGGCGATTATACCCGCTATAGCTACGCGTCGCTTTTCTCCACCAGAAAGTTCAAAAGGTGAACGGGGCAAATACGAATCGTCCAACCCGACTAATTTAAGAGCGTCCTTCGCCATTTGTTCAGCTTCTTCGTCAGTTGCTCCAAAATTTTTCGGACCAAAGCTGACGTCTTTCAATACGCTCTCTTCAAACAGTTGATACTCTGGAAACTGGAATACCAATCCAGCGTATTTGCGCAAGTTGCGGATATTGAACTGCTTCTTGCGATATTTTTTATCTTTAAACTCTTCTCGTCTATCTAAGTCAACGTACTTTCGCTGGCCATTTTCACAACTCAAAAGATAGTGGCTAATTTGCACTTCTCCTTCTGTCGGAAGTATCAAACCATTCAAGTGCTGAACTAGGGTCGACTTGCCCGAGCCAGTTTCTCCAATTAACGCTAAGAAACTGCGGTCTTTGATTTCTAGGGATACATCTCTCAAGGCCTCGTATTCAAAAGGGGTCTTTGGTGAATACGTGTATGAGACGTGATTTAATTTTATCGACATAATTTTTCCACCAATCCATCTAGAGAATTCGCTTCATATTTTTCTAACCCATTATCTTCCAATTCCATATTAAGCCTCTTGAAAAAAGGAATATCTAACTTTATCTCAACCATTTTTTTCGAATCAGAAAACACTTCATCAGGTTTTCCGTCCAAGATTTTTTTACCTTTAGCGACAACTATTACGTGATCCGATTCATAGGCTTCTTGTATGTCGTGAGTTATCGAAATAATCGTCAACTCGGGATTTTCTCGCTTCAATTGATGTATGAGTTGAAGAATTTCTCTCTTGCCCTTAGGATCCAACATTGAAGTTGATTCATCCATGATCAATATTTTCGGATGGCGCGCCAAAGTACCAGCGATCGCAACTCTCTGCTTTTGACCACCGGAAAGATTTGTCGGCTCTTTGTCTAAAAACTTATACATGCCGACTTTTTTGGAATACTCTTCTACAATACCTTCCATCTTATCTTCAGGTACGCAATCGTTTTCGAGTCCAAAGGCTATGTCATCTCTAACGGATGAACCGATAAACTGATTGTCTGGGTTCTGAAAAATAATTCCTATGTCTTTTCGCAATCTCAAAACGTTGTCATCAGTCATGACTTCGCCAAATATCTCGATGTCACCTGAGCGTTGAAGCAACAATCCAGTAATCAATCTTGCAATAGTCGACTTCCCCGAGCCATTGTGCCCGATGAGCGTAACGTAATCTCCTTGTTTCACACTAAAAGAAACATCGTCTATATTGACGGTATCTTTGAGATAACCGAACACAATGTTCTTGAGTTCTACCGCTATTTTTTCTTTCATCTAAATACCCAATATATCAACTTAATCATCCTTTTTAGACTTTTGTTGACCCAATCTTTTATCTTTTTTTTCTTCTTTAACTTTTCTATTTTCAAGAATAAACGCATACACCCAATAGGCGACAAGTACTCCGCCGCTAAGCGAGAGATAAATTATATAAAATATTTTGCGAGCTAATTCATTTTCGTTTGTCGCTATACCATAACAACTTAAAAGAATCAACAACAAACAAATAATGATAATCCCTGTACCTTTTATATAGTACTTTGATTTATTCCATGTCATCGAAAATTCTCCTAATACTTTATCGCAGGTTTTCTACCCGCATATCTAGTGATTTTAATACCAGCTGTAGACAGCAACTTGTCGCTGGCTTTTCCAGCAAACTCATCTCTGTGTTTGTCAGACAAAAATACGATTTCTTTAATGCCGGACTGAATAACCGCTTTTGCGCATTCGTTACAAGGAAACAAAGTCACGTAGAGCTTTGATCCTCTTATATCTTTATTAGCGTTCAATATTGCGTTTAGTTCAGCGTGTACTACGTATGGATATTTGTTTTGCAACGGATCTGAATTATCTCTTCCCCAAGGCATATCTATATCGTCACACCCTCTGGGCATACCATTGTAACCGAGCGATAATACTCTCTTATCCTGCGAAACTATACAAGCTCCCACTTTGGTTGAAGGATCTTTTGATCTCAACGAAGATAATATTGCTATCCCCATAAAGTACTCGTCCCAAGAAATGTGATCTTTTGATTCATTCATATTAAAAGTTCCCCCAATGTCAACGGCACGAACAGTACCAGTTAAATTGTATCAAAATATAAACATAAACGTTAGTTAAAAGCCGCATTTTTTTCATTAAGTTCGTCCGTCGAAAGTCCTAAATCGGCACATTAATAGCGCGTTCAAACAATATTTAACAATATCAATATTCTTGTATCTTTAATAAAAAGAATAAAATTAATTTCAAAAATGCGTTGAAATATACCGCTCTAATTCGTAGAATGAAATCGGGAGAAAAACTGTGAATTTAATAATCGACGTGCGCGCTATGTACGAGGAAGTACCGGACGGCAAAGTCAAAATCTCATATATATTAAAGGATGGTAATTCTATAGAACCGTCGCATTTTTTAGTTGAAAAGAGCGAAGCAATATGCTCGGACAAATTAGCTAAACTAGTTAAGTTTGTCGAGCACATATACATTTTCGATTCACCCGAGACAATAGAATTCCTCCTGTCAAATCCAAGTGTCGCGAAATCAGAACTAAATTCCAAGTTAATTGATATAAAGGACATATATACAATAAGAAAGCCCAAAGGTAGATATATCCGGATGATGGCTCTCAATACATTTATCGAGGATCACGACTGTACGCTCATGTGGATGCTAACGTATTCTCAAAAGATATTTAATACGGAATTCTACAGTTATGACACGAGATATACAGTAACTGCAATCGCTACAATTTGCGATGCTGTAATCCCAAATGACAAAGTTTTGTAAGAAGGTGAATTAAACTTGACATACAGCTATTAATACATTATCATTATGAAGTAAATAAATCAGGAAAGTTCGAGTGTCCGCTCCCACCTGAATCGATTCGTCGATTGGGTAAATAGCCGAAGATAGTATCTTCAATATTAGTACGGGCCAAGAATGTGGGCCTGTTTTTATTTGTTACAAAGGAGGAACAGCTTATTTATATACCTTATAACTACCGAAAGCCACCCATGCCGAAGGTAAAGAAAGAATTAGTTAATGAAGCCATTCGTTTTCCTCAAGTTTTAGTTATCGATGAGACAGGAACCAAACTCGGAGTCATGTCAAAATGGAAAGCTTTAGAACTTGCAGAAAGCAAAGAGCTTGATCTTTATTGCATTGCCCCTCAGGCAAAGCCGCCTGTTTGTAAGATTTTAAATTTCTCTAAATTCAAATACGAGAAGAAAAAGATTACAAAGGAAAACAAAAAGAAACAAGTAAGACCCGATCTTGTCAAAGAATTGAAAATTACAGCTCTTACAAGTGATAATGATATTCAAACTAAAGTCAATCAAGCAATAAAGTTACTTGATAAAGGTTGGAGACTTAAGTTATGCGTCTATCTTAAAGGTAGAATG
>Ga0172378_10005195_pt1 | contig 12160 bp, 10 predicted proteins | sample GrowelOW332metaG_FD_119755 | JGI IMG/M metagenome (GOLD analysis project Ga0172378, IMG submission 119755) | Groundwater microbial communities from an aquifer near a municipal landfill in Southern Ontario, Canada - Pumphouse #3_1 metaG | ecosystem: Environmental > Aquatic > Deep subsurface >...
AATTCAGCCAAAATGTAATTATGCAAACCAGATATTTGCATAATTTCTAAATTAATATTTTCCCCAAAAAACATAGAACATTGTTATTTTGCGGAAAATTCAGCCAAAATGTAATTATGCAAATATCTTAACATATAATTTAATGGGGGTGATTAGATGAAGCTGAGGGTGTTTTTCCTTAGAAAAAGAATATTAATATATACTGCCATAATTATTTCTGTTATTTTAATTATTATATCTGTATTAGCCAGAATAAAGGGCAGTGAAAATGTATTTAATGCAGAAGAAGGCAAAAGCTATAAGGTAGATTTAACAGGTGATGGAGAAAAAGATGTATTAAATATTAAAGTACTTAATAAAAAATACTACTTAAGCGTTGATTCAAAAGAGGATAGTTTTCAGCTGTCTCCTGTTAAAAATGGCGAAAGTGCCGGAGATTATTTAAAAGAGTGGCCTCTTAATATTATATTGGAAGATATAAACAGAGATAGAATTCCCGAGATATTTTCTCAGGGACAATTAAAAAATAAGCCATATTTAAACATTTTCAAGTTCAAAGACAGTGAATTTGAAAACATATTATCATCAAACAGCAGTATACTTGGATTAATAGATACAAGCAATAATAAGACTGTAAAACTTCTTTCAGGAAAAATTGTAAATAATAAAATATCATTAAAAAATTATATTATGGTAAATAATAAACTTCAGGAATTTGATTATAATTATAAGGAAAATTATATAGGGAAAGATACAGTACTTACATTTATAAAGTATATTGAGAGTTTGCCATATGGCGAAAAGGAAAAACCTGATATATTTTCCGGAAGCCTATCCACGGATATTGGCAATATAGGAAAGCTATCCGGCGAAAGCTCAAAATTCAAATTTCATGACGGATTTTTTAAAGATATAAAAAGCGATAAAAGCGGCAATATATCTGAAGCAGAGTGGAGACTTAATTTTAGCGGAGCTGATAATAATAATCAAAAAAATAATTACACAATTAGTATTAAGCTGAAAAATGAAGGCAGCCAGATGTATTCATTTAAGATATACTCCTTAAAAATTAAATAGGGACTGCAGTGCAGTCCCTTTGGGGGATGGGGGGTTAAAGCATACATGGAGAAATTTCTCCTATGCATTTAATATTATAGCCATATAATAATTTTTTATTCACTATAAATTAAATTTAATGCTTCAATCTCCTTTTTTATTTCTTCCTTTAAACTTGCAGGTTCCAGAACCTTTGCCTTGTTACCAAAACCCATTACCCAGGATTTTATTTCCGCTGTTCCATTTACATATACAGTAAAAGCTATATCCCCATTTGGGAAATCTTCAATTTGTTGATTTTCGTGCCATTTTGTTTCCTTTATAAAGCCTGCTGCTTCTTTTTTAAATATAATCGTAACCTTTGTCTCTTCTCCTCTAAATACGTTCCATGAATTTTTCATATATTCCTTAGCAGAATATTTTTTTTGTATTTTAAATTTTTCTTCAGTAACTTTTATGTTTTTGATTCTAAAAACCTTAAATATCCTTACCTCTTGTCTTAAATGACAATATCCTATAACATACCAGAACCCCTTTTTATATATTAATGAATAGGGATCCACAACTCTAGTAGTTTGTTCATTTTTACTTATTGAAAAATAGCTGATCTTTATGCTTATATCATTTTTAATTGCATAATTCAGCTTTGATATTCCCCCCTTCAAATCTTCAAAAGCCCCTATCTTACTTACCTGAAAATCTAAGGTTTCTCTTATACTTTTTAGTTCCTTCTGAGTATTTAACGAGCTGTTTACTATTCTTGATACCGCTTTTTTTAAATCCTCTGCATATATAAATCCGTTTTCCTTTGACAAAACTTCTGAGGAAAGAAGAAGTGCCTGAACCTCATCATCTGTTAAAGCTGGCGGCTTCATATAATATTCGTCACCTATATAAAAGCCTCCATATCTGCCTTTTTTCGCTCTTACCGGTATATTTGCCATGTTTAAACTATCCATATATCTGTATATAGTTTTCTTGTCCACCTCCAGCATATGAGCCAGCTCAGAAGCGGTTGAAAATTTTTTGTATTGAAGAATATTGATAAGCTCTAACAAATGCGATAATTTAGCCATTTTTCACACCCCATTTTTATCATAAATTTAAAATATTTCCATATAGATATACAAGGAAGGTGATGTTATGTTCTCCGCTGATAAATCTCAAAATAAAATCGGGACACTAATCGGTGTTAATTGCACTATTGATGGTATATTAAAAGGTTCAGGTTTAATTAAAAATGATGGCATTTTAAACGGTGATGTTTTAATAGAAAATGATTTAGAAACATCATCATTATCCTATATTAAAGGGAACATTTCCTGTTATAATGCAACCATTAACGGCAAAATTGATGGGAATATCACCTGCACAGGTAAACTCATTATTGGTTCAACAGGACTTATCCATGGTGATATTACTGTTAAGGATCTTATTATAATACAAGGCGGTATCCTTCAGGGTAAGTGCAGTATGATATCAGATAAAGAAATCCCTAATTCTTCCATTAAAGATATAAATATTATAACATAACCATAATTTGTTTTAAATTACTTAAATAAGGAAATTCAAAAATTTTTAAAATAAAAAAAGAAGGGGGTTCCTTCTTAAACGTTTTTCCCCATCATTTTAGAGGCTGTATATAATTTTTCTATTGTTTCCAGCATTTTCTTTTTGTCTCTGCTGAGATATGGTTTTATTGTTGTAAGTAAAAGTAACCCTCTATCATCGCCTATACTGCTTAAATCCGTATTATTTAATACATTTTGATCAATATTCAATTTTGATAATACATCCTGTATTTGATTTTTATCCATGTTGTTTATCATGCTGGAAATATTGTTTAGATCATAACTTTTTTCATTATCGTTTTTGTTATTGTGTTTATGATTTGACATAAATTCACCTCTTTCAATATTAGCAGAGGAAGGCAAAGCCCTCCTCCTCACTTAATTAGCATTTATTGCAGCAGGATAAATAGAATAATGCTACTAAAAACAGAATGCTGTTGTCAATTGCCAGTGGGGGACAGTCTGGCTCAGGATGTGGACCGCAGCCTGGGCCTCCTACTGGACCTCTAACAGGTTTAAATTGAAGAACTATTAATATTAATATCAATAGGTCGCTTAAGCAGCAGCAATTATTTTTTCTTCTTGACATACTAATTCCTCCTTTCTTATTTTATAAGTTCCTTGCTATTTCAGCAGCATTGCCCCTTATTATTGCAGCAGAACAGGGCAAATACTATAAATAATATGAATAAATTATCCTCACCTAAAAGATTGCAGCAGCCTCCCTTATGATGATGACGGTGATGTTTTTTCTTTTTGCAGAAGCAGTCCATTATTGAGCCCAGTCCATCACCACAGCAAAGGAATAGAATAAGGAATATCCATATAAAGCTGAAATTGTTACCACAGTTTGAAGAACCCGGTTTAGATAAGTTACCTAGACAGCTTGTTAGTTCCATTCGATACCTCCTTTACAAAATAGTTTTCTTTTGTTCTAATATATATTATTCTCACCCATATAAATTGATACAAAAACATAATACATGTACCTAATGTTAATAAAATTTTTGGTATAAAACCGCAAATAAAAAAACGCCTCATTTATTGAGACGTTTAATTTATCTAAATTTCAAGACCCACTTCTGCAAATAGGAAGTTCACTTTATTAAATTACCTCCAAATCTTTGAACAAATAAAGAAAAGAAAGATAAAAAATTAAAGAAAAAATGATTAAATACTGCATACCAGAATCCTTTTTTTTCAATAATGTAACAGTTTATCATAGCTAATGCAAATATAGGCAAAAATCCAGCCAGCGTCAAGTGACCTGCGGAAAATATAATAGAGCTGATTATTGCTGCCAGTATAACATTAATTCTATGTTTAAGCAGCTTGCTGAAAAGGAACCATCTGAAAACAAGTTCCTCTACAATAGGTGCTATCAAAAGACCGGATATGGAAAGCATAATAAAATTCACCAGAGACAGCTGTTTTAGAACCTTGACTATTTCCTGCTCATCAATTGGTATATTAAAATGACTAAATACTACTTGAATTAAATAGCTTATTCCTATTGTAGTTACTAATGTTATACCTGCAAATTTTATTCCTTCCAGTGAGTCGAAACCTTTTAAGCTAAAATTATACCTGGAATAATCATTTGTTTCATTTAAATAATTATCTCTTGCAAAACTTGATTTTCTAATGAAGTATATCGTTAAAATTACTAATATAAATGGCATATAATTATAATTTATAGTAAAAATGCTTAGTATCACATAAAGAATAGACAGCGGAATTGTTATATAGTTTTTCAAATATGGATTTGAATACCTAATAAACAAGCCTAATGGTACAAGATATATAAATACTATTACAAAAATCAAATCAAATATCTGCTCCATTTTTCCCCCTAATGAAATATTTCATCATAAATACTATCTACTAATTCTTCCTTTCCGGTCTTATAAAGTGCTGAAAACAGCAGCAGCTTATCGCCCTGCTCTAATTCAAGAGCATCTAAAATAATCTTTTTATTTTTGTTTATATCATTCTTTTTAAGTTTATCAGATTTAGTTGCTACAATTAACACTCTATATTTATAATGCTTTATAAATTTATACATTAAAATGTCATCTTCTGAGGGTTCATGTCTGGAATCAACAAGCATTACTACCAACTTTAAATTTGCACTGTTTAACATGTATTCTTCTATTATTTTGCCCCAAGTTTTCCTTTGTTCCTTTGATACTTTAGCATAGCCATATCCAGGCAAATCAACAAAATATATCTCTTCATTTATCAGAAAATAGTTGATTAGCCTAGTCCGACCAGGGGTATTACTTACTCTGGCCAGTTTTTTTCTGTTTGTTAATATATTAACGAGGGAAGACTTTCCAACATTTGATCTTCCTACAAAGGCTACCTCAGGGAAATTGCCCTCGGGAAGTGTCTTTTTTGATGCACAGGAAGTTACAAATTCTGCTTTTTTAATCTCCATTTTTTTCACCAACTAAAGCATTTTTCAATACTTCTTCCACATTTTCAGCAGGAATAAATTTCACTTTTTTCTTTACTGCCTTTGGAATTTCTTCTAAATCCTTCAGGTTATCCTTTGGAATAATTATTGTATCGATTCCAGCTCTAAAAGCTGCTAAGGACTTTTCCTTAAGCCCCCCTATAGGAAGAACCCTGCCAGTTAGTGTTACTTCTCCCGTCATTGCAACATTGTGTTTTACTTTTCTGCGGGCAAGTGACGAAACTAAGGCTGTTACCATGGTTACCCCAGCAGATGGACCATCCTTTGGGACTGCACCCTCCGGAACATGGATATGAATATCTGTAGTCTTATAGAAGCTCCCTTCAATACTATATTTGTCTGCTATAGACCTTACATAGCTGTAACCGGCTTTTGCAGACTCCTTCATTACATCACCTAATGAGCCTGTCAGCTCCAGCTTTCCCGTTCCTTTCATAGACAGTACCTCTATAGGAAGTGTATCTCCGCCGTATCCTGTCCAAGCCAGCCCCATAACAACTCCAACCTTGTCCTCTAGATCTCTCTTTTCGTAGGAGAATATTGGTGCACCTAAAAATCTATTTAAATTTAATGAGTTTATAGTAATAGATTTTTTTTCTTTTTCAACTAATTCTGCTATGCCCTTTCTTATACAGGCAGCTATAGTTCTTTCCAAGTTTCTGACTCCGCTTTCTCTTGTATACCTTTCAATGATTGTCTCTATAGCTGAATCAGTTATCTTTATTATACTTTTATCGATGCTGTGGGCTTCTAATTCTTTTGGTATAAGATGATTCTTTGCAATATTTAATTTTTCATTTGTGGTATAGCCCGATATCTCAATTACCTCCATCCTGTCAAGAAGAGGTCTTGGGATAGTGTCCAGTGTATTTGCAGTTGTTATAAACAGTACCTTTGATAAGTCAAAGCTGACCTCTAAATAATGATCCCTGAATGTATTGTTCTGCTCGCTGTCTAAAACCTCTAAAAGAGCATCCTTTGGGTCTCCTCTGAAATCTGAAGCCATCTTGTCTATCTCGTCTAATAAAAATAATGGGTTTTTAGACTTTGCCTGCTTCATAGAATATATAACTCTGCCGGGTATGGCACCTACATATGTTTTTCTGTGTCCTCTTATTTCTGCTTCATCTCTTACTCCGCCTAGGGACATTCTTACAAAGTTTCTGTTAAGTGCATGAGCAATAGACTTAGCAATGGATGTTTTACCAACTCCCGGAGGACCAACTAGGCAGAGTATAGGTCCTTTTAGGGATTTACTCATCTTTTTTACTGCTAAATACTCAATTATTCTATCCTTTACGTCATATAAACCATAATGCTCACTATTTAATACTTCTCTGGCTCTTTTTATATCTATGTTATCATCTGTCTCTTTATTCCATGGCAAATCAAGTATCCAGTCCAGATATGTCCTTATTACTGATCCTTCAGCACTAAAACCTCCTACATTCTCCAGTCTGCTAAGCTCATAAAGTGCTTTTTCCTTAGCCTCTTTTGGAAGCTTTGCCTTTGAAATCTTAGTTTTATAGCTTTTTACCTCTTTTTTAAGCTCATCTTCTTCTCCCAATTCCTCTTGAATTGCCTTAATCTGTTCTCTAAGGTAATATTCCTTTTGGGACTTTTCAATTTTACTCTTTACCTTATTCCCAATCTTTTTTTCCAAATCAAGAATCTCTATTTCATTTAGAAGAATTTCGTTTAGCTTATCAAGCCTGTCTAAAACATCATAACATTCTAAAAGCTCCTGCTTTTTATCCTGCTTTAGCATAATATAGGAGCTCATAACGTCTGCCATCCTGCCAGGCTCATCATACTCCTCTAAAGATATTAAAGCTTCTGCAGGCAGATTACCGGACAGTTTAATATATTCATCAAAATTTTTCTCCAGCAGTCTGATATAAGCCTTGCACTTTTTCGTATCAATGCATTCCTTATCCTGAAGAACCTCTGCTTCAATTTTAAAGAATGGCTCCTCCTGAATGTAATTTAATATTTTGCCTCTGCTGTTTCCCTCAACTAATACTCTTACAGTATTTCCAGGCAGCTTTAAAATCTGTTTTATGCTGCATAATGTTCCTATTTCATATATATCATCTGGAGTAGGTTTTTCAGTCTTTGCTTCCTTTTGTGCTACCAAAAATATTTCTTGATTATTCATCATTGCTTCCTCAAGAGCTTGAATTGATTTTTCCCTGCCCACATCAAAATGAAGTATCATATATGGGAAGATTGTCAATCCCCTTAAAGGTATCATAGGAAGAATCTTATTATTTGATTCCATACTATCTCCTCCTATTTATAAATTTAATTGCGATTAGTATATTATACCTATAATAATAGTATAATTCAATAAATAAAATCAAGCCAGCATATTTGCTTTATATTACACTTCTTTTGGCAGACAGCATATCTGTTTTTGGACATATGTCATTTATAAATGCTGACATAAAAACCTGCTCTATATCCTCTGCAGTTATTATTTTTATGTCTGTTATTTTTGAAAATATAGCCTGATAATTATCCTTTGGAATTATAACAGCATGGCAGCCTGCCTTTTTCGCTGCTGTTATTTTTTCATATACTCCTCCAACAGGACAAATTAATCCGGAAATTGATATCTCACCAGTCATGGCAATTTTATTACTTATTTTTATGCCTTTTATTGAGCTGTATATGGCTGCTGCTATGCTTACACCGGCGGATGGTCCGTCTACTACCTGACCTCCCTGAAAATGAAGGTGTATATCATAGCAGGATATGTCTATATTGTATGTATTTTTAAGCACAGTAAGAACACTGTAAGCTGATTCCATTATGCTGCTCTTTCTTATGATTGTGGAATTGCCTATTTTTATTTCTTCCTTTTCGGCAACACCTGTAATTATAAGGCTGCCTGACTTATCTTGAAGTAACTTTGTAATTGCTTCAATTTTCATCATCCTGCCCTGATTTGCGCAAGTTACTGCCAGGCCATTTACTATTCCTATTTTAGGCTCCTCATTTATGCTTTCTGTAATTCTTGGAGAGAATTTTCCATTTTCTATTACCCACTCTATGTCCTCCAGCGTTATCATATCTCTGTCTTCATTTATAACAAGGGATGAGGCCAGCTGAATTATATTTACAGCTTCTCTGCCGTTCCCTGCATATCTTGATATAAGCTCTATGGCTTTATCCTCTATAAACATATTAATCTTTTTAGCTGCATTTTTTACTATTTCTATAATTTCATCTTCATCTAATGATCTAAAATACACCTCTATGCATCTTGACCTTATAGCTTCAGGAATCTGATCCGGACTTTTTGTTGTAGCACCAATAAGCCTAAAATCAGCAGGATAGCCATTTTCAAATATTTCCTTAATATAAACAGGAATGTTATTGTCTTCACTGTTATAATAAGCACTGTCTAAAAACACTTTCCTGTCTTCTAAAACTTTGAGAAGCTTATTCATCTCGATTGGATGAAGCTCTCCTATTTCATCAATAAACAGTATGCCCCCATGGGCTTTGGTGACAGCTCCTTCCTTTGGCTGAGGAATACCTGCTATACCTAAAGCCCCTGCGCCTTGATATATAGGATCATGAACAGAACCAATCAGAGGGTCTGCCATACCCCGATCATCGAACCTTATAGTTGTAGCATCTATTTCTATAAATCTTCCCTTTTCCCCAAACGGAGATTTAGCTGCTTTCTTTGCTTTTTCTAAAACAAGTCTGGCTGCTGCTGTCTTACCTACCCCAGGCGGGCCATATATTATAACGTGCTGTGGATTGGGCCCACATATAGCAGCTTCTAAGGCCTTTATGCCATTTTCCTGACCTATTATCTCATCAAAAGATTTAGGTCTGCTTTTCTCAGATAAAGGCTCTGTTAGCTTAATCTCTCTCATTTTATTCAGTCTATCCATCTCTTTTTCTGAATCTCTGTTTATTGTGTTTTTACTGCTTCTGCTGTTTAAAAGCAGATTCAAAAAATATAAGCCTATTATAAATGAGAAAAATAATTGAACTACTAATAAAACCTCCTGCATAATTTCACTCCTTCATCATTCAGTTTTCCTTATTATTCTCAAATATATATCTTTATATGCAAAAAAATCTGCTCCCACAGATAAAAAAAGCTGCCTCAAAATGAGGCAGCTTTTACGCTGTTTCCGGACCTTTTTTAGATTTTGTTTTCTTCGAAAGCTTTAATACTTCTCTCTTACCGCCGGCAGCCAAAATAACCTCAGGCTTTTTAGATGATAATGTATCTTTATTAATAATAACCTTCTGAATTTCCTCTTTAGTAGGTATATCATACATAATGTCAAGCATTATATCTTCCAGTATTGCCCGAAGGCCTCTGGCCCCTGTGTTTCTTTTAATAGCTTCCTCTGCTATGGCCAGCAGTGCTTCATCATTAAACTCCAGCTCCACATTATCCATCTCAAAGAGCTTTCTATACTGCTTAGTCAAAGCATTTTTAGGCTCCTTAAGGATTCTAAGCAGCGATTCCTTGTTTAGAGACTGCAGAGTAACTAAAATTGGAACTCTTCCTACAAACTCTGGAATTAGCCCAAATTTAAGAAGATCCTGAGGCATTATCTCCTTAAGTACTTCACCAATATCCTTGTCATGAATTGAATCAATTCTGGCACCAAAGCCAAGGGAAGACTGTCTTGTTCTCTTTTCTATTATCTTTTCTATTCCGTCAAAAGCTCCTCCGCAGATAAATAAAATATTTGTAGTATTTATCTGAATAAATTCCTGATGAGGGTGCTTTCTTCCTCCCTGAGGAGGAACAGACGCTACAGTTCCTTCAAGAATTTTAAGAAGTGCCTGCTGTACTCCTTCACCAGATACATCTCTTGTTATAGATGGGTTATCTGATTTTCTTGCAATCTTATCTATTTCATCTATATATACTATACCTTTTTCTGCCTTTTCTACATCATAATCAGCATTTTGTATAAGCTTAAGCAGAATGTTTTCAACATCTTCACCAACATAGCCTGCTTCAGTTAAAGTTGTAGCATCAGCTATTGCAAATGGTACATTCAAAAACTTTGCCAGTGTCTGTGCCAGAAGAGTTTTACCTGATCCGGTAGGTCCTAAAAGCAGGATATTGCTTTTCTGAAGTTCTACGTCTTTATCAAAATCATTTGAGTTTATTCTCTTGTAATGATTGTAAACAGCTACTGAAAGTGATTTCTTTGCATTTTCCTGACCCACTACGTACTGATCAAGGTGCATCCTTATCTCTTCAGGCTTTGGAAGTGAGGCCGCTGTCACATCCCCATTATCTTCAAATTCATCAGTTATTATTTCAGAGCACAATTCAATACACTCATCGCAGATATAAACACCAGGTCCGGCTATAAGTCTTCTTACCTGATCCTGAGTTTTGCCGCAAAAAGAGCATTTAAGCTTGTTTCTGTCTTCTTGTTTTACCATAAATTCACCTCTTTAAGGTTGCTTTTTTTTGTCAATAACCTCATCAATTAACCCGTATGCTTTGGCCTCCTCCGCTGTCATGAAGTAATCTCTCTCAGTGTCCTTTTGTATTTTTTCCAGTGGCTGACCTGTTCTGTCACTTAATATTTTATTAAGGTTTTGTTTTATTTTAAGAATTCTTTCTGCATGAATTCCAATATCAGTTGCCTGACCTTGGAAGCCTCCTAATGGCTGATGGATCAAAATTTCACTGTTTGGCAGTGCAAATCTCTTTCCCTTTGCTCCTGCAGTTAACAAGAATGAGCCCATAGATGCTGCCATTCCAATACAAATTGTGGAAACATCAGGCTTTATATACTGCATGGTATCATAAATTGCCATACCTGATGTTATAGAGCCTCCCGGACTATTTATATATAAATATATATCCTTGTCCGGATCCTCTCCCTCTAAAAACAGTAACTGAGCAACCACCAAGCTGGCAGTAACATCATTTACTTCTTCTGAAAGCATGATTATTCTTTCTTTTAATAATCTGGAATATATATCGTAAGATCTTTCTCCTCTGTTTGTCTGTTCTACTACAACTGGTACTAAACTCATTTTACATCCTCCTAACTTTAAAGACAATGCCAGAATAAATCTGGCAATCTAGTACTAAATTGAAACACTGCTGTCTATTAATAATTTTATAACTTTTTCATTAACAATGTCTATAGCAAGCATATCTTTTTGTGATTTTAAAACAAGCTCTGCTGTCTTATCAATATCTTTTGTATCATAATACATAGCTATTTCCTTAGCCTTGGCTGATAATTCTTCATCTGATGCTTCAACTTTTTCAGTTTCTGCAATCTTTTCAAGAACTAAATCTGTTCTTACCTTTCTCTCTGCACTATCCTTCATCATTTCCCTAACCTTTTCTTCTGATGAATTTGTGTACTCATAGTAAGCTTTCATATCAACACCCTGATTCTTAAGTCTTGAATCAAAGTTCTTAAGCATATAGTCTATTTCCTTTTCAACCATAACATTAGGAACTTCTAATTTAGCATTGTCAGTAACAATATTTACAGCACTGTCTTCATACTCTCTGTTTGCCTTATCTTCATTTCCTTTTATTTTGTTAGTTTTTATATCTTCTTTCAGCTCTGCAATTGTATCAAATTCTGATACCTCTTTTGCAAATTCGTCATCTATAGCAGGTAATTCTTTAACTTTAATTTCCTTAACTGCTACCTTAAATAATGCTTCCTTACTGTTTAAATCCTCTTTTCCATAATTTTCAGGGAAGGTCACAATAACATCCTTTTCGTCACCTTTGCTTAAGCCGATAAGCTGATCTTCAAAATTACCTATGAAGCTGCCTGATCCGATTTCAAGAGGGAAATCCTTTCCTTCTCCGCCTTCAAAAGCCTCTCCATTTATAAACCCTTTAAAGTCGATAATAGCTGTATCTCCGCTTTCCAGAGTTCCATTTTCCTTAACTTCAACTCTGGCATTTTTAAGCTGCATGCTTTTAATTTCATTTTCTATATCCTCATCTGAAACTGGATATACATTTTTCTTAACCTCTACGCCTTTATATGCTCCCAGCTCAACCTCAGGCTTTAAT
>Ga0172378_10005196_pt1 | contig 12159 bp, 9 predicted proteins | sample GrowelOW332metaG_FD_119755 | JGI IMG/M metagenome (GOLD analysis project Ga0172378, IMG submission 119755) | Groundwater microbial communities from an aquifer near a municipal landfill in Southern Ontario, Canada - Pumphouse #3_1 metaG | ecosystem: Environmental > Aquatic > Deep subsurface >...
GTGCCTCTTCAGTAAAGATTCCGTGTTTATCCGTGTTGACAAAGCGGATTTGATAGCGAATATCATAAATATAGCGGTCTGTGTCACTCAAAAAAACAATACTTCCTGTGGCTGTTTCGAGGTTTTCGTTTGCCAAATCAATGATTTTCTTTGTTTTTCCTGTACCTTTTGCACCATAAATAAGTTGTATCATAGTTTGTCTCCCTGTTTGGTTTTTTGTTCTTTTATAATATTTCTTCTTTCACAAGCGGCAATTTTGCCTTACATGCATAGTAGCGCGTTTCATCAACAGCTTTGAACATAGCACGCAATTCTTTATCGCTCATCATTGTAGTTCTTCCTGTAGCATACTGCTTATCGACAAGCTCTTTCATTTTGACGCAAATTTCATCTCGCTTATCAAACTTTTCGCTATCTTTCAAATTATAAAAATTGTTTAGCCAAAAAGCAATTCCCGCAAGTCCCGAGAAACTATCGATGACAACAGTTGCCGGACGGTTCAAAATCTTTTCGGTGTCAAAAATATTATAGATTTCTTGATCTTTCAACAAGCCATCCGCGTGAATGCCCGCGCGCGTAACATTGAAGTGTTTTCCGACGAAAGGCTGTCTGGAAGGGATTTCAAAACCCATAACATTTTCAAAGTAATTCGCGATTTCGCTGATGACTGACAAGTCCATACCACCCTCGTGACCTTTGATTGAAGCGTATTCTATGCACATTGCCTCAAGCGGTGTATTTCCAGTTCTCTCGCCAATGCCAAGCAATGTCGTGTTGACTGCCGAACAACCATACAACCATGCGGTTGCAGAATTGACAACTGCCTTATAAAAATCATTGTGTCCGTGCCACTCTAGTTGCTCTTGCGGAACTTCAGCGTAGTAACGGAAACCATATATAATTCCCTGCACACTTCGTGGAAGTGATGTACCAGGATAGCTTACACCATAACCCATTGTATCGCAAGCCCTAATTTTTATCGGTACTCCGCTTTCTTCTGTCAAACGCATAAGTTCAATCGCGAACGGAACAACAAACCCAAAATAATCGGCTCTTGTTATGTCCTCAAAGTGACAGCGCGGAACAATGCCCTTCTCTAATGCCATTTTGACAACTCCAAGATATTTGTCAAGCGCCTGTTTTCTTGTCAAGTTCATCTTTTTGAAGATGTGATAATCCGAGCAACTCACAAGTATTCCTGTTTCTTTCAAGCCATATTGTTTTACGAGCTCAAAATCTTTTTCACTTGCTCTAATCCAACTTGTTACCTCAGGAAAATTATAACCCAGTTCTAAACATTTTTCAACTGCTCTTCTATCTTGTTCTGTATAAAGAAAAAATTCACTCTGCCTTACGATACCTTTTGGACCGCTTAAACGGTGAAGCATTTTGTATAGCTCGACAATATTTTCAGTAGTAAACGGGGAGCAAGACTGCTGTCCGTCGCGGAAGGTTGTGTCCGTTATGTACAAATCTTTTGGTGTGTCCATTTGAACGTTGCGCATATTGAACGCAATTTTTGGAATTGAACCGTAACTATATAGCTTTCTATACAAGTTGGGTTGCGCGACGTCCTGCAAGTTAGGCTTGTAGGCATGTTCTTCCAAAACATTCTTATTCTTATTGTATTTAATAATCATAGACTACTCCTATTCTTCAACATTTTCAAGCATAGAATTTTGAACTGCTATTTGAAGTGCGGTTATCATTTCGTCCATTTCACCCAACATAAATTTTTCAAGTGAATATAGTGTCAACCCTATACGGTGATCCGAAACGCGTCCTTGTGGAAAGTTGTAAGTTCTTATGCGTTCCGAACGGTCACCCGTGCCTACTTGTGATTTTCTTTCTTTTGCGTATTCTTTTTCCGCCTGCGCTCTATAAAAATCATACAGTCTGGATTTCAAAACTTTCATAGCCTTTTCACGGTTTTTGATTTGACTTCTTTCATCCTGACACTCAACCACTAACCCTGTCGGCAAATGAGTGATGCGAATTGCACTATCCGTTGTGTTGACGTGTTGTCCGCCTGCGCCACTGCTTCGGTAGGTATCTACTTTCAATTCGTTTTCTTTTATATCAACTTGCACATCTTCAACCTCAGGCAAAACAGCGACTGTAACAGTTGATGTATGAATACGACCTTGCGATTCGGTTTCAGGAACTCTTTGAACGCGGTGCACACCTGATTCAAATTTAAGTTTTCCGTAAGCACCCTTTCCCGCTATCATAAAGACAACTTCTTTGACTCCGCCCAATTCTGTCATATTCATTGAAATTTCTTCAATCTTCCAACGGAATTTGTCTGCATAATGGAAGTACATCTTCATAAGTTCGGTGCCGAACAAACTCGCCTCTTCACCGCCTGCGCCTGCCCTTATTTCCATAACTACATTGTTGTCTTCGTTCGGGTCTTTTGGTAGAAGCAATATTTTGAATTCGCCTCCGTCATTTTCCATTTTTTCGCGAAGTTCATCAAGTTCGTCTTTTATCATCGCGCGTATTTCAGAATCCTGTTCCGTCGCATACATTTTTTCGCATTCTACAAACTGTTTTTTGTTTTTCATATGCTCATCGTATTTTGTGACAATAGGTTCTAAGTCGCTGAGTTCCTTGCTTAGTGTTTTGAAATCGTTTTGATTTGAAACCACCTCAGATTTGGACAGCTCAGCGCCCAGAAAGTCATAACGCGACTTTATTTTTTCAAGTTTAGAATACATTCCTTCGCTAATTTTCATTTTAATTTCTCACTACAATAATTCTGTCAAGTCCGTTTAAGTCTTTCTTAACTTCACACGATGCATAGTCTGCAAAGATTGCCTTCACATCATCACCTTGTTCTGCACCTATTTCCATAAACATAGCGCCTCCCTCGTTGAGATGTTCCGTCGCATTTTTGGCAAGAAGTCGGTAAAAATTCAATCCGTCCTCTCCACCGTCAAGTGCAAGTGTCGGCTCAAAGTCCTTAACTTTTTTTTCAAGCTTGGCAATATCGCCGTGCTTTATATATGGAGGATTGCTGATTACAACATCAAACTTCTCCCCCGCTACGGCAGTGAACAAATCACCCACCGCAAATTTCACTTTCAAATTGAGAGCAAGCGCATTTGCGCTAGCAACAGCAATCGCATCTTTTGAGATATCGCTCGCCGTGATTTCACTCTCTGTATTTTTTGCAACCGCAAGAGCAATCGCGCCACTTCCACAACATAAATCTAAAACTTTCTTTCCGCTACCGTTTCCTAAATATTTCAGAGCCTCTTCCACCAACTGCTCGGTTTCAGGTCTTGGAATAAGAACATTTTTAGTAAGTGAAAGCTTGAGACCGTAAAACTCCGTATTGCCCAAAACATACTGAAGTGGTTTTCCACTCACCATATCTTTCGCCCATTTCTCAACATTTTCAAATGCTTTGCCGTCAATTGTTTCCAACGTTGGAAGTTCGCTGCGTCTTTTGGAAGTCGCCTCAACAAACAACCAGTCAATATCACTTTGTTCAGCATTCTCTCCCAAAATTCCTTCCACACGCTTTCTTGCGATAGGATATGGAACCTTGATTTCAAATTTTCTTGTAGGTATGGTTTCATCCGCATCCATTGCAAGCACCATTTTGAAAGCAGCAAGCGAGCACTCTACCATATCATCGGTCGGTTGCTTTGTGGTCAGCTTTTGCAGCCACATTCCAGGGGCACGCAATATTCTGGCTAGAAGATTATCATACTTAGCTAAAAACTTCAATATCTCATAAGATATGCCAGCAATAATCGGAACAAACAATAATTTGGCAGGAAGTTTTATAAGTGAATTCACTATACTACTTTGTGAAGTCCAACCAAGTTCAACTAGCGCCCAATTTACAAATGCAAAAACAAAAATACTCACCATCAGAACGAAAAACATAAATGTTGTTCCACAACGGGAGTGTGCCGTGCTCATTTTTTGAGCATTTTCAACTGTCAATTCCAAACCGTGTTCGTAACAACTTATGACCTTATGCTCTGCGCCGTGATATTGAAAAACTCGCCTAATGTCTTTCATTGCAGACACTAAAACGATGTAGATGACAAAAATTATTATCATCAAAAGCCCTTCAACCAAGCTGTGCAAAACTGGATGAGCATTTGAAAACTTTGGTATTGAAAAAAACAAACCAGACAAGAAGTTCGGCAAAAAAACGAACAATAAAATTGCAAGAGCAATGCCCAAAACCACAGAAAAGCCCAATATCAAATTCATTGGATTCATCTTGAATTTTTTGGCAAACCAATTTTCAAACTTTGATGGCTCGGCAAAGTCACCATAGACTTCTGCAGAACGCATAAGCAAAGCAGTACCCGCAAACATTTGAGAGCCGAAGTTGACAATACCACGAACGAACGGCATATGGAACAAAAAATTCTTGTCTTTGGCAGATTTAATGCGCGAGGTTTCCATTGTGATTACGCCATTCGAATTGCGAACAGCCGTCGCCATTGATTTTGAGCCTCGCATCATTACACCCTCAATCACAGACTGTCCGCCAATATTGGTTTTGTTTGGACGATACTGTGGAATCTTTTCGGGTTTTGCCTTTTTTGGTTTTTCGTTGGATTTTGTACTTATCAACTTTTCTCCTTGTTTGAAAAAATGCAGTGTTACTGCATTTTCTCGGTTGGCAATTTGCTAATTAGTCAAGATTGTATCTCTTCTTGAATTTATCAACGCGGCCACCGGTGTCAATAAGTTTTTGTTTTCCTGTGAAAAATGGATGGCACTTTGAGCAAATTTCGACTCTCATTGTGTCAGTATTTTTTGTTGTACCTGTAACAAATGAGTTCCCGCAAGCGCAGGTCACTGTTACATCGTGATAGTTTGGATGTGTATTTTCTTTCATTTTGTCCTCCAGAGGCTTACGCCTCAAAATTTTGATTTGGTTGTTGCCCGCATACGAGCGACTATTAAAGTCTTCTTATTATAACATATAAGATGTCAAAGTCAATAAATTTGTAGTTCAAAATTCGGAACAACTAATAAAAGTTTTTTACAAAACAAAATGAAGATATACCATTCATTCTCTATATTTTATCGTCATTTTGATAGTAGCTTTGCAAATTCCAAGAAAAATACTTAATAATCTAGATGATAGTATTTTGCGGAAATTAAAAAAAATCCTTTGCTCAATCGTAAATATCAAAAGAGAATTGCCTATTAGAGCTATATGTAACTGAATAAATGTAATTAAATTTCGCTGCTTATGAGCGTTGTAAAAATGTTAATAAATCGCAGATATAAAAACTGCCAAAATAAAGAAATCATCTATGCGAAATCAGTCTTTCACCAATGTGGCAAGAAGATTTTTTCTTACCTTATCAAATTCAGGATTGGTCAAGTGTCTATCCCGAAGAGGTGTAGTGATTTCTTCTTCCAAAACAATTTTCGCGGGCGAACCTTTCACCACTACAATTCGGTGCGCAAGCAAAAGCGCTTCATCGATTGAATGTGTGACAAACACAACAGTGCGTCTGTCTTGTTCCCAAAGAGAAATAAAGACAGAAACCAACCTCGCCTTCAATGCGGCGTCAAGTCCCTTGAATGCTTCATCCATCAACATAATTTTTGACGGAAACAAGAAGCCTCGCGCTATTGCAACGCGCTGTGCCATCCCACCTGAAAGCTCAAATGGAAAGCTATTTTTTTCATCAATAAGTTCAACAGCATTTAGCATTTTTTTTACTAGTTTTTTGCGTTCAACTTTAGACTTAATTTTGCTCTTTAATATCAAATCAAGGTTTTTATACACCGAAATTGATGGTATTAACCTCTCATTTTGGAAAATATACGAAACAGCTCCTTCATCTTTCTCGACCACTCCACTGAAACTTAGAGTGCCGCAAATTGCATTCAGAATTGTAGTTTTACCAACTCCCGACGCACCCAAAATGCAGGTGATTTTGCTCTCTTCAAATGAGGCAGAAAAATCGTCAAGCACAACTTTATTATCAAAATTTACGCATACATTATTTAGATTGATATCCATATTTTGCCCTCACTAATTTCTTTATTCCGTTAACCAAAATCTCAAGCAAGAAACTTAAAATTATTGCTACAACAGTCCAGGCGATAAGTGTTGGAATGTCAAAAACAAGATTGCTTCTCATCATCTCTATGCCTATGCTTAGTTTGGTTTGAGCTATAACTTCTGCTGCAATGACCACCTTGACAGTCAATGAAATAACGCTTTTGGTACTGTCTAAAATGTATGGAAGAACAGACGGAAGATATATAGACAATGCTTGATTTGCCTTTGAAACATTATACACTTTTGCCATTTCAAGAAGCCTTTTGTCAACTCCCGTAAGTGCAGAATATATTGCCGAATATAAAAGCGGAAAAGCAATCAAAAAGCCAATAAGAAGCGGGCTTTCATTATAGTCGAGCCAAAGTGTGCTAAGCAATATTATTGCCATAGTTGGCGCTGCGCGCAATGCTGTGATTATAGGTGACAAAACTCTGTGCAACGGTGTCCAGAAAGTTCCGATAAGAGCAAACACAAATGCAAAACAGAATGCAAGAAGAAAAGTTTCAACCGTGCGTAGAAGCGTACTGCCAATCGACCTCCAAAATATAGAGCCGGTGCAGATTTCTCCCAGTCTTCCGAACACAACTTGAACAGACGGCAAAAGCAGAGGTTTATTTTTAACCTCCGCTGCTACTGTCCATATTGTCAACACTATGCCAAGCGCAAGCAAGGGATAAAAAATGTTGAGCAATACTCTTTTGTTTTTTTTAAAAAATTCAGTCATACTCTCCGCCATTTTATAATGATTTACAAATTTGCTTTAACATTTTGCTGTCAATATTATGAATGTTCTTATGCAGATTGAATTGTATACCTTCAACCCCATCACAACCACGCATTATGATACTTTTGCCATTCATAATTTTTACTAAATATTTCAATGGAAAGTAATTATGCATTTCTTTTGTCACGTGATAACCATTTCTTATGGAAGTGATAACTATTGCTTATGGTAGTGATAATAGAATTTCTTATAAATTAAGTTATAATCATTTCCTAAACAATTTTAGTATACACCAACTTTAACTGCTTTTAGTCAGCGGTAACATAAAATGCATCATCGCCTAATGTTATACCGAACAAACTGCTCAAATAGTTTTGCATTTCAGTTTTGTTCGAATTTGCCCTTACCAAACGAATATTACAGCCTGCAATACTAGTTGACGGGAATGTGGTCACACTTCCGATTGTTGCAAGTAATGAAGTAAGTCCTGCTTTGTTATCGTCATTGTTTACCCATTCAATATTTTCTTCGAGTGCTACCAAAAGCTTTTCAACAAACTCAGGTCTTTCTTCAAGCAATGAAGTTTTGATAACTAGTGCGGCTTGTGGAAAACCTGTTTCTTCGACTCCAATCGCGTGAGCGTAGCCTTCCTGCAAGTCGAAAAGTTTTGTTACTCCATTGACCTTGCTACCGATGACTGATGCGGCAGGCTCGCCAATCACACCGAAATCTGCTGTTCCAGCTGACATCGCGCCGATAACTCCGCTTCCGTCTGCAACAAAATTGATGACAACTTTTCCTTCAATTGCAGTTGTGCCGTACTCAATATCGATTGCGGCATCTTCCAAAATAGCTTCAAAAACAAATTGCGGGGTGTTTGATTGCCCAATTGAAACAACAACTTTTCCCAAAAGGTCGTTGAGCGCAAAAGTCTCAGGAGTTCCAACTCCAACCAAATGCAGAACGCCAAAGCTGTTGGTTGCAACTATTTTGTATTCTCCGCCTTGATTTATAATATTAGCTGCAGCATTTGTAGGCATAATTGCAATATCTGCCTTTTCTCCAGCAACTTCTGTACCAATCAAATTTGCGGTGACCGCTTCAATTTCTACTTTCTCGCCGTCAATTGTGCATCCGTCGTTGACAAGCTTTGCGACGGAAAGTGCAGTTGAGCCGTCAGGCATAACAAAACGCAAAGGCGTCACTTCTTGATTATTGTCACAAGCAGTAAAGACAAAAACTGAGAGCGACAACAAGATTGCCAAAATAATAATAAAAACTTTTTTCATAAGTCCTCCATTCCCATAATTTCTTTAGGGAAAAATTTAATCAATTTTTTCAAACATTACTATACACACCAACTTACTCTACAAATTATTAGTTTTTCTATTTACAAATAATTCTAGCTTCGAGTAAGTTTACTCAATCTCAAATGATGTTAAAGCAGATTTTACATTCAACTCCGGGAATTTCCCCAAGCGTCCTGACAGCGCAGATATACGCTCCACTGTTCCCTCAACAACTAGGCTAATTGCTGATACTTCTTGACGCGGTAAACCCATTCTTCCAATAATGATATCACCAAATTCATTCAGCAACTTTTGCATTTCGATTGATATACTTTTATCTCCTGAAACTATTATGCCGATAACTCCAACTCTTTTCATAACCACCTCATATGATAATTCTGCTTGTCATTTTAGTTTTCTATATTTTTGCTTTCTTATTTCTTTGTATATTTTTTTTATTAACTTTGCTTATTTCTTTGTTAGTTATATTTGTTTTTTAATCTAGATTTTTTATATTATTTCGCTCGATTTACCTAGATTTACATATATAGCTATTTCAATTCAAATTGATTTTTATAGCGTTTTGTTCATTTGCGTTTGTTGCGACTCCAAATTTATAGAATAAAAAAGTGCTATCGTAAGAAAACGATAGCACTAACTGTACAAAAGTTTTGTGTTCGCCGTCTTACTCTCCGAAAATTCATCGATTGGGATTGCTATAACTTTATATTAAATTATTAAAATCGCTTTGTCAACTTCTTTCTTCTAAGTATTACATCAATCTGTTTGCAATATTTATTTTGATACATTAAAGCAAATTGCTTTATCTACTTGTTTCTTCACTATGCTCAATCAAATTGCGTTGCCATCTTGTTTCTTCGCTTTATTAAAACAAATTGCGTTGCCATCTTATTTCTTCGAACTTTATGCTCTAAGAATATATCTATTATTGCAAAATAGTAGTTTTTCTTCCAAACTCTTTCTTGTTCAATCATTTTACAGTTTTTGGATTTAATAAGGTAATAAAAATTAGCTTATTAAATAAAATGTAAACCCAAAACTTTTAATATACTACCAGTTGTTTGTTTCAGAAGTACAATGTTGATGAAGCGGCGACATAGCAAAAAATCCTTCCGCATACTTCACTTTGCCTTCTTCCTCATTCTCTTTTCTGCCACTTGCTTTCTTCCCCATTGACTTATCACGGAGCGAAAGATAAACCGCAAGTGCTTCTGCAAGAAACTTGCTCATCTGACTCTTATGACACTTCAAAGCATTCAGACGCGCTATTGTGTTTTCATCACTGATTTCAACAAAAGTGTTCGCGCGATGTGTATAGTAATAAGCAAGGTTTCGCATCTCAATAATTTTTTTCGCATCAAAACTCAAGCCATGCCTCTTACCTGAAAAATAGTTGGAAGCAATTGTAATTGCCATTGCCGTTGCACGACCGCACTTGAGATGGTCGGGGTGCGTTTCATTTGGAAGCATAGGGTCGGGACATAAAACAAGGTCGGGTTCAAAATCGTAAATTATTTGCGCAAGCTTTGTCGCGAGTTCCTCTTCGCTGTAAATTCCGCCATCAGGAAACTCCAGATTTATAATATCACTCACTCCGAGATTTTTTGCAGAGCTTTGAGCTTCTTCCCACCTTATTGCACTTATCTTCTCACTCGTCAATGATGAATCAGCAGAACCCGAGCCACCATCAGTACAAATAACCATTTTTACAGTTTTTCCCGCTTTCACAAACTTATCGAGAGTTGCGCCTGCGCCAATTTCGATATCATCAGGATGCGGACCTATAAACAACACGCGTTTTGATTTCTCAAGTTTTGGCAATGGGGCAATACATTTTATCAACGCTTCATCTGGTAAAACCTTATCGATTGCAAGCGCAATATTCCTTTTACATTTGAAAAATGACATAAGCCCTCCGCATAGCTTTCTCTGCATTGGATTTCTCACAAAGCCAATGCAGAAATTTCTTTGTTATAATTTTTAGCAATTTCAATTTATATTTTTATAAAAAATACCTGAAAACAATCTTAAATATATCCTTGAAAGCTCTAGTTCATCATCTAGCACATACAAACGTGCAGTATTTTCACCATCATACGTCTGAAATGGCATTTCTGCAATTTCGTTTATTTTAGGCATATCCTCAGCAAAAAACTCATCTATTGCTACTTTGAGGCCGGCAATCATTATATCAATTGACGAATCAACTACTCCATCAATTGTAGAATTACAAAGCTCTTTCACTTTGTTGAACCATTCTTCACTGTAAAGAGTGTATGCGCTTAAATCGGGAGTTTCTCCGGTTAATTCATTTATTCTAACAAGAATTTGCGCAATATCTGTATCAATATCTTCTGCCTTAAATCCAATATCTTCTTCGTCTTCTGCGTCTTGTAATAGTTGCTCGTAATCATAGTAATCGCTTACAAATCTTGCATATTTATGGTCAAGCACTGATGCGGCAATAATTTTGTTTGCATCTGCTTCGGTTAAATATTTATAAGTACTATCTACTTGTGCAGAAAATACACTATCTCCTACAACCGCAAGTCCATACATCTTCATTCTGCGGGTATACATATCGGTGCCCATATTCTGTTTGTACTCATCAAGCATAGCTTTTATTGATGTTGCAGTATTATCGCCTATTGCTGCTTTGATAGTTTTTGCGACGAGAATTGCGCTGTTTTCTAGAGGATAATCTCCTTCATTAAAATCAATGAACTGCTGCATAAAATTTGTATCCATTGAGCCTAAACCTCGTGAAATAAACTCTCCCGCATAATTTGACATATCCATAACAATGGCAAAAGCGCTGAATATATCTGAAACATAACTCATATCAAAAACGCAGCAATTTACACTTCTCAACAATTTGTTTATTGTGATAAGTGAGTTTGTAACATTCGTCATCTCTTCTTTTGAAAAAGAATTCATAATGTCGTCAAAACTAGTTTTGATGCCACCAACATACGCACTAAGTTCTGTAGCAGTAATATTAAAAGTGAAGTTCGGGATTGCAACCGTTTCTTGAGCCTCATCTATGCCATCAAAAATTGAAAACATAGGATCTGCATTCATCATAAGAAACGTTCTGGCAAGCGCTTCAAAAATAGTGGTGAAAGAATCCTTTGATTCCGCTACTATTTCAAGCACATTATTTTCAGGCGCGGTCAGCCCGGCAATTAAGCTCTCTAAATCTTGAGCATCTTTAATCTCTGAATCGAAAGCATTAATAGCGACTAAATAGTCTTGATTTGACTCATAATCTTCTTCAACAATATTGGCTTTGAATGCTGACAATTCCTCGATTGTTACACCAAGCACTGCCAATGAAGAATTGAATGCATGGTCAATAAATGCATAAAGAACTTCTGCAATATCTTCCGAAGTCCAACCAACCTCGTTCAAAAGCATAAATGCATCTTGTACATCAGAAAAACTTTGGTCTTCCTCAGTATTTGCAAAAAGCGGGGTTGGGGACTCAGCCCAAATAAGATCGTTGAGTCTTGCAAGTTTTTGTACTCGAATAGAAGTAGAACTCAAAATATTCGCAACAAAAATGGCCATATTTTTTGTAACTATGTATTCTTGAGGCTCTTCGAGCGCTTTGATTTCTTCTACTGTCATTTCCGATTTATATTCGGAATTTACTCTTGTAAGTGCCAGCGACACAAAATCTGAGCTTACATTTTCTCTGTTTACTTCTGAAAGTCCAATCGTATCATTGCACGCTACAAAAGTGCACATAAGGCACAAAATCGCCACAATTGCCAGTGCTATTGTTAATTTTTTTCTCATAATTCCTCCATATCAATGTCAATGCATTGGTTTGATGTTGGTGATGATTGTCATCTCCGCTGTGAAATTGATTCATTTTATTCGTTTATACCCTTACCTGCAAGCGAATAATGTTTTTTGTAGTTACACACAAACGGCATAATAATATATGCAATAGACATAACCGCTGAAACCAAAAGAGATGGCAACAGAGCAAATACATAATCCAAGTATACTTCAAACAATAGCAATGAGTCAATCAAACAAGCAGTGAGCAATGTTGAAAA
>Ga0172378_10005197_pt1 | contig 12158 bp, 10 predicted proteins | sample GrowelOW332metaG_FD_119755 | JGI IMG/M metagenome (GOLD analysis project Ga0172378, IMG submission 119755) | Groundwater microbial communities from an aquifer near a municipal landfill in Southern Ontario, Canada - Pumphouse #3_1 metaG | ecosystem: Environmental > Aquatic > Deep subsurface >...
ACATTGCGCATACGAACCTCCTAGCTGTTTAGTGGAAAACACGCGACGAGGTAATATAGCACACATTTGACGTGTTCTAAAGCGTCGATAGCGAAAAATTATTGGAATTAGCAAAGTCACAGAGGAAAAACAGAGCGACATCACGGTCTTTCAGGAACGGGACAATTTCCTCAAGATAGGCTTCCTGCTCTGCTTCGGATTTCAAGTTTTCGACGGTATTGACAACTTCTTTGATACCGTCTTCTCCAAGTTGCAGACTGATTCCCAGTTCACGGATGCGTTTGCGTTCCTGTTCCGCGATTTTAGCGTCGTCCAGCAAAGCCGCCAAGACGACTCCTCCCAAATAAGCATTTTTAACGCTGATATCAATGTTTTTTTTGATTAACGAATGAGGAGGGATTTTGCTTTCTTCCGCTTTTTGCTTGATTCTGTCTTTCAGTCCCATGATTCATTTTCCCTTGTTTTCAGATTATGCCAGACGATGCTCCAGCTCGTCCAACCACTTTTTCAACAATTCAATATAATTTTCTTTCGCCACATGTTTCGGTTCTTTTACCTGAGTCCAGGAAATCTGCGAGCGCATTTCCCCGTATGGATCCATGGCAAAATATTGATCTTTAAACCAATAGAGGTCAAGAAGGTCTATAGTCGACTTAAATCGTTCAAATTCTTCGTATCCGTTTAAGTCAAGAAAATACCGAGAATGATCACATTTCCCTTCATCGTTCTTAATGATTCTTTTCAGTTGTGCAAAAAGTTCTTTCAGATAGGGCAGCAGCAAAATCAAAATTTCTTCACGTCTCATATCTGGATACTCTTTTTGAATTAACTCTTTCCAGCATGTTGCATCATTAGCCTTTATTTTGGCAAGCAGGTCTTGATTGCGGGCTTCACTTTTTTTTATAACTTCAGGAAAGAAATAGGCCAGAATGTCCCATGAATAGATATTTGCAAGGGGAGCCAAGGTACTGGATGATATGCCTTGAGAAATAAGATTCATACTCGATGAAAATAAACGGCTTTTCTCATTAATATCAAAGATGTTTGCGAGTTGAGAGCAAATAAGCGCTGCTTTTTTCTTGTTATATTTTCCCTGGACAATTATGGTCACCGCCTCCATGAAAAATAATTTTGAAGCTTCAGAGTGCGCGGCTATAGTAGGGATGACTTCAGTAAGCATGTCCAAACAGACTTTGTCATCCAGTTTTGCAAATTGCTGGATTTTCTGTGACGTATCCGTTGCATTCAGATTGAGTGCCAGCTGTACTTTTTCCAGGTAATTGGCTCTTTCCGGCGGAATTGTTTTAACGTCATTCAATGCAACAAGGATAAGACCGTGAAAATATGCATCAATGAAATCAACCAGAAAGTTAAATTTCAAAACAGGATGTTTACCGAGAAAAGCCAGCAGTGCACCTTTTTCCTGAATGATATCAGACAGAGACATCTTTCTCTCCCTTCGTTATAGTGACAGTTGTCTGGATACATCAGTGATCAGATGGGCTGATACCGGCGTTAACTTACCATTCTTGTCCAAGATTGGCATATCCAGAATCGCTTTATATGCAGCAGCAGTTGCCAGGACTGCCGCTATCGCTTTTCTCGCGTCAGGTGAATAGAAGGAATAATCCGTTCCTTCGCGTTGAATTAATTGCTGCAATCCCGACAACATCGAACTAAAAATCGCATCTACCCGCTCAAGCAGCACGATATACATTCTTGTTCTGTCTGCGATTCCTTTGCAGGCCGTCACAAGGACTCTGATTTCATTTTGTGTTTTATTTGCTTCCGCCAAATTAATGTATGCTTTGTTGAAGTTGGTTTTCGCTTTGGCGAACGTTACGGCTGTAATGATAGCCAGTGCAGGGACGGACACGAAACCGCCTAAAACCATCATTCCGCCAGCCGCACCCAATCCCCCGGCTGCCAAAGAGCCTCCTCCCAGAAATGCAAGCGTGGCATTGGAGGCTGCAACGCCGCTTAAACTGGCGATTGCGGTTCCGGTAGATGCTGTAGCAAGCATTCCTACAGCACTATAGGCTCCGAAGGCAATTGCACCACCGGCAACAACCCCTGCAACCGTTCCGCTGGTTAAGCTTGAAGAGATGTTGTCAAGCTCTTTTAATTTGACAACATCTTGTTCCGACAGGCATAAGCCTCCTTTGAGACAAGTTGTCTTTTCTGAATGCCATTCGACTTTCTTTATCTGGGAAAACAAGGCAAGAAAGCGGCGTACGTTACCCTGGCATGCGCGCAGCTTTAACTGTCCATACTGTATCAACACTGCATTGGTGGCGTCTCGAGCAGTCTTCAATTCACGTTGGGCATTATCATAAATGACTTGCGCCTCAAAATTAACATTGCTTGCTTGCTTGAACATCATTAAAATCCTATTGGGGTATCGGAAAGCATCAGTGCATCACATTCTGCGGCGGAGGCAAAAAGCACCTTTCCTCCACAGTATCTTGTAAGCAGATTCATCGAAGTTATGTATTTTTCAACATCGCCTATGCGCATCGCGTTACTAATTTCGATAAAGATTTGATTGAAGAACTGTTGTTTTTGACTTAAATCCATACGAATATTTCTCTGCAACTCCTCCCTGTATTGCTTCATCATCTGAAACGATTCATTGCGCTCCCGTTTAATCCGTATCCGGGCTTCCCGCACCAGTTTTTCCTCATGAAGGCTGCCAAGAAGTGCATTATAGGATGCAGTACTTAATGTGTAGCCAACCATACTCCCGATCAGAGCCCCCATTATCGGAATGGGGATGACGGCTTGCCCAATCATGGCATACATCGCACCATTGACCATCCCATACCCCTTCTCTCCTAATCCCTCCACACACTGTACCCCTGTGATTTTTCCGGAAAAAAAGGCCTTCATCGTTTTGCTGAGCTCCAAAACTGAAACCGCGACGTAAGCCGGAAGATTCGTTTTTGAGAGCACCCGAACAAACTGGGAACCGGAATTCTGCGCCATGCCCTTCAACACCGCACCGCTGAATGCAGATGCATAGCTGACTGCAGCGGCATTTGCCGTATCGCCGCCAATGGACAACGCTGCCTGATCCGCTGTTTTCTCTTTCTTATAGACCGCAATAAGATTGCGGATCAAAGAGGTTCCACTGCCAATTCCGGCACCAATCATAGCCTGATGAGTACCGGCCCGATGGGCAACTCGCGCAATATCCTTGCCAGTTGACAACATTGGATGATTACGTGCTTCCAGGGCTTCAGAGTTGGAAACCTGGCTGCGAAGCAAATTTTTCTTAAGTATCCTGCATTTATCTAATTGGTTGTACTTTGCCAATATGGCTTCATTCTTTCCCTGTTCCTGCAGGGATTTTATCTGCCCCTCCAGCGAAGCGATCTTATGGTCCAGTGCCTTATGCATTCCAGGAAAATAATCTTTAGGCACCATCATCTTGACGTCATTTTTGAGATACTTCTCGTATCCCCCGCTCAACATTTTGTCAACGGCGGCTTCAGGGGTACTGCCGACGAACTTCATCTGGCAGCTCGCTCCTGGCACAGGATTGCCGTTCTTATCGACGGCTTTGGATAGATCAAACAACTGGTCATTTACATGTCCGGGAATATCATCTGTTCGCCTAGTATATGGCCTGCGGCTCCGGATTGCCTGTTCCGCTCTTTGACGCGCCGCTTCTTTAATCTCTGCGGAAAAACCAGCCTGATTTTTGGTTACCCTTGCATAATTAGGATCAGTTTCAGGATTTCCCCGGCGGTACAAGCTTACCTTTTTCAGGCTGCGTTCCAATTCAAGGCCAGTGTCATTGTCTTTCCCGGAATATGATACTGCATGCTCTTTGACAGCAGTGCCATATCGTCGAACAGTATCTGCCGACGTGCCTGCAAGCTTGGCATTATCCCTGCTTCTTTTTTTGTCTTCCTTTGTGTCCATAGCAGTTAATTCCAAACAGCTGCCAGTTCTGCTGCCGGTTTGACACAGGCTTTCAGCCGGGACAATGCATTCTTTTTGTCATTTAGATCACTTGTCAGCTTCTCTGTATTCTCGCGCAAATCGGCAATTAAAGTATTGACAAAATTGTCCATCGAGGAATGCAGACTGTTTTCAATCTGTTGTGCCTTTTCCTTTCCTTTCGCTTCCAGGTCATTGATCACTGCATTCAGTGCTTCCCGCTGGGCCGCCTTAAGTCCATCAATGGCACTGCTTCCTTCGATCCGGCTCCCGGAAAATTTGGACGTAATCATTTTCGTATAATCCATTTCGCCGAAATCGGCATCGGGAATGATGATTTTACGTATGGTGCTTTTGAGCTGTTCCTTTAACAGTTCAAGGGAATCCATATCGGAATCTTCAAACATATTCAGCACAATATCGCTGATGTTGTTTTTCAGTTTGACGACATCCACGGCGCTTCGGATTGCCTCCTCCAATTCCCCGCGTGAGTGCATCGCAAAGGCTTCAACCTGATCTACGGCTTCGTATGCGTCCGCATAATGAGTGGTCACCGTATAGGAACGAGTCCGCGTTTCGTAACGGGTTCCGGTCCAGTCTCGATACCAGAATAAGCCACTTCCTTTGTCATGTTTATACTCTTCCTCTTCAGTATGAGATTCTGTTTGGACAGTCAAACGAGCAAAATCGGCTTTCACCTTGCGGATTTCGCTGAAAATGCTCCGGAATTTGTCATTAGCAACAAAAATTGCCTCCTCGAAAGCTCCTTCCAGTGAAGAGCGTCCTTTCTGGAGACGCATTGTCTGCTCCTTCAAGGCTTTTTTCAATTGCTCAACATCGGTATTTTCCAGTGTAAGAATTCGTTTGTTGATATCCGTTAAAAATTCGGCTGCCGCCGTTGCAAATTTTTCCCGATGGGCCTCCAGAAGATCGTCAAGAGCCTCCCTGATGATCCCATCCTTGTCATCCTTGACCTCATCAAGCCGATGCTGGACTTGGTCAATGAAAGAAAAATCCGCCAGCACTTTCTGATTGAAAGAATAACCGGGAATCATAGTATTGAATATTTCCAGGTACTCTTGTTCCTCCGGGTTCAAACGATCCCAGTGCTTGGACAGGATAAATGCCTTAGCGGACACGCACTGTGGTTTAGCCTGCAAAAGGCGTTCCCATTTTTCCCTGTCCGCATTGTTGTTTTTTCTGGCTGAGGCGACGATTTCCTCAATACGGGATTGAAAACTGTCAGACAGCTCATTCTGCACCATTCTCATTCCCTCAACGAGACGGTTCAAAGGTGGCATATCCTTACTTATTTTGTTTTCATTGCCCCGGACGGCCAAATCATATTGAGAGGCGATAAGTTCAAAGCGTTTGATGCCGCTCAAAGGAAGATTCTGACTGAGAAGCACAAGGTCTGAGGAATCGACAAACCGCCCCGCAGGACTGATTGCCAGCACGACGTCAGTTTTGGCGAGACTATTTGCCGTTTTTTTCCCTCGTGATATGATAGGATCGTTGGTTCCAGGCGTATCGATGATTTCATATCCCTTCATCCGGTCGTCATTGAAATAGATCGTTGAAGAACAGACAAAAGGGGTGTAGCGCCCGTTGGCACCAACATAGTCCTGCAGTTTGCCAGTCAACTCGATTGTCGTCTTGACATCGGAAACAACCGTCTGGGTGGTTCCCAGGAATGGCGGCAAGTCCTTTGACACTTTGCCCGCCATAACGACCTGTTCTTTTGCCGCTTCATACATGTCGTAAGTCTTGATGTCCCGATACTGCTGCTTGACCCGGTCACGGATGATGGTCTGAGTAATCTCCTGAGGACGGTATATCTGACATTTCTTTTTTGCCCGTTCAGCTGCGTCGCGGTGTTCCTGTTCGATTTCCTGACGCGCCTTAAGGCAGAGTTCATCAAATTCCTTTGCCTGGTCCTGGAATGTAGACCATTCTTCTTTAGAGAAAAACTGCACTTCCGCACAGCATTTTTCAGCATATCGGATAAAGGTCAGCGCTGCGGTCATGGGCGTGGCTGCCTGGGGCAGCACACTTTCACCATCAAACAGCAAGGCATTCAACAAAGTCGATTTCCCGCTTTTTACCCGCCCTACGATCGAAATAGAAAGAACACGCCCTTCTTCCTGCTTTTTGCTGACAGCATCCTGAAATATCTTTAACTGCTGACGAAAATCCTCAACCTGGGCAAAAAAATCATTGTTCAGCTGCTCCAGTTTTTCCTCAACAGCAGGAAACAGGTTGGTCAAATCATTTACCGTTGCCATGCTTTACCTCAAGCCTATAGTATCACAAAATCAATCACATCGACAAAAATCCCCACTCTGTCAAAAGTTCGAGCATTCTTTGGCGGTCCATAGTCTGGCTCTCTTGCATATATGTTGCTCTGCCAAGTAGGGCCGTAGCCGTCCGCTGAAAAATACACATTTCTGAAATTCCATTAAGCTCCTCTTCGTTTCTGATTTTGCCCAAAAACAGGCCAAGAAACATCATACGACGCCAGATCTGACGTTCATTATCAGTCGCCTCTAGCATCTCATGTTTTACAGGAGTTACACCAATTGCCTTGTAACTCTGTGAATGAATGTGCTTTGACAACAGCTCTATATCCTTATAATCAAGCACTTCCTTTGATTCCAAGGACGCGAGTTGTTTATTCATATCCAAAAGAAAAAGCTGTGTCTCCTGCTCTGATTTTTGTGCATTTTTTTCCTCCTGCAGAGCTTTAAATTGTTTTTCATCAATGCTCTTCCAGTCACGGTCTGCGAACAGAATCGAGCCAAAATCATCGACATACGCCGTCGATTCAGAATTTGATGAAAAATCCAGAAACGACTGGAAATCATGCATGAAATAATGCGGAACTCCATTGGTTTTTAAAAGGGCGAGGCATTCACTGACAAACTCTTCCTTTTCCTGATCAGATGAAAGATTCTCTACGGTCTTGATGCACAAATCAATGTCATCTTGCGACAACTTGAGGCTTGCGCCCAATATGTTGAGTTTTCGATGGTCACTCTCGGAAATATTCTCGTCATTGATCAGCACAGCGAGAACGCAGCCCTGCAGATAGGCCATTAGCACATCGACTGAAGGCTCGCAAACTTCAAATAAAGAGTGCGGTTTCACATTTGCTTCATCTGCAATTTTCGATAAAGATTTTCGATTCAAAAAGGCCATGTTTCTTTCCTCATTCAGGGCTGATGGTAAAGGTCATCGTTTCCTTCTTCAGGTCAATGTCATAAAGCTTCAACAAAACTGTTTTTCCCACCGAAAAATACTTGTCCGGTTCGGTATAATGGGCTACAAGATCGCTATATTTTATTCTGATGAGATCTGCAAACCCATTGCATTCGATATAACAGAAGCCGGAAGCCTTCAGGAGTCGTTTCACCACCCCCGTAAAGGCCTCTCCCTTGTTTCTTCCGTGCAATTCATTCGATGTCCGGGCGCGATACACTCCCATGATTCCTATGTCGGAAGGTGTTTCTTCTTGCACATTGATTTGCTTAAGCAGTTTTTCGACAAGGTTTTCAACCTTCTCATTAAAAATGATAAACTGACGTTTTGCCTCAGCCTGTTCCTTACATTTGCGTTCCATCCCGCGCATCGTTTCCTGTAGGGCATTTTTTTGTTCCGGATTAAGAAGGTCGTCTTTCATAAATATGGGTTTCAGGCCATTATTCAGAATTTTCAGCTGACTTTCCGCCTCGGCATTGGAACGGATAATTTTATCAAATATCGCCTTGAACCGCCCTCGCCAATGCGTGAGTTTCCTTTTGCCATCAATTTCCGTAAACCAGCTTTTCGGGTCATTGCCAAAATAGACATTCTTTTTGGCGGCTGAGTAAGCCGATATGCCGGCCAATTTGAAGCCGGCATTCTGCACATCTTCTTCTACACGCGCAAAAACCTGTTCAACTTGGCTTTTGGGCTTGTCATCGCATCTGTTGATGAGAACGTAAACAGGCCTGTCCCATTGTAGCTTCTCCTGTAAAAAAACGATATCCGATTGCTGAAATGTACCGTCATGCACCGAAATAACCCAGATCAGATGATCAGCCAGACTCAAGTGTTCGCGAGCTTTTTCCGCATCTGTATTGCCGGCATCCGCCCCGTCTTCCTCTGCACTGGGCTTTGAATATCCCGGCGTGTCAAGCAATGCGATGTTTGACCATTTAAAATGTGGAGTCTGAATTTCAATCTGTTTCAAAATATGACAAAAGGAGATTTTGATGTCCTTGACATTTTGTCCTGTATTGAAAACGTGTGATATGGATTGGAGTTCATTATGATCCAGTTCCTGCAGGCGGTTGAACGAATTGAGAGCCCGTATCATTTCTTTATCTGAAGTTGTCAGGTAAGTCGGAATTGCCGTTGTTGGCAAGTTACTTTCCGGTAAAAACTGGTCTATCCCCAGAATAGAATTGATAAAACGGGATTTGCCGGAACTGAATCCCCCTCCTACTGCTAAAATGTTCTTATTAGCCAGATAGGGGAACTCCATCAAATCTCGTAAATCCCCTAATAGAATCAGAAGGTCGTTGTACAGGGCACTTTCTCCAGGGATGCCAATGTTGGCACACAGGCGCAAGAAATCAGAGCGGATTAATTTTACCAGCTGCTGAAATATCGCCTCATCATCAGTCAAACGCTGTGGCGAGGATATTAGTTTTGAAAGTAAATCAAAGCGCTTTTCCAAGTTTCCCGCGGTGATGTCGGAAACAACATTTGCTTCCTGTTTTGTTTCGGCCATATGCTGTGCAAAAGTATTTTGTCCCATGTTGTCCCCTTACTCATGCGTACAATGCAAGGATCTCATCGATACGGGAGGAGCACTCTTGAAAATGAGCCTGCCGTTCCATATAGTCTTTCCGCTTTTCAGCCTTTTCAGATTGAACTTGTTTGACTTGTTCTTCTATCGTTGACAACTTAAGACTCAAAGCTTCTTCGAGTTCATTGTTGAAATTGGAAAATGTTTTATCGAAAGCGTCAATGATTGCTGGCCTTGCGCTTTCAGCCTGCTGTTCAAGCTGCTGTGAAAGCTCTGTTTCCAATTTGCCATTATCAGTCATGGCGTGCCCATATACCCCCCCAGCAATGGCGCCAACCAAAGCACCAATCCCGGCGCCTATCAAGTTTCCAATACCGGGAACAATTGACCCGGCATAAGCACAAATACTGGCATAAGTAAGAGCTGCTCCACCAGCCACTCCAATGCCAAGGCCCCCTCCAGTATGCCGCTGGACTTCTATTTTTCCAGTGGCTTCGGCCGTAAGAGATACTTCTTCCAGGGCAACCGTCAAAACAGGGCCATATTCGTTAGCGACTTTAGTGATGATCCGGTCAAAAATCACATGGACCTCATTATCCATTTCATAGAGAATCACACTTTTCATAGTAGAAGAGATTTCATGCGAGCCTTGATAGCCTTGTTTTATTTGCTCAATGAGTTGGCGTTTCATTCCGTACAACGCCGATTTTGTCTTTTCAACTATCCGGGTCGTGGCTGAGGGAATATCGCGCTCAATATCACTCTGCCAGCCTTCTTTTTTCTTGGACAACTGTGCCTTTGATGTCTGAATTTGCGTCAATTGTGCATCCAAATCTTCCGTCGAAAGCCCTTGGGAAAGCATCATCCGCAGAGGACGTTGAGCTTGTGCGCAGAGGTCTTCAATCTGTGGCAGAAACTTCATCTTGAAGATTTCATCTTTCGCTTCGACAAGCGACTCAAGCAATGACGAAAAATCATCGAACCCATCGCGGATCGAGACCACTCCCGATTTCAAATCTTCCGCCGGAATTCCCATTTTTTCACGTATTGTTGCAACCACATGAGAACGAATTTCCTTCTGATCATCCGGTATATTTTCATCCGCTTTTGTCAGCAAAACATGCAGGAAAAACCCACCATCCGACTTGATCGTTTTTATTTTGTCCAGAAACGCAATTTCATCTTTTTGCACAGTTCCATCCGACATGGGAACGCAGAAGATAAAAGGGCTTCCATCAAGCAGGAATTGATTCAAGGCATATTCGTGTGCAGGCAAACTGGAATTCAAGCCTGGCATGTCGACTACACAGACATCGGCATGCTTCTCAAGGATCGGATGATTCAGCCAAACTTGAACCTTAGTTAACTCGTTGTTGTTGGCACGTTTTTTGACTATTTCCCAATTCTCGTCAGTTACGCCGCTCAAGGTCTGCGGGATCTGACTGTCTTCGCGTGAAAATAACTCCATCCGCTCATTCTGCGAATAATACAATTCGGCCGAAACGGCAGTTTCCGGTGTCAGTCCAACCGGCAGCACTTTCTTTCCCAACCAGGCATTCAACAGTGAACTCTTTCCGCACGAAAAGCCACCGATTAGATAAACTTTGAAATGATAATCCCGGAGTTGATTCTCCAGAAAGTCAATCTCTTGCAGCAGATTCTGTCCTGTCAGTTCCAAATTTTCTTCTATAATTTGACGCAAGGAACAGCAGCTGTCTAAAAAATTCTGCTTGATGTTTTGATTCATTTCTGCTAAAGCTCCAAATGTTAATATTTGCGGGAAACCCTAAAGTGGCAAAGACAAAACAAGTGCGCTGCCGCCTGTGGTAGCTCAAGACCTAACACAACCTGTGTACACGCATGAGAAACAAAGCACAAGTGCCTGAGGGGTGCTTGGGCAGGAAAATCCGGGTGGGAGTTTTGATCTGTCTGGTAGTCACAGTTACGATTTGGTTGTGAGCGTGGAAATCGAACCCACAATACTAATTTGCCTATGGTATTGGCTTTTGCAAGCGGATTATTCAAAAAAACAGTTTTTTTGATGATGGCATGCAAATCAATCATCCATAAAGCGACATCCATAAAGCGATTACTATACGAAAACCCTGCACATTTTAAGGAAAATCCTGCGGGGAGTTCTTTCCGGCGCCTTTCTTTTTCTTTTTGAAGTACATCGTTTTCAATTCAGTGGCAATGCCATCCGCATAATCATACAGTCGCATATGGCGTACCAGCGGGGCCATGGAGCCGCCTTCATACCCGGTCGGTTCTCTGGCGATTTTCTCGAGGCGTTTCCGCCAGTCGGGGACGGCAATATCCATTTCCATCAATTTTCCTTCCCAGTATATGGTTTCGTCACAGGCAAGATGCATGGCAATATTACTTCCTGCATTGAGGTTGCACTGCTGGAGAGTGCCATCTTCACAGACGGCATTGTAAATACGAATCCTGGCATTATGAAGCGTATCAATGTAACTGGTTCTGCAGCCAGTCAGGCTTAAAGCCAGGATAGCAAGCAGCGAACTCAATATCCTATTCATTGTTTTTCCTCCATAAATGATAGAATTGCCAGTGAGCGGTCATCATTGCCCCTGGGATCACGTGACCAGCGTGAACCGGTCAGGTAATCCAATGCGGACTGGCGTGTGAATTGGCCGGCCTCCAGGTCAGCGAACATCTGGGTGAAAATCGGTCCGGGCTTCATCGTCTGCAACTCGAACATCAGGTATTCGGGGCCGTCGCTGCTGGCGGCAAGTCCCGTGACGCCAGCCGCGTTCATCATCACGGCGTGGAACTTGCGCTTCAAGTCATCGCCCGGATGGAGGAAGCGGGTCTGGTTTTCAAACTCGCCCTTGTCCGGCAGAAAAACCACTTGGCATTCCCCATTCCTGCGGATAACCAGTGCCCCGTCTCCGACTTGGAAGAAGCCGATACGGCGCTGTCCCCAGACGGCGAAGGCGATGGTGAAATCAAACTCGCTCTCAGGACAGTCATATTCCTCCGCCAGCTCAATCTTCTGCTGGCAGACCGTGCGTATCATCAGTTGGCAGAAATGCAGCCAACCCTTCGAGTCGCAGCGGCGCGTATCCAGCAGATTGGCCAGGCGCTTCTCCATCACTGCGCATTGGGAACGGAACGCCTTTACGCCCGCCCGTGCTCCCAGGTGCGAAAGTTTCGCGCTGCCACGCCCGTCGCAGACGATGAGGCACGGACGGGGTGCGAACCACAGCCCGCTGGCGTCCTGGCAGGGGATTTCCCGCCGGATGTGCCCGTTGCCGGGCACGGAGACTGCATGGCCATTCCACAATGGCATGGTCAGTTCTCCGGCGCCGGAGTGCCGGTCAGATCAGCCCAGGAGTCCACGTTGCCCAGACGGATGTTGTCCTGTTCGGCGACAGAGCTGGCGGAGACGCTCTTGAGA
>Ga0172378_10005198_pt1 | contig 12154 bp, 11 predicted proteins | sample GrowelOW332metaG_FD_119755 | JGI IMG/M metagenome (GOLD analysis project Ga0172378, IMG submission 119755) | Groundwater microbial communities from an aquifer near a municipal landfill in Southern Ontario, Canada - Pumphouse #3_1 metaG | ecosystem: Environmental > Aquatic > Deep subsurface >...
CATTGGACAAGCTCCTCGAGCTTATACAGAAGTCCGAGGTGAATATCTACGACATCCCAATAGCAGTGATCACAGATCAGTTCCTTGACTATATAAGAAGCGTGGAGTCTATGGGGCTGGAGGATCTTACAGATTTCTATCACATGGCTGCCGACTTGCTTTACATAAAGAGCAAGATGCTTCTTCCCATAGAGTTCGATGAGGACGAGGAGCTGTTCCAGGATCCAAGAGCCGATCTTGTGCAGCGCCTGCTTGAATACCAGAAGTTCAAGAGATATTCCCAGATACTTTATGAGTCGGAGAACGTAGAGGAGTTTGTCATCCAGCGCAAGAAGATGCAGTTCCTGCTGCCTTTTGCCGACCAGGAGCTATGGACAGACTTTGGAGTCCAGGATCTTCTTGATACCTATGTTGGGCTGATGAAGGGCCTGGCAAAGCTGTCTCCAAGGGTCTTCAACGTCTTCGAGGAAGTCACAGTCGACGAGAAGACGGCCTTGCTTCTTGAGCTGCTTGAGGACAGGGACAAGATACTCTTCTCCGAGCTTTGCGTGAAGAAGGAGAACGTCGACCATGTGGTATGTGCATTCTTGGCCTTGCTTGAAAGCATACACCATGGCTTTGTCACCTACAGCCAGAGCGTTCCTTATGCTGATTTCTACATAATCAAGAAAAAGCAGCAGTTCAATGCAAACCTTGCATCCGAGATAGACCAGGAAGCAGACGAGATCATCGACAATGACCTTGAGGATGAGAGCGACTACGCCTTGCACGAGGAGGATGCTGATGATGAAAGCAGCTGCCAAGGACGCAAGGCCGACGATGCAGAGGAAGAAGACGCTGACGATGATTATCAAGAGCACTAGATTCTGAGCTGGATTTTGTTGATAATATAGGAAGGAGAATCTATGGAGCTCAGTGATAACGCAAGGTTTGTGGAAATAGTGCTGTTTCTGGAAAACGAGCCGCTGTCAGCGGAGCGCTTCATGAAGATGACTGGGCTTAGCCACAAGGAAGTCCTAGAGGCTCTTGGCGAGCTGAGCGAGCATTATTTTTCTGAAAAGCATGGCATGGTTCTAGTGCAGAGTGCAGAGACCTGGCAGTTCATTCCAGCCAATGACATGCATGAAAAGCTCCGCTACTGCTATGGACGGAAGGTTGACAAGCGCCTGAGCAATGCTGCTCGCGAGACCTTGTCGATAATTGCCTATTCACAGCCTATCACCAGAAGGGAGATAGACAACATAAGGGGAGTCGTAAGCGATACGATTCTCAGGATCCTTCGCGAGAGGGAGTATATCAAGGTGGTTGGCCGCAAGGATGTAAGCGGTCATCCGTGCCTTTATGGCACAACAAAGAAGTTTCTCTATGAGTTCGGGCTTCCGAGCATCAGCGCATTGCCAAAGCTGAACGAGGTTGACAGGCAGCGCTTCGAGGAGCAGGAGATTCATGAGAAGGAAGAGGGAGAAGATGATTGAGTATCCAATAAGGCTGCAGGCCTATCTAGCTAAGAGCGGGCTTGGCTCAAGGCGTTCATGTGAGTCCTTGATAACCCAGGGAAGGGTCAAGGTCGATGGCAGGACCGTGCGCGAGCTCGGCACAAAGGTCGAGGAAGGCCAGAGCGTCTTTGTTGACGACGTTGAGGCCAAGGTCTCTGAAAAGCTGTACTACTATGCTCTCAACAAGCCAGTTGGGTTTGTGTGCACAAACTACGACCCGAATGAGAAGCTTTATGCAAGAAGCCTCATCAATATCCCTGACCAGGATCTTCTGTTCAACGTAGGCCGTCTTGACAAGGAATCTGAAGGGCTCATCCTCTTCACAAACGACGGGGATTTCGCCAACAAGGTGACCCATCCCTCCAATGAGGTTGAGAAGGAGTATCTTGTCACTCTCGATGCTCCCATCACCAAGGAGAATATGGATCTTGCCGCAAAGGGGAAGGTTGCGCCTTACAGGATCCGAGGCTATGAGATAGTCGGAAAGAAGCAGGTGAAGGTGACTTTAACGGAAGGAAAGAACCGGGAGCTGAGAAATCTCTTCTATGAGCTTGGCTACGAAGTAAAGGCCCTGATAAGGCTTCGGATCGCCTCCATAGAGCTTGGCACTCTTAAGACAGGAAAGTACAGGGCATTGACCTCTGTTGAGCTCAGAAGCCTGATTAAGCAGAATCCAGCCTCAAAATAAGCAAAATCTCCATTGAAATTGAGAAAACAAGGCCTTTGGCAAGTGACAAGGGCCTTGTTTATTTTATATAATCAGCCATGTTGAAGCCCTAGCGGCTCAAGGATAAGGACGTGGTTATAGCGATCGATGGACCCGCCGGAGTTGGAAAAAGCTCCGTTGCGAGGATGATATCTCAGAAGTGCGGTTTCTATTATTTGAATTCCGGGCTTTTCTATCGCGCAATTGCATATAATCAGCTCCTCAAGGGCCTGGCCCCCCATGATAGGGAATCGGCTCTCAAGACAGCATCCAGTACATCTATAGACATCAAGGACGGCGTTCTTCTTGTCGATGGCGTTGATCTTGGCTCCCGGCTCAGAACCCAGGAAGTCGGAATGGCTGCATCCATCGTCAGCTCAATACCAGAGCTGAGGAATATCGTCAACCGCCGTATACGCGAGATTGTCGACAATGGCCTTGACATTGTCGCTGAGGGAAGGGACATGACCACAGTCGTGTTTCCAGATGCCCAGTATAAGTTCTATTTTGATGCAAAGCCCTCAATAAGGGCGAAAAGACGCTTCGATGAGCTTGGCGGATCTGTTGAATATGACAAGATCCTCAAGGAGATTGAGAAGCGCGACAACAATGACAGGAACAAGGTCTCAGGAGCCTTGAAAGTCGCAGAAAACGCTGTTGTTGTCGATACATCAGACTTGACCATAAGTCAAGTTTGTGACAGAGTGTTAAAGGTCATAAAATGGCCTAAAAATAAATAATCAGGAGAATTGAATGAAAGACGAAGAAGCTAATGTCGAAGAAAAGAAAGAGAACTCGCTAAAGGGCATGGAGGCGTATCTCAAATCTCTTGATGGAATTGAAGACGGCCAGCTCGTCACCGGAACAGTTGTGCAAGTTAACAACGAGTTCGTATTTGTGGATGTCGGTTATAAGTCAGAAGGAAAGATCCCTGTTGACGAGTTTGACGAAGTCCCCCAGGTTGGCGACACTGTCAAGGTTCTCATCATCAACAAGGAAGGCCGTGGCGGTCAGATAATCGTGTCCAAGAAGAGTGCCGATGCCAAGGCCAAGAGCGAAGAGCTCAAGGCTGCTTTCGAGAACAAGGAGCCTGTTGAGGGCAAGTTTGTGAAGGTCATCAAGGGCGGCTATGAAGTCAACCTTGGCGGCGGATTCCTTGCATTCTGCCCACTTTCAAAGGCTGATGTTGTTCGTGTCGAAGAGCCCGAGAGCCTTCTTGGAGTGAGGGACTACTTCCTCATTGACAAGTTTGAGAATTCAAATAGAGTGAAGAGCGTTGTTTCCCGCAAGGGCTTCCTGGATATCAGGATCAAGGAGAACCGCGAGAAGTTCTTCGAGACAGTGCAGGTTGGAGATGTCGTTGAGGGTACAGTGAAGTCCTTCACGAACTTCGGAGCCTTCATTGACCTGGGTGGATTTGATGGACTGCTTCATAACAATGATCTCTCCTGGGGCCGCAACAACAAGGTCAAGGACTTCATCAAGCGCGGAGACAAGGTTCGCCTCAGAGTCATCAAGATCGACACTGAGACAAAGAAGATCAACCTTTCTCTCAAGCACATGGAGCAGGATCCATGGGATACCTTTGAGCAGAACTACAAGGTCGGCGATGTTATTCACGCCCCTGTGACAAAGCTTCTGAACTTTGGAGCCTTCATTGAGATCAAGCCGGGTCTCGAGGGTCTTGCGCACGTATCCGAGCTGTCCTGGAACTCCAATGTGAACCATCCGAAGGATGTCCTTTCCGTTGGCCAGATGGTTGATGCAGAGATCATGGGCTATGACCTTGATGCCAAGCGCGTAAGCCTGTCGCTCAAGAACCTCATGGAGAATCCTTGGAACAAGGAGATTCCTGAGAAGTATGCTGCCGGAACAAAGCTCAACTGCAAGGTTGTCAAGACAACATCCAGCGGAGCCTTCCTGAACATCGAGCCAGGCCTTGATGGATTCTTGCATGTCGATGACATCTCCTGGACAAAGAAGATCAAGAACATCTCATCCTTCTGCAAGGAAGGCGATATGCTTGATGTATGCGTAATCAGCGTTGACAACAAGGCCAAGAAGATTCGCCTTGGAATCAAGCAGCTTGAGTCCAATCCTTGGATGACACTCCGAAATGAGCATCCCAAGTTCTCAACCATCACCGGAACAGTGACAAGCGTCTCTGAGGCTGGCGTAGTGGTGAAGATCGACGAGAACATCGAAGGCTTCATACCCAAGCACCAGCTCCAGGGTCCAGATGAGGAGTACAGCGATTCAGCTGTCAAGTCCTTCAAGGCAGGAGACAGCGTAACTGCAATGGTCATGGATGTGAACACCTCTGCACAGAAGCTTTCTCTCTCCATCAAGGAGATGCTGAAGAAGGCTCAGCAGGAAGACATTGACAAGTACATGTCCTCAAATGCCGATGATGATGATCACATCACTATCGCTGATCTGATCAAGGTCAAGGAGGACAAGGACTGATGGCAAGGAAAGAAGAGGAAAAGAAGCTTTCTATAGAAGAGAAGGCACAAGCTAAGGTCACTTCTTTCTTTGTTAAGAACAGAGTAGCCATTCTTATTGCAATAGCTGCTGTGGTGGTAGTTGTAATCGGTCTTTTTGTGATTCTTGGAATCAACAGCTCTAAGGCAGAGAAGCTTCAGCTTCAGATACAGGATCTTCAGGGTCAGCTCTCAACAGTCTTGACCTCTGAGGACCAGGCTGTAAAGGACAAGTATGTTGCAGACCTCAAGGCCCTGGCAGGCCTTGGCGGCAAGAGCTACCCAGCAGTGAAGGCAAGCTACCTTCTTGGACTCTATTACAGCGCTCTGGATACACCAGACTATGCTTCAGCCATAACTTTCTACAAGGCTGCATACGATGCAGGCAAGACTACCTATCTTGGTGCTCTCGCCCTATACAATCTTGCAGTCGTGACAGAGGAGAACGGGGACTCAGCAGCAGCTCTTGAGCTTTACAACCAGTGCTACGATGAGTTCTCTGATGATGTTGAGTATGCGGTCTCTGAAAAGGCACTCTTCAGCTCAGCTCGTCTCTATGAGGCAAATGGCAACAAGGACCTTGCCAAGGCTAACTACCAGGTTCTCGCAGACAGCTTCTCATACAGCGAGTATGGAAAGCTCTCAGCTGCTAAGCTCCTGGTACTCTAGCTAAGGAGATATCCATGAAAAAATTCGGACGCATATTCCTCTTGATAGGCATTGCGTCCGCTTTTCTTTTGTCCTGCGGAATTCCTAGCTACTTCTACCTTGAAAGCAGCGACTATTCCTATCTGCTTACTTCATCCCCTGATGTTGATCACACTTTTTTCAGCTATGATTTCAAGGTAAGCGACACTGAGATGCTGGACCGTCTTGAGGATGGGCTTGGCCTTGTGCTTTTCTATAGCATCAGTACAGACGATTCAGCGCCGACTCTTACAACATTCTCATCCTTGTACAGCACAAGCTTTGTTGGCAGCGATGGCCTTGGTGTAGGCGGAGCCTTCAAGGCTGAAAGCGAAGTGCCGGTCATAAAGGCCTCAAGCTACAATCTCTCAAGCTTTTTCCTTAGCGATGGGTCTTCGCCCTCAACTCCTTATTATCTTAGGAACATGAACAGCAAGGCCCTTGATGAAACGCTTCTGGAGAGCATCAAGCTCAGCCTAAGGCAGTCTGAAAGCGATTATTATGTAGTCCTGGAAGATGAGCGAGCCGTGCATCCTGAAGTCATCCTGCAGCGCTATAGCGCATCAGCATCAAAGCCTTTCACTGTTGATCCTTCAGAAATCTTTGATTCAAATGACGAGAATGGAGACTACAAGTCAGTCACCGCACTGTCTGCGGGGAAGTACTACATACATATCTATGCAGCCTTCACTGCTCAGAATGGAGAGTTCAGCAACAGGTACTGGTCTGATCTTAAGTATCTAGGGTATCTGACAATCAATATTCCAAGCTGATACTGTTTGCTTTTCATTGTATTTTTTACATTCCGATATTGTTATAATGCTTGATTAGAGGAAAAATGAGAAAACTATTGTTAATTTCCATCATAGTGCTCTTGATGGGGTCTCTTGCCTTTGCAGGCATACTCACTGATATTCAGAATGCTGCCAAGAATGCCTTAGATAAGGCCACTGAAACAGCACAAGATGCAAAGGACCAGATTGATGAGGCTCTAGAGGATGCTTCTGAGAAGCTTGGAGAGGCTTGGGAAGATGCAGGACAAGCTGCCTCTGATTATTATGATCAAGTCTCAAAGGCAGCTTCAAAGACTGTTGATGAGATGACAAGGCAGATTGAGAAGACCTACAGCAGTCTTTCCAAGTCAGCAGCTGATGCACTGGACAAGATCTATGACAAGGCAGGTTCTGAGTACAGGAAGGCAATTGCAGCGGCTTCCTCAGCCCTGGATCCTAAGCAGCTTGAGGAGCTTCTTGGAAATGCCAGGAAGTGGGGCACAGAGCTTACCCAGAACATCATGGAGGTTGCAGCTGAGTATGGTGAGAAAGGCTACAACGATTGCAAGGCCTTTATCGAAAAGCACGGCAAGAGCGTAGGACTTGCACTGACCAAGTACTATGAAAAGGCAAGCTCTTCAATGAGAAGGCTTCTTGCCCAGGCATCTGAGGTCATAAGCTCATCCAACCTGAAGAAGATAATCAATGATGCAGAGAAGCTTGGCGAGAATGCTGTCAAGACGATCCTGGCAACAGCCAAGACCTATGGCGACAAGGCCAGCGCGGATGCCTACAGCTACTTCAAGAGAAATGGCGAGAAAGCAGGCATTGCCTATGTGAAGTCTGACGAGTTCAAAGCTAAGTACAGGAAGTGATCCAGCCTTTAGCTTCTGAATGGCTCCATGAGTTTCATGGAGCTTTTTTTTGCTAGGAGAGGGAACCCCTGCTCTTTTCCTAATAACGAACATAATGTATCTTCTGTCAACTAGAAAGTGAATAGAACAGTGAAATAAAAAAGGAGCTTCACTAGGAAGCCCCTTGTTATGAAATCAAGCAATCAGCCGAGAATCTCTCTTACAGCTTTCTCAAGCTCCTTGTCCTGGCAGCCTGCAAAGAACACTGTCTTGAAGGCATCCATGCTCAAGGCATTGTACACAAGCTCATGATCAAGATCTTTGAGTATGTCGGGAAGCTTTCTATAGGTAGAGAGCTTGACCTTGTCCAGGATCTTCTTGTTGGCTTGCTCTGGTATGACTCTGTCCTTTGGATAGCCCTTGCCTGAGCCCTCTGAGAAGAGCTTTTCAAAGGTATACAGAAGATTGAGCTCGCCGCCCCAGCCAAAGCCCTTGGCAAATGGAAGAGCTACACAGTTGCCATCGTTTACCTGTGCAAAGGTGTATGCATCCACAGGATCCTCTATATGACCGCATAGGACACCCGGAAAGCTATTGCATGCAAGCATTGCGCCTTCTCCTGTGCCGCAGCCGGTTACAACATAATCCACAGCTTTGCTGTTAAGAAGAACAGAAGCCAATATGCCGCACTGGACATATGTGATTGAGATCTCGCCTGGTGTGCCGAACATGCCAATGTTGATCACTTCATGGCCAAGAGGCTCTACAGCTTTCTTAAGTGCATCAAGTATGATTGGATTCTTTGCTGCCTGGCTGTTCTCGTTGATAAGCGCTATTCTCATTTTCCCTTCTCCTTATTCTTTATCAAGGTCCATTGGCTGTCCATGAACTCAAAATTGTCCTTTGATACTTCAAGCCCTGCCTTCTCTGTGGCCTTTATGACCTTCTCAAAGCGCCTTATGGCCTTTTGATTGGTCATATGCAAGGCTGTGGTTGGGTTGAGCTTGTGAGCAAGAGCAAGGTCAACTACTGCAAAAAGTATGTCCCCAAGCTCCTTTTGCCTTGAATCCTCGTCTGCAGCATTCCTGAATTCCTCAAGCTCCTCGGCTATCTTTGCATAGATGTCATCTTCCTTGAGAAAGTCAAAGCCTACCTTCTTGAGCTTCTTCTGGATCTGATAGCTTTGGTCCAGAACTGGAGCAGACTTGGGAATGCTTGAGAAAAAGCCCTGGTTCTTATGCTTGGTCTCTGTACTCTTTACATTGTCCCAAAGCGCCTTGACCTCCTCAGGAGTGCTTGCTGACTTGTCTGAAAAGACATGAGGATGACGGCGAACAAGCTTCTCGCAGACCTCGTTGATAGCATCCACGCCAGCAAACTCATTGGAGCCTTCATGCAGGCTCAAGAGAAAGACAGAATTGAGGAAGATGTCGCCGACTTCCTCTCTTTGGTCTTCTACGCTGCCCTCCAGAGCATCAAGATACTCATAGGTCTCGTTAAGAAGAGCCTGGGTTGTATCCTTCTTGGTCTGGACCTTGTCCCAAGGGCATCCTTCGGGGCTTCTGAGCATGGCAATGATGCTCTTGAGGTTCATCATTGCCTCTTCAAAGCTTTTAGCTGGTACAAAGGAATAATCTATCATATAGAACCTCAAGAAAAAAATAAAAAAGGAGGCCTTCCATAAGCCGAGTTCTGTTTATGTAATCATCTATCTAGACCATCTGTTGCCAGATGGTTCAAGCGATCCACCTGCGCTATAGGGCGGAACAACCCAGCGCTTCTTGATCTTGCTCCTGACGAGGTTTACCTAGCCGGCGCTGTTGCCAGCGGCCGCGGTGGGCTCTTGCCCCACCCTTTCACCCTTGCCTCCTTTCGGAGGCGGTCTGCTTTCTGTTGCACTCTCTATAGCCTTGCGGCTCCCGGGTGTTACCCGGCGTCATGTTCCTATGGAGCTCGGACTTTCCTCTTGAAAAATCAAGCGATTACTTGGAAGACCTCCAAAATTGCTAAGCTAAATATCAGAGAACTCATCGGAATCGATGATGTCATCTGAAACAGGAGAGGATTCCTCCTCTTCAGTGCTGGTGGGCTCAAGATTTGCGAAATCATTGAACTGAGTCTCGGAATCATCTGTCTCCTCATAATAAAGGACACGGCTGCAGTACGGGCAGAACTTCCAGTCATCTGTCTGCTCTTCAGTCTGCTTGCGCAGGTCATTGGCAAACTGTGCAGGAAGCATCATGTGGCAGCCCTGGCAAACAACGCCATGGACTGGGACAATGCCCTTTCCGCCCTTGTTGCGGATGATTCTCTCAAACTTGAACAGCATGTTAGGATCGATGTCTGCTGAGCAGGCTTCCTTCTCCTTGGAGACTTCCTCAAGCTCCTTTCTCTTCAAGGCAAGCTGCTCGTCGATCTTGGATTCCTCTTCCTCAACCTCAGCCTGCTGGGCCTTCATGATCTCTTCCTGGTCCTGAAGCTTGATCAGATCTTCCTTGAGAATGCTCTCCTTGCGTGAGATCTTCATCCTAAGCTCGCTCTCGTGAACCTTGGCTTCCTCAATCTCCTTCTGAAGAGTTTCATACTCTTTGGAGAGTGTGATGGATTCCATCATCTTCTCGCACTTCTCTCTATTGCGGGTAGCTTCATCGAAGTCGAATCTATCGCTGGCAAGCTCCTTCTTTGTCCTATCTACCTTTTCGCAAAGGTCTACATAGGCTTTCTTTGTCTTGCTGAGCATGGCCTGCTTGTCTTTAAGGCTCTTTGGAATGTCATTGATGGCATCCTCTATCTCAAACATCTTGGACAAAACGTCCTGAAGCCTGGCCAATGAATTTAACTTATTGTTCATATGCTCTCCTAAATCCTATATCCTAAATTGTATTAAACGTAATCCTTGAGCTTCTTGCTCTTCTTCGGGCTTCTAAGCCTTCTGAGAGCCTTCGCTTCAATCTGCCTGATTCTCTCTCGAGTGACATCGAAGAACAATCCGACTTCCTCCAAGGTGAGGCTGTAGCTGTCCTCAAGCCCGAACCTCATCTTAAGAACCTCGTGCTCACGCTGCGGCAGGGTGTCCAGCACTTCCTTGAGCTGCTCCTGCAAAAGCGTGTAGGCAGTCTGGTTTGACGGATTCTCTGCATCCTTGTCCTCGATGAACTCGGAAAGAAGGCTGTCCTCTTCCTCTCCAACCGGGGTCTCTAGGCTGATAGGCTCACGAGCTACGTTCTTGACTGTCTTGACCTTGCTTACCGGCCATCCAAGATTCTCAGCTATCTCCTCATCAGTCGGCTCTCTTCCGAGCGTCTGCATCATGACCCTTGACTCGCGGACAACCTTGTTGATCTGCTCAATCATGTGGACAGGAACCCTGATGGTCCTTGCCTGATCGCTTATGGAGCGTGTGATGGCCTGCCTTATCCACCAGGTGGCGTAGGTAGAGAACTTGAAGCCCTTCTTGTACTCGAACTTCTCAACAGCCTTTATAAGGCCTATGTTGCCTTCCTGGATAAGGTCGAAGAAGTGAAGTCCACGGTTGGTGTACTTCTTTGCGATGGAGACCACAAGGCGAAGGTTTGCCTTGATGAGGCGGTTCTTTGCTGTAGTGAGCATATCGCCTCCGCTTCTGATCTCCTTCTCCTGGATAAGTATCTCTTCGCAGGTATCCTCGAAGGTCTGCTCAATGTTCTTGAGCTCCTGGAGAGTCTGCTGATAATCGTGGATTGCGCTCTTGATCTGTTCACTGTTAAGCTTGAGCCTGGCTTCTGTAGGCTCCTTCTTACCTGGAGTGAGCAGGTCTCTCTGAAGCTGTCGCACTTCCTTGTACTGAGTCACTCCAAGCTTCTGCTCGCTTATGACCTTCTTGGCTTTCAGGGTGTTGATGGAAGCTGCTGCAGTGGTGAACTTGTCCATGAACATAGTGATTTCCTCTGGCTGAAGAGGAATTGAGGAAAGCTTCTTTAGCAGCGGAGCCTTCTTCTTGAGAAGACCTTCATAGTGCAGCACATCGTCGCCTGCAAGAATCAGGGCGCTCTTCTGCGCAAGATAGCTCTTCATCTGGACAGAGACATCCTTGAGGGCCTCGCGATAGTGCTGGCAGTAGCGCTTCTGCTCCATGATGACATCCTTGAGCTCCTTCTGGTTGAACTCATCTCCGTCCTCATACTTTATGCTGATCTTCTTCTGGATCTCGTCAAAGCTCGAGATAAGGATTCCTGACCGATGAATGACATCGGTGATGATCTCGGCGCCCCGGTCCATCTGCTGGCTCAGCTCAACTTCCTGAGCGCCAGTGAGAAGGTTCTCGCGGCCGATTTCACGCAGATACAGCCTTATTGGGTCATCTCCACCGCCATCTCCCTTGTCTGTGCCAAGGATGTTGGACTTATGGGCTGAATGCTCAACCTCTTCCTCGATGTCGGTTATTGCCTCGACGCTGCCTGCTTCCTCGTAATTCTCATTCAGGAAGCTTCTGGTGTACTGGGTCTTGTCGTCAAGCTCGATCTCCCCTTCCTCGTCGCCTTCCTCATCCTCTTCAGAGGGCTCTTCATCTTCAGATGGCTCCTCTTCTTCCTCGGGTGGGCCTTCGAGATCCTCTTCCTCGATGATGGCATCATCCTCGAGGTCAAGCTCCTCTTCTTCATCCTCTTCCTGAGCAAGCTCTTCCATTGAAGGTTCATCGGTCTCAGAGCTGAACAGATTGTCATCTGGTTCAACCAAGCCTTCCTTGAGAAGGAGCTCTTTCAGCTCTTCAAGGCGATCCTTGGGGTCGATGTTATGGGCAAGCAGGAAATCGTTGAGCTCAGATTGGGACAATGGCGCATCATCCTTGGTCAGCTGCGCTATCTTCTCCACTATGGCATTCAGGTCAACAATGCTGCTCTCATCCTCTTCTTCTTCAATCATTCTCTTGTTTTCCTTTCTGAAAAATCTCTTTCTTAAGGCTCTCGATCTCTTTGTCCATCGACAGCTTCTCACGCAGGAGGTCATCTATGTCATCAATAGACATAGCTTCCTGCGAACTGTGTGCTATCAGCTTGGCCATCCTGCTCCGCTTGGCTTCAAGATCCCTCAGCCGAAGGGTCATCAAGCCTTTCTCCAGCTCCGTTTCTGGATCGACTGCACCAAGAAGGCGCTTGGTCATCTCAGAATAGACAAG
>Ga0172378_10005199_pt1 | contig 12153 bp, 9 predicted proteins | sample GrowelOW332metaG_FD_119755 | JGI IMG/M metagenome (GOLD analysis project Ga0172378, IMG submission 119755) | Groundwater microbial communities from an aquifer near a municipal landfill in Southern Ontario, Canada - Pumphouse #3_1 metaG | ecosystem: Environmental > Aquatic > Deep subsurface >...
AGCATTACGGCTGCTCAATGCTAACCCATCCATCTCTCTTATTATCGGACAACCAACAATTTCAAGTTTGAAACCCATCTTACGAACCATTTCACGTATAATGGCCAATTGTTGGAAATCTTTTTCACCAAAATATGCCTTATCCGGCTCAGCAATCATAAATAACTTACTTACCACCTGACAAACTCCATTAAAATGTCCGGGACGAAAGATACCCTCCATCACAGTGTCTAGTGGTGGAAAACTGAACTGACGTTTGTCCTCTTCAGGATACATTTCATCAACAGAAGGAGAAAAAACTATATCTGCTCCCTCTCTTTCTAGTAGTTCACAATCGGCTTCAAGAGTACGTGGGTATTTTTTCAAGTCGTTTTTATCATTGAACTGAGTAGGATTAACAAAAACTGAAACCACTACGATATCATTCTCAGCAGCAGCTTTTCTAACTAGAGAAGCATGCCCCTGATGAAGAGCTCCCATTGTTGGGACAAGAGCAATTTTCTTTCCTTCCAAGCGATGTGTAGCTAGTACACTCTTTAACTCGTTAATGTTATTAAATACTTTCATCTAATAATTGTATTTATGCTTTGAATTAAAACGAGTGCAAAGTAAACTATAATTTATGAGAGAAAAAAGAGAATATGGAAATTGCGAAAATACAAATCAGATAAAAAGAAAGAAAAATCAATATATGGCGATAAAGAATGTAATCTTTTTAACTTTTAACAAATATCTCATCTAGTTAACAGTTAGTAGGGAATTAATAAACGAATAATCTTGTCACGCGCATCTTTTTTTTATATCTTTGCAAAATGATTATGAGCAATTATAAAGAAATGAAGGTAAACAAAGTTTTATTTATTACACAGGAAATCACTCCTTACGTTTCAGAATCAGAAATGTCAAACACTGGCAGATATCTTCCTCAAGGTATACAGGAAAGAGGAAGAGAAATCAGAACTTTTATGCCTAAGTGGGGAAATGTAAATGAACGCAGAAATCAATTACACGAAGTCATCCGCCTTTCGGGTATGAACTTGATTATTGATGATACTGATCATCCATTGATAATTAAGGTTGCTTCTATTCAATCTGCGAGAATGCAGGTATATTTTATTGACAACGACGATTATTTCCAGCACCGACAGATTCTAACTGATGAAAACGGTGAGGAATATAATGACAATGAGGAGAGAGCAATATTTTATGCACGTGGTGTCCTTGAAACTGTAAAGAAACTTCGTTGGTGCCCAGATGTGATACATTGCCAAGGTTGGATTAGTGCATTTGTGCCTTTATTTATAAAGAAAGCATATAAAGAGGAACCTTCATTCAGAAGTTCTAAAGTTATTTTTTCTGCTTTTGATGATGAATTCAAGCAAAACTTCCAAGACAATCTAAGTGATAAATTACTTTTAAAGGGTATTGAAAAGAGTGACATTGATAATGTTATTTCTCCTCCATACTCTCATGAAGCAATATATAAACTTGCAATTGAATATTCAGACGGAGTAATTCAGAACAGCGAAAAAATTAATCCTAATCTTATTGAATTTGCGAAAAGCAAAAATATACCATTCTTAGAATATCAGTCATCAGAGAATTATATGGATGCCGTTAATAACTTCTACGAAGAAGTTTGGGCAAATAGTCAAGAATAATCCAATTCCTATAAAAATGATAAGATTCAAATTCTTAAGCATACTTTTCGTCATGGCTCTATTATACAGCTGTGATGATACTACTCCTGGCATAGGTACATCAACAATACCTGAAGAAGATCACATTTTGTCTGACACAGCAAGCTACGAAATAACTACAAAATCTATTCTTGTTGATTCTGTATATGCACGTACAAGAACTGCCTACTTAGGTCGATATACAGACCCTGTTTTTGGAGAATTTAATGCTGATTTCATGGCTCAGTTTACATGTACAGACAACTTTGAGTTCCCAGAGACAATGCAAAATGTGAATAAATTGGATCTTTTTGTTCAATATACGGGATTCTACGGAGATTCTCTTGCTGCAATGAAGATGCAGATTGATACTCTAAACAGGGTTATTCCTGAAGAAGCAAAATCTAACTTCTATACATCTATAGACCCTTCTAAGTATTATAATAAAAATGCAAGTCCTATAGCTTCAGTTACATATTCTGCAGGTGGTGCCTCAGTAGATACTATTTTTACAAGCGGAACTACTAAAGTTTATAACCAGACTGTCAAGTTGCCTCTCTCTTTAGGTAAATTCATGCAGGATAAATATAAAGAGAACAAGAACAATTACAAAGATGCTTCACAGTTTATAAAGAATGTACTTAAAGGTTTTTATATTCATTGTGCCAGCGGTGATGGTTCTGTTATATATATCGACAACCTTGTTTTACAAATCTCTTTCAATTATCTTATTGAAAGTTCAACTGGAAAAGTTGACTCATTGGTTACCGGTATCTCTCGTTTTGCAGCAACAAAAGAGGTTATTCAAGTAAATCACTTCCAAAACTCATCAACATTGAAAGATTTGGCAAACGATAATAATTCAACTTATATCAAAACTCCTGCAGGTATAGTTACAGAAGCTATACTACCAATGGATAAAATTGAGCTAAGTCACTCTAAAGATACATTGAACTCTGCATCTGTTTCGTTTACTAAATATAACAGCGACGATTTGAATGCTAAATATCCTATGGGTACTCCACAGTATCTTTTGATGATTAGAAAGAGTGATCTATATTCATTCTTCGAGAACAGCAAACTGCCTGACAGTAAAACCTCTTTCCTTACTACATTAGGAACAACTGCTGCAACTAAGAATCAATATACTTACTCAAATATTGCACGTCTAATCACTCATTGTTTAGCTGAGAAGAAAGCAGGATTGAAAAGTAATCCAAATTGGGTAAATGACAACCCTGATTGGAATAAAGTTGTATTAGTTCCTGTAAATGTTGAATATGACAGTAGCTCTACCAACCCTTCAGTTATTAAAGTAACCAACTCACTTGGCATGCAAAGCATCAAATTGGTCGGTGGAAAAGACAAGCTTAAGATGAAACTTATCTATACTAAATTTTAAGATATAACAATAAACAACTAAAAGCCTGATAGTAATTATACTATTAGGCTTTTTTGTCTTATATTAATGAATAATCCAGAACCTGCTCTATACAATTTAGACCATATCTCCTAGTTGAATAAAGGAAATATTTAAAAGTCTAAATGGTAATAAGAGAGAGTCTTAATTGAAACTGAGTTAGTAGTAAAATAAAATGGGAATGCATAATAAATGCATTCCCATAAATATATAGATATTATGAATATCAGATTCCTAAAGACTTACGTACTTCTTCAACCTTTTCTTCAGCTTCAGCATTAACTGCATTATAGCATTTTGGACATTCCATCTTACCCTTTATCTCCATATAGAATTTAATCTTAGGCTCAGTACCCGATGGTCGAACAGAAATCTTAGTGCCATCCTCAGTATACCACTGAAGTACATTTGAAGCTTCCGGCATATCAATATCAACTACATTGCCCTTGTCGTCTTTCTGTTTAAGAGTCTCATAGTCTTTTGTTATAATAACTTTAGATCCACCAATCTCTTTTGGAGTATTAGTACGGAAGTTTTCCATCATAGCCTTGATCTCTTCTGCTCCGCTCTTACCAGGACGTACTACGTTAACTGTTGTCTCTTTAGAGAAACCATATTGTACATATATATCCATGAGAACATCGAAGAGTGTCTTACCTTGGTCTTTAGCCCAAGCACAGATCTCAGCAAGAAGAGTACATGCAGAAACAGCATCTTTATCACGTACAAAGTCCTCAGCCAAGAAACCATAACTCTCTTCACCACCACCTATATATTGTTTCACACCTTCGCTAAGACGAATTTCACGTGCAATCCATTTAAATCCGGTGTAGCAATCACGCATCTCAATATTGTTATCGTCAGCAACAATCTTGATAAGTTCTGTAGTAACGATAGTCTTAACTATAAACTCCTTACCTGTCATCTTACGCATAGCCTTACGGTTGGTGATGATATAGTAAAGGAATAGAAGACATGTCTGATTACCATTGATAAGTACCCATTCACCTTTATCATTCTTGCAAGCCATACCTACACGGTCTGCATCAGGATCACTGGCCATAACGATATCGCCATCGATCTTTTTAGCAAGGTTAATAGCCATAGAGAGAGCTTCAGCATTTTCAGGGTTAGGAGAAACTACTGTTGGGAAATCTCCGCTTTTAACCATCTGCTCAGGAACACATGTCACATTCTCAAATCCAAGCTGCTTGAGTGCTCTTGGAATAAGCATCATACCTGTTCCATGGATAGGTGTATAAACAATCTTGAGATCTTTCTGACGTTTGATAACTTCCGGATCAATAGAGATTGACATGATCTTATCTAGATACTCTTTGTCGATCTTCTCACCAATTATTTCAATGAGATTTTTATTTCCATTGAAGTTTATATCTGCAGCAGAGCTTACATTGTTAACCTCATCAATAATACCTTTGTCATGTGGGGCAAGCACTTGTGCACCATCATCCCAGTAAGCTTTATATCCATTATACTCTTTAGGGTTATGTGAAGCGGTAAGTATTATACCACTCTGACAACCTAATGTACGGATAGCAAAAGACATCTCAGGAGTTGGACGCATATCTTCAAAAAGATATACCTTTATGCCATTAGCAGAGAAAATATCTGCTGATATTTCTGCAAAGAGACGACTATTATTTCTACAGTCATGGCCTACTACTACAGATATCTCTTTTCTATCACTGAAACATTTTTTCAAATAGTTTGCCAATCCCTGAGTAGCAGCGCCCACTGTGTAAATATTCATACGATTACTGCCAACTCCCATAATACCTCTCAATCCACCTGTACCAAATTCCAAGTCTTTATAGAAGGCCTCTATCAACTCTGTCTTGTCAGGGTTAGAGATTAATCTATTAATCTCAGCCTGAGTTTCTTTATCATATGCAGGAGAAAGCCATTTTTTTGCTTTTTCCGTAACCTGCTCTATAAGTTCTTTATTTTCCATAGAAAAAAATGTTGTTACTTATTATGTATATAACAAAAATATAGGATTTGTTTAATAAATCCTATACTTTTTATAGTTTATTCAATTCTAATTAATCACCTTATACCTATCTCCAGTGGCTTTTACCAATTCCTTAAGGAATTCCTCAGGATATCCAGGACGAATAAGTGGTGCACAATTTCCTGTCGCAGGGTGCATAATCGTACCATCGGCATTAGTCTTCTTTACAACACCATCATTATATTTTACAATAAGGAATTCTCCTAATTTCTTCCAAGTATCTACCGACATCTGAGAAGTCATACAACTATAATTAGTAAGGAAGTCAATAGCCTTTACAGGATCTTTTTCATAAAGAGAAAGAGCTGTTGTCTCAATACCATTCTGTGAATCAGCAAAGTTATCCTCAAGTTTCTTTTGAACTTCCTTCATATCACCAACCATAAGGCTATAACGAGGACGTATCATATCAGCTACCCAGTTATATATCCAGAAAGCAGAGTTCCAAGAGAACGTAACGCAATCAGCACTCTTATCATTATAACAATCTGCTACTTTTGTTGATGAGCAATATATAGGTGAGAATACAGTCATATTTGCATCATCATTTCCAAACCATAATACTCCACCAACAGGATCAGGCATAAATGAACGCATCTGAGCTACAAAAGTGAAAGCTGTCTGCTGAGTTGAGATTGGCCGCTCATTAAAGTACTCTTCTCCATCAACTTTAAATGAAAGTGGTGAAAGTCTGTATGGCATTTTGAAAGGACCTGCGCCTAAATCATTTGTTATATCAAGTGGAGTACCTTCATAGTGATCTCTCATAGCTTTCTGAATATCATGAACAGAGAGTTTCTTATCTATCTTGATATATAAAGGCATTGGCTCCTTAGTCTTACCCTGAGCATATGAAAGATACTTATCTCCTATCTCTTTATTGAACATATTAAAGAATGCCCATACCCTCGCCTCACAGTAACGTGCTCCACCGAAATCCAGAGGATTATAAGCATCAGCAAAACTGAACTCGTTATTAAGACCATTGAAATATCCCTTTTCTCTAGCAAAAGATATCACATCAGGTGAATAGAGACAGTTATCTTTATCGTTCATATCAAACTTATGAATGCGACTCTGGTTAGCATGTGCAGAGATGCAGTCATCAGGTATTCTTACAGCCACCCAAACAGCACCTTTAACTCCAGGACCTTTACCTATCATATCCATAATCCAAACCTCATTAGGATCGGCTATTGTAAAAGATTCCCCTTCACTGTAATAACCATATTCCTTTACCAGGTCAGTCATTATGCTTATAGCCTCTTTAGCTGTACGAGAACGCTGAAGGGCAACATATATAAGACTTCCATAATCCATTATAGCTGTAGAATCTACAAGTTCCTCTCTACCGCCGAATGTTGTTTCTCCAATAGTAACCTGGTACTGATTCATATTTCCAACTACATTGTATGTATTTGGTGCCTCTTTTATACTACCCAAGAACTTACCACTATCCCAATCATGTATTTCTCTCATACTTCCTTTAGGGTGTGTCGCAGCAGGGAAATGATATAACTCCCCAAACATACCATACGAGTCTGCCGAGTAGGATACAATGACAGATCCATCAACAGATGCATTTTTCCCTACTATCAGATTGGTACATGCTATTGCCTGTGAGAAACCGGCAACTAAAACAGCCAATAAAAACATTATCCTTTTTCCCATTGATAATTAGATGTCAATTTAATTATTAAAATATATATTTTTCTCTTACTATGTTTCCACAATTATCTTCCACAAAGACCTCCATGTTATGAGCATTACCTCTAACCAATGACAAAGGGTATTTCATAACCAATCTATTGTTTTTCAAACTATATGCAAAGATGTAAAATTTACCATCTATAAAGACTTTATAATTCTTTATTCCTGTCTCATTATCATATATCTTGAACTGTATATTTCCAGACTTCCAAAGTTTCTTTGACAATGGCAAAATTCTTGGAGCAATAGTATCTACAGCAATCGTGTATGTACCTAAATCTCTTATATTTGCCTTAATCCATCCGTCTTCAAACTTACTACCACCAATATAGTTCTTTCTCTTTCCTACGACTGAAGCAATATAGTATTTATTTGTATCTTTTACAGGTCTGTTCTTTAAACCTAACATCAATGTACAATAAGTATGTAAAGGTATAGGTTCATCATTTATCTGGTATATGTTTGCCAAATATGATGAGTCTTTACTAACCTTGTAGTTTAACTCTACATCATCATAAAGCACACCTTTTGGAATAGCAAGTTCAAATCCGGGCTCCTGAATTACATTTGCCCTGTTCCAATATAGCATTTTTCCTTTTGGTATAAATGGGTCAATATTACTTTTCTTACCTGTTACAGTAAAGCTATATTGGTTCTTGTTACCATGAGCATCAGTTATCTGATACATAAATTGATAATTTCTCTCCTCATTTATCTCAACGATACCTCTATCATCATGGGATTCAACAAACCTCAATGGATTTCCAGGAAGAGAGAATGATCTAATAATCCATCTTCTATTTCGTTTAAGTTCACTGAAGTCAGTATATCCGTTTATCCTTCTGTTCTCATCCGACAAGACTCCGTTCATTTGACTACCAAAAATCTGTTTACCATCAAGGAATAGTTTTATCTGATATATGCCATAATGGTTATTGGTATTGTTCATATAGTCAAATGCCTTAATACCGATTCCAATTTTTCCCCATGCTGTGATAGGTCTGGATAGTGCATTCATTGGAATAATCTTCTTCTCTTGAGATCCATTTACAACACCAGTACCCTTCTCCGGGTAAATAGCTATAAGTTGTGCTACCGGAGCACGTTTATCTGCTATTATATCTTTATAGAAAATAAGTGGGTTGACATACTCATTTGTCTGGCTGTTTCTTATTTCGAAATGTAGGTGTGGCCCGAATGACATTCCTTCATTACCACTTGACGCGATGAAATCTCCAGCTTTGAATTTAATGAAGTTGGGTTCAAATTTCAAGTCTACAGCAAATGTCTCATGTCTCAACTGATAATCTTTAATCACCTTCTCAACAGCAGATGAGAAGTTCTTTATGTGACCATATACTGAAGTATATCCGTTGTAATGAGTTATGAATAGTGCATTGCCATAGCCTCCTGCCATAACAAGAACCCTACTTACATATCCGTCAGCGATACAGTAAACAGGTTTCCCAACGACTCCGCCTGTCTTAATATCAAAACCACCATGAAAATGGTTTCCTCTGAGTTCTCCGAAATTTGCACTTAATAATAGAGGGAATTTAAAAGGCGAAATAAATGAATCCTTGGTAATGGTCTGTGCTTTTATTGTGAAAGAACTAAATAGTAATGTTATAATAGTGGCTAATTTACAAATATTCATCTTCTTACATTTTATCAACTATCGATATATCAATCATCATATAAAATATGAATATACCTATGAATCTCTTTTTCTACAAAAATACAAAATATAATCTTTATTCATCAATTATACCGAGATCAAAGATAAACTTTATGATAAAAAAAGTTTTCTATAACAATCGTTTTAAAAATCTTATTTGTTTCTTTACAATAACCAATAACAATTAAATCTTAATAGTATGATAATAGGAATACCAAAAGAGATAAAAAGCAATGAGAACAGAATCTCATTGACTCCTGCCGGGGCAAAGGAATTAGTCAGCAGAGGACATATTGTTTATGTTCAGCACAATGCCGGAATAAACAGCGGCTTTACAGATAAAAACTACATAGATTCAGGAGCTTTAATACTATCATGCATAGAGGATATCTATAATAGTTCTGAAATGATAGTTAAGGTTAAGGAGCCTATTGAGGAAGAGTATTCTCTGATCAAAGAGAATCAGATTGTCTTTACATATTTCCATTTTGCTAGTGATGAAGAGCTAACAAAAGCAATGTTGAAATCTAAAGCAATATGTATTGCCTACGAGACAGTGAAAGATAGAAGTGGACAGTTACCACTTCTAGTCCCTATGAGCGAAGTAGCCGGAAAGATGTCCGTTCAAGAGGGAGCACGCTTTCTGGAAAGGCCACAAGGAGGAAAAGGAAAGCTTCTTGGTGGTGTACCAGGCGTATTGCCTGCTAAAGTGCTGGTACTAGGAGGAGGTATTGTTGGTACTAACGCAGCTCTAACAGCAGCAGGGACAGGAGCCGATGTAACAATATGTGATATATCATTAAATAGACTAAGAGAACTATCTGAATTTCTCCCTAAGAATGTGAACACACTGTACTCTTCAAGAAGTAATATAGAGAATGAGTTAAAAAATACTGACCTAGTAATTGGAGCTGTACTGATTCCCGGTGCAAAAGCTCCACATATTGTAACACATGATATGCTTTCATTAATGGAGAAAGGTTCAGTTCTTGTTGACGTTGCTATCGACCAAGGCGGAGCATTTGAAACATCACATCCAACTACTCATGATGATCCAATATTTATTGTTGATGGTATTGTACACTATTGTGTGGCTAACATACCGGGAGCAGTTCCTACTACATCAACTTTGGCACTTACCAATGCCACATTATCTTATGTGATAAAGTTGGCTGATAACGGATGGCAAAAAGCCTGTCAAGAAGATCAAGGATTAAATGAAGGATTGAACATCATAGCAGGCAAGATAGTATATCCAGCACTAAAGTTGCAGTATAAGAACTTATAGAACTATTTAGAGGTCGCTCTTACAACCTTTATGCTGAGTTCATAAAGTAGATATATTGGCATAGCAACCATCAATAATGTGAAAATATCGCTTGTCGGCGTAATAATCGCTGCAACAATCAAAATGATTATTATTGCATGACGGCGATATTTACTCATGAATTTTGAATTTAGAAAACCAAGTTTTGCAAATAACCAACAGAGTATAGGTAACTCGAATACTATTCCCATCATCATACTCAACATCATAAGTGTGTCCATATATGATGTTAGTGTTATTAAATTCTCTACTTCAGGACTTACCTGATAAGTACCAAGAAAGCGGAATGTTAGCGGGAATATCACAAAATAGTTCAGCAGAACTCCTGATATAAAAAGTATATAACCCCAAAATATTATACGCAATGAGTATCTCTTCTCATTATCGTAAAGAGCAGGAGAAACAAATCTGAAAAGCTGATATATGATATATGGAGAACTGACTATCACACCTGCATACAAAGCGGCGTTCATATGTATAAGGAACTGAGAGGCTAGTTGAGTGTTTATTAGCGGAATGTCAAACTTCTCCGGACTAATTGATGTTACACCAAATAGCTCAGCAATTTTATAAAAGAACCTATATGTGATGAAATTACTATCCTTTGGAGCAAGTATAATATCGAAAAGAGGTTTTTTAAAGCAGAAAGCTACAACCATAACTCCAATTACGGCTATTGCTATACGAAAAAGAACACGTCTTAACTCTTCCAGATGGTCCCAAAATGTAAGCTCAGTTTCTGCTTTTGCCACGTTTATTTCTTCTCCTCTTTATTATCTTCTTTCTTATCGGAATTTTTCTCTTCTACTTCAATTCCATTGATTCCATCCTTGAAGCTCTTAACTCCTTTACCAAGGCCTTTCATTAGTTCAGGTATTTTCTTTCCCCCAAAGAGTAACAATACAATAAGAACAATAAATATTAGTTCCGGTCCGCCAAGACCTAAAAGCATTAATGTCATTTCCATAGTGTTAATTATTTACGACAAAGATATACAAACAAAGATATTTATTACAAAAAAGAGACCTCTTTTTCGTAATAAGAAATATTAATAAAATTGCAAAATAAGTTATTGAACTATTTTATATATATTAGCACTATATTTAAAGAGAATATAATATGAAAAGCTTAAAATACTATGTAATACTTTTGTGTACATCATTTGCTTTAAATGGTTTTGCACAGAATAAAAGTTGTACCGGAAGTGAGTATACAACTAATGAACTATTCTACCGCGCTAGTGCTAATGGTTCAAGCATGGATGTTACAGCATCCAAGAAAAAAGCTTTGTCAAATGCCCGTAACGCCATCATCACAGATATATTTTCTAAAATTGAGAGTGCAATAGGTAAACAGAAAGGTGATGCGATGTATAAGAAAAAGATGCTTGACCTCTCTATGGCTGCCATAAGACAAGAGGCTGGAAATATCAAAGTAATTTGTGAAAACAGTAACCAAATTAATCAGAAATATGAAAGCAATGTTGTTGTGGAAATAAATAAAGAGAGTGTGATAACAAAAATTATCAATCAGATAACCAGTGATAACACACTCAAGCCTTTATTCGATGTAGATCTGTTCAAGAAAAACTTATGATATAAGGATATATCCAAGGGATAAAAGACTTATTGTAATCCAAAGGAGAACTCCTTGTATAAGTGGCCTAACTCCTACCTTCTTCAACACATCCACAGACAGTGATGCGCCGATAAAAAACATAGTTAGGATAAGCCCTTTTCTTGCTAAAGAAGCTATACCATGACCCACTTGAGTCATGCCATTCATAAAATATGTATTCAGCACTATTGCGATAATGAAATAGAATATAAACCAAGGAATGGCTATCTTCTTACCACCAGACTTAAATATGAGTGCAGTTACAAGTGCCACGGGTATGATCCATAATGCACGCGTAAGCTTTATTGTAGTTGCTACTTTCAATGCCTCTTCACCATATGCTGCACCTGCTCCTACTACAGAGCTAGTGTCATGTATTGCTATTGCCGCCCATGTACCAAACTGTTGCTGATCCAATCCAATATAATGCCCAATTATAGGGAAAATAAAGAGAGCTATAGCATTTAGTATAAATATTGTTGCTAAAGCAACAGACATGTCACTCTCTTTAGCCTTGATAATAGGTCCTACTGCTGCTATTGCACTACCTCCGCATATAGCTGTTCCTGAACTTATAAGATATGATGTTTCACGATTTATTTTTAAGAACCTATAACCTATTAGCATACCGATAATCAATGTTCCGGCAACAGATATTATGGTAAATTCCATCCCTTGTCTGCCAGAAGC
>Ga0172378_10005200_pt1 | contig 12152 bp, 10 predicted proteins | sample GrowelOW332metaG_FD_119755 | JGI IMG/M metagenome (GOLD analysis project Ga0172378, IMG submission 119755) | Groundwater microbial communities from an aquifer near a municipal landfill in Southern Ontario, Canada - Pumphouse #3_1 metaG | ecosystem: Environmental > Aquatic > Deep subsurface >...
GGACTTATAGCAAAATTTATAAAAAATCCAGATATGATTATAAGTAAAATTAAACTGTTATTTTTTATAAAGGATATTCCTTCTTTGAATTCTGATATAAATACCTTTGTAGAATTATTGATAAGCTTAATATTTAGCTTTGGAATTTTAATAAACATTTCAGCTGTGGACGTTTACTGCTTCACTTAGAAAATTTTTTAATATACATTAAAATAAATGTAATTATGGGAATGAAAATTATAAAGAGTAATGCATATACCGGATAAATGTTAGCTCCGCTGTATCCATGCTCTGTAGAAGAATTATACATAGAATCAGCAAATACTGATATAAGCACTCCTATAGGAAGAACTAAAGGCTTATAATACTTCATTCTAAAAAGCTGAGCCAGACCTAAAACGGTTACATATAAGAAAATGCATATTTTTATAAAAGAATTAAAAAGAAGGACTACAGCAATAACTATCTCTGCTCTGACTATTATCTCACCAACATTTATGATTCTTGCAACCTGGAAGGAAGGCAGCAGATATAATGATGTAATATTCCCAAGTACAGCAATATTACGGATAATAATTATTATTAAGTTAATAAAACCAATTATGTATCCTAAATAAAAGTATTTTTTAACCTTTGTTTGTTCATTTACATAGGGGAAAATCATCATGAACACAATCATTTCACCAAAAGGTATGGCTATCATCAGATTTGCGGACTGAAGGATTTTAATTAGTTCTATATTAAAAAGAGGCAGAAAGTTTTTTAAATTCCAATCCTTTATGGTTAGTATTGTAATAAATATAGTTAAAACTATGTTCAATATTGCTAATGGCACAGAGCACCTCCCAAATGTCTCCAAACCATTTCTTACGGTATACACTAAAACCAGTGCAAAAGATATAATAAAAACTGAGTTGCTGATTCCCTGATACAGAAAAGCACTGAAAAAATCTGCTATAAATCTTAAATTTGCAGCAGCTATATACCAGAAAAAATATATATACAATAAAGAAACAACTTTACCTATTATTTTCCCATATAGTATATCATTAATTTCTATTAAATTTAAACCCGGAAACTGGAGGCTTATTTTTAAATAGATCCAGAAAAAAATAAACATTAAAATAAATGTGAATGATATAATAATCCATAAACTTTGATTTACTAAACTGGCAATAAATGATATTGCCAGTGTGGATGCCTGAAGATGTACTATGATCAGGAACATAAGCTGTTTACCTGATATTATTCCTTTTTCAACTTTCATGTTTTTACTCCGTACTTAACTATTTGTAATTTAAGTGTAAAAGGTCTTTTACTTCATATTCCATAAGTCTAACAGGATTTGGCAGCGGCAGGTTAAAAATATAAAGAAGAAGAAATATGAGCGCTATAGATAAGAATATGGACGAAACTTTAAGCTCATGCCAGAATTTCTTATTTATAAGCTGCTTAACTTCCACGAAACCTGATATAAGAAAGATAATCAGTAATACTATCATTTGCCTTACCTCATTAGGGTTACTTCTCTTTAGACATTGCAGGTTTAGTAATTCTTCCTGTCCTGGTTAGTTTAGCTTCTACAGTAATATTTACAATAACATCCTGATAAGTCTGCTCCCAGTTGCTTTCTAATTTAAGCCATTGTTTTGGATAATGCTGATAAATTATGTCTCCAAAGCCAAATATATCTGAATTAAGTTCTTTTGATTTTTTTAATGTTTCCATTACTTCACTTTTTATAGCTTCTCCTGCAGATTTTTCAATTTCCTTAAATGCTTCAGGATTTGCTTCATCCTCAGTTGAGGTTTGCTCTCCCAAATCTCCTTCTTCTGAAATTTTCATATTCATGTAAATTTTATTTCCTTTAATTTCAGGTGTTATTTTAGAACTGCTTTTAGTTATTGTAAGGCTAAGCATTCCATTATTTTTAGGTTCTGATACGAGTATGGTTTCCCCCTTCATTTTACCTATGCCCCATAAATACCCTCTGGTTTCCTTTTTATTAAGCTGACCTGCCATTTTATCTTTATTAAATACTGCGGTACCGGAAAGTAAAATCATGTCTTTATCGTCTTCTTTTATTATTTCTGCTATAGGTGCAACGGGGGAGGTGGACTTACTCATAAGTTTCTGCACAAATTCTTTCAGGTCCACAGTTGGTACCTGGGTAACAACTTTTTGTGTTTTGATAAGCTCCCCGATACTTCTTCCTGTGGTAGCTTCAAGCTCAGGTTTTATACCCAATATTTTGGAAGCATCAACATCAGATATCACAACCCATTCCAGCAGTCTTGTTTCACGGTTTCTTAAAAAAAAGTCCAGATACTTTCTTACTCCTTCTTGGGCAACTTCTTTGCTTATTATAATAACCTGATTATGAGGGAAGAAAAGACTTCTGTTTAGTTTTCGGCTAATTGATGTTACAGCCTCCAATAATGTGTAACCGTCCCCCTTATAATTGATATAATTTTTAGTTATGTCACTAAAACCTGGATTAGATGGGGATGACTTTATTGCCATTACTTTGGCTACCTGGACAGTGGTTTGAATTTTATTTAGATCACTGGATTTATCAACAGCAACCCCCATAACAATGGCCAGTTTGTTTAATTCATGAGCATTTTTGCAGGAAGTTGTATTTAAGGTAATAAAAATACATATTGCTATTACAAATATAATTTTTATGTATTTTTTCATAAATTCACCTCATAATAATTAATTTTGACCATCCTTAGGTGGTTCAGGTTTTAAGTTATCCTTTTGCCTGTTAATATTATGCCATCCAATTGTGCGGGGCCGTGTAGTCATTTTCCAAATAGGAACTCTTATAAAAGTATCCTTTAAATCTTTTTCAGTAAGGGGAGCCATTGGTGCAAAATATGGAGTACCAAAGGATCTAAGTGACACTATATGGGCAAGAATAAATAAAATCCCGAGGCCTACGCCGAATATACCTAAGAATCCTGCAAGTATCAGAAAAAAAATTCGAAGTATTCCTTCCACATCTGTAAATGCAGGAAGAACAAAGCTGGAAACTGCAGTAAGTGCCACCACAATTACTAAAAGGCCTCCAACAAGGCCTGCAGTAACAGCTGCTTCGCCTATGACTAAAGCTCCAACTATGCTTACCGCCTGGCCAACTGGTCTTGGAAGCCTTACTCCTGCCTCTCTTAATATTTCGAAGGTTATCATCATAAGACCTGCCTCTATTACTGCAGGAAATGGAACACCTTCCCTTCCTGCTGCCATGGTAAAAAGCAGAGTGGTTGGAATAAGCTCCTGGTGAAATGTAGCCAGCATTACATATGTGGCCGGTGATAGTATGCTGATGGTAAAGCAGGCGAATCTTAGAATTCTTAAAAGGCTTGCAAAATATGGTCTTGTATAATAATCCTCTGCACTTTGAAAGCCCTCAATAAACAGCATGGGAACTGTCAGTGCAAAAGGAGTACCATCAACTAATATGCAGGCCCTGCCCTCAAGAATTTTTGCAGCTGATGTATCAGGCTTCTCTGTGTTGCCTATAGTAGGAAAAATTGAATAGGGGGCATCTTCTATAAACTGCTCTATGTAGCCTGATTCCAAAATTGCATCAGTATTGATTCTGTTAAGCCTTTTATAGATTTCATCAATAAGTTTTGGATTAACAATTCCTTTTACATATACAATACATACGCTGGTTTTTGTCCGGGAACCGATTTTTAAAGTTTTGAAGGTTAAATCGGGACTTTTTATTCTTCGCCTTATAAGTGACATATTAACAGCAATGTTTTCTGTAAAACCCTCCCTGGGGCCTCTGACCACTGCTTCTGTTTTTGGCTCTTCCACGCCCCTGCCTTCCCAGGCTTTTGAATAAATAATAATAGATTCAGGAATTCCGTCTATCATTAGTATTGTATCTCCTGATAAACAGGAATCAACCAAATCATTGATAAGGCATGTTCTTTTTACATTACCTACTGATAAAAAGCTTTTTTCTATTATGTCAATATTGTTTTTAAGGCTGCTGTCCATATTTTTAAGGCTGATATCATACATAAACGGCTTCAGTATGGTTTCATTTATTAAGGACTGTTCTGATAAACCCTCAATAAATATTAAAACAGCTTTCATCTGATTTTGCAGACCAAAGGAAAATTCCCTGAAAACCAGGTCGCTGCTCTGGCTCAAAATATTTTTAAATGTACTCATATTTTCTGCTAAACTGGATGAAAGCCTGGAATCTGATGGAGCAGATGCTTGGGAATTGGTACCCTTATATTCATTTTTCATCATTAAAAATGATAATTTTCTTGCAATATATTTAAACATATAACTACCTCTTTTGTTTTATTATGAAAAATTACATAATTATATTTTGATAAAAATTTTGCATTATGGAATTTCTTCATTTATTATTTGCTTATTTTTGAAAGCTATTCCTGTTTTTTATAGAACCAATAATATAAAGAACCAGTTGCAAGATCAGGTCAACAGATAAGATACATATATAAGACCAGGAGGATATAACTAATATGGAAGGCAGCAGTCCTCTTCCTTTTAAAAATTTACTGAAAAAGTTTATAACAATCATTATCATTTAATTATCCCTCTTTTCCTTTTAATGTAATATATACTGATAAGAAGTAGGGGAAATCCAGCAGAAAACGGCAGCCCAAAATATTTGGCATCAAATGGAGACATCCAGATGTGATAAGCATAGTTAGGCTCAAATACAATGGAATACCATAATAAAAATATACTGAATAAAATAAGCAGCAGCTTGAGATTTTTAATTTTAAATATTTTAGATATTCCAAGAACTATACCATATAAATATACAGACATTTTAAAAAATCCTCCGAAGAAAATAATAATAACCCCTATCACATCTATATTTGTTATTATATCCCCCACATTTATAAGCCTAACAGCCTCCATAAAAGGAATTGCAGCTATGGATACATATTGTGCACCAAAAACGGAAATATCCATTATTAATGTGATGCATAAAATAAATCCTGCAAATAAAACAGCTGTTATTGAAGAACTTCTTACAGCATTTTTTTCATCAGCACAATGCCAATACATTAAAAAAATATTTAATTCACCAAAAGGGAAAAATACGATACCTGGAACTGCCTTAAGAACCTGTGAAATTCCTCCTCCCAAAACAGGGGATAAATTAGTGAAATTAACATGACCTGATAAAAAAAGCAGAATAAAAGCAGCAAACAGGAAGGTTAAAAGCATTGGAAGAATTATTTCACTGCTTCTGGCCATTACTTCCATTCCCTTTAGCAAAGTATATACGCTTACTGACAGAAAAAGCAGGCTGACAATCCAAAGCGGGGAACTTGGCAGCGTTGTAAGTATTATTAATTCTCCAAATTCACGAAGATTTCTTGACACGCCCCAAAACCAGGAAAGCAGGTATAAAAATGCCAGTGGTAATCCAAGAGTTCTGCCAAGTATGGACGTAATTATATCTATAAAATCTTTATCGGGAAATGATTTCTGAAGCTGAGTATATATCCACACAAAAAACAGCCCTATAATTAACGCAGTTAAGATAGCAATCCATGCATCCTGTTTGGCATCTATTCCTAATGCAAAAAGTGTGGTGCTTCCTATTTCAAATATAAACATTAAGGTAAATAGCTGGTGCCTGCTCAGACGTACCATAATAAACTTCCTTATCTTTTTTACTATATTTTTAGCAGATATTTATTTTATATGTAAAAAATAAATTTAATTATAGTGAATAAAAAAGAAAATAAGGAAGAAAATATATATTGGAGGTGTTAGTATGCCATTACAGCTTAGCCAAAAAGAAAGGATGCTTTTAGAAGACGATAAGCATCAAGAGGAAATTTGCGTTAAAAAGTATCAAAATTATTCTCAGCAGGCTCAGGACTCTGAGCTTAAACAGCTTTTTACCAAACTGTCCGGAGAAGAACAGCATCACTTAGACACTATTAATGATATGCTTCAGGGTAACGTGCCTAATCTAAGTCATAATCAAATGCCTCAGCCAACACAGTTAAAGTCATCCTATCAGGGAGCCATGAGGAATGAAGGTGATGAGGTACTTTGCAGTGACCTATTGTCAACAGAAAAATATGTATCAGGAACTTATGATACAGGAATTTTTGAAGCTGCAGATACAACAGTTCGTCAGGCACTTCAGCACATTCAAAAAGATGAGCAGCAGCATGGAGAACAGATATTTAATTACATGAATAGTCATGGTATGTACAACGTAAAATAAAAAAACATAAAATAAAAAATAACCATTTTAAATGGTTATTTTTTATTCTATATTATGGACCTGTACCAAGGCCATTCAGCTTCCATTCATTACTATGCTTTTTTAGAAAACAGAACCTTACTTGTCTGCCATTTGAATTTATAAAATTATCACGCCACTTAATATCTAAAGTTATTGCAGCTTCAATAATGGTTTCATTTTTTATCTCTTTTATTTCAATTCCAGGTTCCTTAGGGTCAAGATATTTTAAAGCTATGGGTTTAGCACTTATTATATTCTCAACTTGGCTGTTATCAGTACTAAACTTTGGATTATAAAGGGTATTTCCATTAAGATTCATAGTAAGGGAATCCCGCATTGCATCTGGGTCTAAACAGGCATAGGCTCTTGTTTTATTACCATTATTAATGGCTTTGAAATGCTCCTTTATCAAATCCGTTGGGCTTAGAGCAGCTAAGTCAGAATTATCACCAAGATTAGAAAATAAACCTTTTCTCTCAATCCAATTTTCAAAAGTAAGTCCAGTAATATCAGTTAAATAATGTTTCTTCACAGAAGGTCCAATTCCTGCAACGTTAAAGCAGAGCCAGGCTCCAACTACTTTATTTGAAGATACCAAAAGTACCGCGTTTGAAGGATAATTATAAATACTCTGCTCTCCCTGGCCAGGCAGTCCATCTGCTAAGGAGTACCTCCATACCTGAACTGTATCACCCTTTAATTTTGTCAGATCAAGTCCGGCATCTTTTGAGAATTCATTTGCTAATTCCCAATATAAACCTACAGGATAATCACCTGCCATAACATCCCAGGTTTTAGGCACTGTTATATTAAATTTCTCAGGAGTTTCTTTAACTTTTAAGTTATAATATTTTAAAAATTCTTCTTGCGAAGAACTGGCTTTACTATTTTTTATGACTCTCCCTGTTAGCCCAATCAGCCCAAGTATTACAATAATCAGTACACCTATTATCAGATTTCTTTTGGTAATTTTACCATATTTTGAAATCATTATAATCCTCCTTTTTAATTGGGACTTCTTTTCGATAATTGATGCAGTACATGGAATACCATTTGAATTATTTATTAACTTTGTAACGTTAATAATTGTATTTCCGTAATTTAAGCTTTCATCTGTGTTCAAATGAGAAAGGACCGTAGTGTCACAGGCTATTTCACAGTCAGCACTCATAAAATGGAGACCTATGAGTATAACAGGATTAAACCAGTATACTATTTTAAGCAGGGAAGTTATCCAAATAATGATTAAATCTTTTCTTTTAACATGACACAATTCATGGAGTAGTATATACCTTATTTCTTCTTCTTTTAGTTCTTTTACGATTTTACCAGGTAATATTATTGTTGGATTAAATATTCCATATATCAAGGGACTTTGAACTTTATCAGTAACAATAATTCCCGGCGCTTTTACCTTTAAGAGTACACTGCATGATTTTAAAAGCTGATATAAAATTGAATCATAACTTTTACGACTAATTTTACACAGGTGTCTAATCCTGTAAATACCCAGTAGAATGTAGGATGCCATCATCAGCATTCCCATTGTCCATAATAAAATAAAAATTTGTTTATAATTCCATAAGTGCTGCAGAATAGTTTCTTTTTCCTTAGTTACATTCGGTGCAGGATTAATTTCCGTATTTGTTTTTAAATCCTTAGTTAGGGCTTCATTACTGGCTGGATTTTCAGTAACCGGGTTTATTGATGCATTATTACCTATACTGCTGATGATTGATTCATAAGAAGGGTTAAAAGCATTATATATACTTACTTTGCTTTGCGGACCAAAGGGGAAGATTAATTTTATTAACAGGAGCATCCAAATACAGTATAATACTTTTGGATTAATTTTCTTTCCTGCAAATATTTTTACAAGAAAAATCAATAATACCATCGCACTTCCCATAAGGGAGGATTCTATTACATACTGGAAAATACTCCAATAACTCATGCTACTACCTCTTTATTTCTTTGATTTATTCAATAAATCCTTTAAATCTTCTATCTCCTTATCTGTCAGCTTTTCTGTCTTTACAAAGTTTAATACCATTGAATTTAGAGAACCATTATAAATTTTTTTTAAAAAGGATTGGTTTTTTTCGTTTATACAATCCTCTTCAGAAACCATTGGAAAATAAGAATATTCTTTCCCATTTTTATTAAATCCAACAGCATTTTTTTTAAGCAGCCTGTTTATTAAGGTCTTAACAGTATTTGATTTCCAATGATTATTTACTCCTGTTTCTTCAATAATTTTATTGGCAGTAATATTATTATTCCCCCAAATTATTTTCATGACTTCCCATTCAGCATCTGATATACTTGGCACATTTTTCACATTTTCACCCCTCAATATAGTTTACAGTTGTAATCAATTAAATATTACAACTGTAAACTATATTTGTCAATAATAATATTCCAATAATTAACAGGATTATTATACTGTTTTAGATGATGTTGTTTTTCATCATCCTAAATTATGATATAATTCCATTAGAGGTTAATTATGTATAAATATGGGGGGATATCATGGTAAGAATAATTACAGACAGCTCTGCTGATCTGCCAAAGGAATTTATAAATAAATATAATATTTCTGTAGTTCCATTAACTATTACATTAGACGGCAAGGAATATCTGGAGAACGTAGATATTACCTCAGAGGAATTTTTTAAAAAGATGTTTAGTTCCAATGAGCTTCCTAAGACATCTCAGCCTTCACCGGCCAAATTTGGAGAAGTATTTAAAAAACTGTCAGGTGATGAAGAAATGATATGCCTTACTATATCCTCAGGCCTCAGCGGTTCATACCAGTCAGCCTGTATTGGAAAAGAGATATCAGGTACCTGCGTCCGGGTATTTGACACTCTGGCAGGTTCCTTAGGACACGGCCTTCAGGTTATTAAAGCAGCAGAGCTGGCAGCTCAGGGAATACCTGCTGATAAAATAATAGAAAAGCTTAAAGAGTGCAGAAAAAATATGAATATATTAATTCTATTAAATACTCTTGAGAATATCGTTAAGGGCGGCAGACTAAGCAAATTTAAGGGATCTATTGCAAAGATATTTGATATTAAAGTATTGCTGGAAGGTGTTAATGGAAAAGTAGTGGAATTAGAAAATACCAGAGGCAAAAAGGCGTTTTTAAAAAGAGTACTGGATGTAATAGGGGAAAGAAGAAATAAATTTGATGAGACCATATTTGGTATTACTCATACAGGAAATTTTGAAGATGCAGAGTTTTTAAAATCTCAGATCATTGAAAGGTTTGCACCTAAGGATGTAATAATAAACTATATGGGGGCCACCATGGGAACCTATGCAGGAAAAGATGGGATGATTATATCATTTTACTAGAATAAAGCATCATTTATCGACTAATACTGTATTTTATTATAAAATTATCCATAAAATATTTTAGAAATCAAAGAGGTGTGGTTTATGAAGCATATGGAGTTAAAGAATGGCAAAAGCATTGTAAAGCTGGATTTACCTGAAGAAAATCTGCTGCATATAATAAATCCGAATAAATTTGATAGCATGGGTACTGAGGAAGAAATAATATTAAATGCACTGGAAAACCCAATCGGAAGCAGAAGAATGAAGGATCTTATTAAACCTAATGAAAAAGTATGCATAGTAATATCTGATATTACCAGGGCATGGCAGAAAATGAGCAGATACCTGCCATATATAGTAGATGAGCTTAAAGCAGCAGGAGTCAAGGATGAAAATATAATTTTCTTAAGTGCTACCGGAACTCATAGACGTCAGACTGATGAAGAGCACAGGGTTCTCTTAGGAGACAAGCTGTTTGGAAAATTCACGATATATGACCATGTATCAACGGATAAAGAAAGTTTAAAATGTATAGGAACTACTACCTATGGAAATGTAATATACATAAATAAAAAAGCATTAGAGTGTGATCATGTAATAATAACAGGATCTATAGTGTATCATTTTCTGGTTGGCTGGGGAGGCGGAAAGAAGTCCATACTGCCTGGAATATCAGGCTATGAAAGTGTCATGAAAAATCACGGACTGTCTCTATCTCCTGAGCTTGGAAAGGGAGCGCTTCCCTGTATAAAGTGCGGAAATATAGAAAATAATCCTGTCTATGATGATATGCTTCAGGCTGCCGGGATGGTAAATCCAACCTTTATGTTTAATGATATTATGGGGCCTGATGGAAACATATGTGCTGCAGTTGCTGGAGATTACGTAAAAGCCCATGAAAAAGGATGTTCTATAGTAGATGAAAAAGACGGTGTTTATATAAATGAAAAGGCAGATGTAGTTATAGCCTCTGCAGGCGGCTTCCCTAAGGATATAAACTTTTATCAAACAATAAAAACTGTTACAAACTCTGTGGAAGCATTAAAAGACGGGGGCTCTTTGATCGTTTTATCAGAGTGTTCAGAAGGTCTTGGAGGAGATCAGGATGTACAGGATATGATATTAAATTATGATAACCAGTTAGACAGGGAAAAATCACTCCGGGAAAGATACAGCATATCAAAATATGTAGGCTATTACATGTGCGAGATGAGCGAAAGATTTAATTTCATTTTAGTATCCGGTGTTATTGATAAAAGTTTATTTACTAAAACAAAGGTGAAAGTAGTTGATACTTTAGAAGATGCATTGAAAATAGCATATAAGGACAATTCCAGTTTTAAAACAACAATTATGCCCTATGCCGCTAACACTCTTCCAAAATTAAAAAAGTGAAATAAGCTGCCTTCGATTAAATCTTAGGCAGCTTTTACTATTTATCCTTTACCTTAGTAGCTACATATAAATTAACAAATGAAAGAGCCGCTGCCAGGAAGAATATGTACTGAGGTCCCCATAAAGACCAGACGATTCCTCCTAAATATGCACATATTATAGAAACTGAGTGGTCCAGGCTAAGACCTAAGGATAGCGTTGGCATAATGTCTGAATTTTCTACAGCTATAGAGCGCATATAAATTGTTCTTATCATCCCAAATTGATTAGACATTTTATCAGATACGAAAAGCAGATAAGCTAGAAGTACAGGAAACCCATAGGAAGTTAATTTCCCGGATGCAAAGCCTGCGCTTAATAATCCATATGCCAGGTAAACTCCAATAAACGATAGTGCATCTGCATAAAGCATTTTTTTAATTCCAAACCTGTCCAGCCACTTCCCCACAGCAGGGATAAATAAAACTCCGATAAAAGATCCGATTATACTTAAAATTGCAAGAGTATCTGCCTTCTTATTTAATATTTCAATAAGAACCCAGGGGCCATAAACAAGCATTACTTGTTTTTGTACTCCAAACATTACTACCAGGGTATAATAATATTTATATTCCTTCCTAAAAATAAATCTTACTTTTTTGCTGGTTTTTGGCTGCTTTGCTAAAGATTTTTCCAGAATAAAGAATAATAAAAGAGCAATAAGAGAAACTATTGCAGATATTATAAATATCCATTTAGTCTTACTTGTAAAGCTGAAAAAGCCAGTTCTAAACCCAATAAAAACAAGTATTCCCGAAAGCATGGTAAACGCCGTTGAAACTCCCTTATACTGTCCCATTTTTTTACCTATATTATTACCTTTAATAAGAGACATTCCTATGCTGTCCTGAAGAGGCATAAACATATGCATTCCTGCAGAGTTAATAAAAATGAATATAAGCATAACTGCAAAGGGAGGAGTGAAGATTCCTAAAGTTAATACTCCGATTATACTTAAAAGCTGAGCTATCATTGAGATGCGGATATCCGTAAAGGAAGACAGAGCTGCAACAATAAATAAAACAAGTACCCCCGGAAGCTCTCTGGGAAATTCAATAAGCCCCCTTTGATAGGCAGTTACATTATAAGCATCCTTAAAATA
>Ga0172378_10005201_pt1 | contig 12152 bp, 14 predicted proteins | sample GrowelOW332metaG_FD_119755 | JGI IMG/M metagenome (GOLD analysis project Ga0172378, IMG submission 119755) | Groundwater microbial communities from an aquifer near a municipal landfill in Southern Ontario, Canada - Pumphouse #3_1 metaG | ecosystem: Environmental > Aquatic > Deep subsurface >...
CCCGGTAATTATGATGGACTCGGAGTTGAGAATGATGATCTCTTCGCCGTCCATGATCCTCTCTGCGACAACGCTTGCAAGCCTGCCGTAGATCAGGTCCTTTCCGTCAATAAAAGCCACCATGCAATCACCTCATTATCCTGATGTTGGAGCCCTTGGGGTTGGCGTCCATGAGCTCTCTTATGCTCACGGCCTTTCCGCCGGATTCCGCAATCGCGGCCTTCGCCTTCTCGGAGAAGGAGAACGCCGCTACCGTTACTTTCTTCGTTATGCTGCCTGCAGCGAGAACTTTCCCGGGGACGACAACGGTCTCCCCGTCCTTTGCATATCTTTCGATTTTGCTGAGGTTCGTTTCGGCCCAGTTCCTCTTGGGTTTCTCAAGCCGAAGCGCGATGTCTCGCCAGATGGCAGATTCGTTGTCCCTCGACGTCGCCTTAAGATCGAAGATCAAAGCGATCAGCGAAGGGTCTGTTTTGAAACTTGCCTTCATATTTCTGACTCTCCCGACATTGGGTAAGGCTGTCGTATGCGGGATTCGTTTATAAAACTTGCCTAGGTCGAATCCGTGCGTGAACTTACCCACGCGTATGGGACACGTGCGTTATGTTTAATACTGTACTCGTGTTAGCACCGCCGATACCATGATAAGATTCGGACCTGCGGGAATACCGCTTTCGTGCAAAGGCCGCACCCTGAAGGACGGCATCGAGGACGTACACAACCTGAGCCTCACGGCAATGGAGGTCCAGATGGTAAGGCCCACCACAGATATCAGATATCCCGATGACGAGGAGGTCGGGATGACCCTCAGGGACATCACCGAGGATTTCGTCATCGAGTTCATAAGGGACGGCGAACTGATATGCTCTCCGGACGTGCCGATCGAAGAGGACGACGAGCTTGTGACAATGTTCTACAGCATCGCCGAGAACTACGGATCGCTGTACAACACGGGGGAGATAGCCAAGAGGATGGACGTCAGCTTGTCGATACACGCCCCGTACTACATCGACCTGGGCGTCGACCCCGAGACGGCAGTCAGTTACACAGATAAGAGTAAAGACCCCGAAATTGCGGAAAATTACACGGAAGAGTATGCCGCCCCCAGTGTGGTGGACAGGTACATAGACAGTATCAGGCATTCCGCCCTGATCCTCAATGCGCTGGGCGGGGACACGGTCGTGACCAGCCTGGGCCTCTACAAAGGAGATTCTAAAAAGGAGAGGGAGGAGACCGATGCCCGCATATACGAAAACGTGGCGGGGCTCATGGGCTGGTGGCAGGAAGAGGGCCTCAGGCCGAAGCTGGGGGTCGAGATCACCGGGCACAAGGAGACCTTCGGGTCTCTGGACCAGGTGCTGGACATGTGCGACCAGATCGAAGGGCTGGTCCCCGTCTTGAACTTCCCGCACCACCACTCGCGCACCGGCGGTTCGCTCAAGGAAACAAGGGATTTCATCGACCTGATCGAAGCGGTCAAACCCTACTGCAAGGACGGCATATATTCCCAGTTCTCCGGAGTGGAGCACGCCGACGGAGAGGAGAAGAAGTACACTCCGATCAAGAAAGGCGACCTTAAATTCGAAACTCTCGCGGACGCGTTGACAGAAGTCAGGCCGGAGATGACCGTTATCTCCTGCTCTCCGCTGCTGGAACACGACGCCATGTACATGAGGATCATAGAGGAGAGGGTCCTCAGCAAGAAGGTGGCCAAGATGCTCAGGGAGATGAAGAAGCAGGCGGCCCCCGAGGTCCCCGGGGAATGAGATGAATCCGGCACTGGAATATCTTTCTGAGAAATGCCGTGATACCGCGTCCTCCGTGTCCGCCGAGGACAGGGAGAAGCTCGCAAGGCTCGTAACGGACAACCGCAAGGTCTTCATCTACGGATCGGGCCGCTCAGGGCTCGTAGGGCAGCTGCTGGCCGTCCGCCTGGTCCAGCTAGGGGTCGACGTCCACCTCGTGGGCGAGATGACCACGCCCATAATCGGCCGCAACGACCTGACGATCCTGGTCTCCAACACCGGGGAGACCGCTTCCGTGGTGAACACGGCGAACATCGCCGGGCGCATAGGCTCCTATGTCGTATGCTTCACATCCGACCCGAGGAGCAAGCTCGCCCACGCTTCGGACATGGTCGTGGTCATGAGGTCGGGGGAGATCGACGAGAAGTATGCCCCCCTGGGCACGGTTTTCGAATGCTCCGTGCTGATGTTCTTCGACAGCTTCGTCGCCGACCTCATGGAGAAGTTCGGCACCGACGAGGCGGAGATGAAGAGCAGGCACGCCATCTGGGTATTACCGTCAGTCTTCCGACACGACCATCTGCGCCACCGTGGTTTTTCCGTTTTCTACCGTGAATACCATCAGAGTCCCGTCGGAAGGGTCGAGCACCACCGCGAATCCCTTTCCTTCACCGAATATCCCGGAATGGGTTTTGACGTCCACGTCGGAAAGGTAGCATCCGAACCCGGGATGCGAATGATACCACCCTATCACGGCATCGCCCCCGCTCTCATCGATGGACGCGAACAGGTTTTCGAGGGAGTCCGGGTCGAACCTGACGCTTACGCCGGTCGCATCGAGCCCGGCCGTGGCGGTCCCCGATGCCACGGAATATTCGCCCTCCTCGTCCCTGCAGATCTCTCCCAGGATCAGTCCCAGGACCTCTTTGCCCTCGGCGAGGCCTAAGTCCGCATGGTTGGCCATCTGCGAGATCGCACCTTCGCCCACGAACAGGGGCACCCCCCGGACGCTGCGCTTCCTGTACCTGCGTTCGGACTTCTCGGACGATATGACCTTAGGCATCTTTACCACCGTAGCTGACCTTCGCATCGAAACCGGGCTTGTTGTCCGCATACCATCTGGAGGCCCTGATGCAGGAATCCGTTCCGTAAGGGTTCATGGGGTTAGGGTATGCAAGGAGGCTCTCCACCCCCATGACGAAGGACGTCATGTTGGAGCCGAAGCTCCAGTTGTCCAGTGTTTTGACGCATACGAAGCCCCCGTCCTGCGGCATCATTATGTTCGGATGGAATACGGGCGTCTTCCATCTCGCCCTCGGCCTTTCGAACGGATACTCTTCGGAGAGCACCAGGTCGAAGCTGTGCTCCCTTGCGGTTTCGGTCTCGGATGTCCTAGCGGGAGAGTTGGTCAGAGTAATGCTCAGCACGACCGGGAACTCGGCATCCTCCGGTATATCCGCAATGGAAAGCCCCAGATATCGGTTCAGCTCCCCGATCTCGTTGTTTATCCTCTTCACCAGTATGGGTCTGACGAGGCCCATTCAACGACCGCCTTCCGGGTCCGGGATCATCTCCACGGTGTCCCCGTCGGAGAGGTTCACCTCCTCGACGGTCCTGGAGCCGACCAAAAGCTTGGGCCCTTTCCTCAGCACGAAGGCGCCGGCTCCCTCTCCCCAGTAGTCCGCCGCGGCGTCTATGATGTCCGATACCTTCTCGTAGGGTTCCAGCTCCATCCTTATGGAGCCTCCCGCCGCGGTGTTCACTACAGTTATCTTCATTGTCATTGCCGGTCTCCCGGGTGGTTCGGACAGTCAGGGTCGATGTCGAGGCCCACCGTGTCCATGGTACCGTCCTCACCGTTGTAATAGGTTATGCCTCCGGCACAGAGGTCCGTCCTTCCCGAGGCTATCTTTTCCGCTTCGCGGACCTGTACCGCGGCGATGACGGAAGTGGTGGTTATCTCGGCGGCCATGCGGGGCACGAACACGTGGGAGTCCCCGGTGCAGGAGAACCTGAGGTCCGCGGTCCGGGCATGACTTCCGTTGCTGGCGCACTGCAGGCACGGCCCCCTCGGAAGGACGACCTGCACCTTGCCCGTCATCCCGTCCGTGGCGCCGTCAACGTACGGCAAGCCGTGGTAGACGGCGTGCGAATTCACGTGCATCCTGGCGGAGAAGTTGTCGAGGCATCCGAGCACCAGGTCGTAATCCCATTCCGTCAGGTCCTGCACCTTCGAATTTATCGGGCGGACCTCGGCATCCGGGTACAGATCCTTTGCGCGGCGGGCCAGGACCTCGGACTTGCGGCATCCCTCGTCCCCGTCGCGGAACAGCACGCAACGGCTCAGGTTGGAGCCGGCGACGCGGTCCATATCCACAACGTCGATCATCCTGAATCCCGCAAGGACCATGCACTTCACCGTCTCGTTCCCAAGGGCCCCTGCGCCTGCGACCAGGCACCTGGACCGTGATATGCGGTCCATGTCCAGCCATCCTATGCGCCTCATGCGGTCGAACCTGTCCGAATCCATGGCGTCGGCTCTCATGGACGGGGCGAGCGGCATGGACGATAAATACAGTCCGCACAGACCTCGCAGGATACTCCGTGGGAGCGGCATGCCTGATTTATAGGGTGAGAGCCATTCCCCGCCGATGGCAGAACTTCCTGATCATTCGCATTGCAGATTCTGCGGAGACCCGATACCTTTCGGCGGGAAATACTGCTCCGAGGAATGCGGGTCGCTGTACGAGGCGCGAACGAAGAAGGAGACCAGGAAGGAACGGGCGTTCTTCGCGCTCGCCATATTGGCCGTCGCAGTCGTCACCGCTGTGCTTTATCTCTTGCGGTAAAGGGCGGCCTTTGTCGCTTTCACGTTGTGGACCCTCACGATGTTGGCTCCCCCGTCCACGGCCAGGGCGGCCGCCTTCGCAGACGCGGCGTCGTCGTTCGAACCCAGGGCGGCGGTGAGGAATCTCTTCCTGGAGGAACCGATGAGGATCGGATGGTCGCCTCTGAAGTAATACGCGCTCTGCATTATCTCGGCGTTCTGAGCCCCGGTCTTCCCGAAGCCAATGCCCGGATCGAGGATTATCTTGTTCTTCTTGATGCCGGCATCGACGGCGGCCTGCGTCCTCTCTTCGAAGAACTTCCTGATCTGCGGAAGGACGTTGCCGACCATCGTCTCCGAGTGCATGTTCTCAAGCTCCCCGTTCATATGCATTATTATCACAGGGACACCTGCGGAGGCCGCCAATTCTGCCATGCCGTCCCATCTGAGGCCGTAGACGTCGTTGATCATGTCGGCTCCCGCGTCCAGGGCGGCCTCTGCAACCTGGGTCTTCATGGTGTCGACCGAAATCGGGACGTCGCACGAAGGCGCTATCTCCCTTATCACGGGCACCAGCCTCTCGATCTCCTCTTCTGCGGATACGGGCTTCCACCCCGGGCGGGTGGATTCCGCACCGATGTCCAAGATCCCGGCGCCCTCGTCGATCAGCCTGAAAGCGTGGTCCGCGGCGGAGTTCAGCTTTGCGTAAGCCCCGCCGTCGGAAAATGAGTCAGGGGTAACGTTGAGTATTCCCATTATCACCGGGCGCTCGTAAGTTACCGAGCCCCCGCTCCACTTCGTCTGAAGCATGCGTATCACATCAGTTTGTCAATGAGCTCCATGAGGTCGACGACCTCGATCTTGCGGTCTCCTTTTCCGGAGGACAGATTGTTAACGCAGAACGGGCACGAGGTGATCATGATGTCCGCAAAACCCGCCTCGTCCAGCCTTGTTGAGGCTATGCCCAGCGATTCTTCCGGGAATGCGCTCCTGACGCCTCCGCCGCCTCCGCAGCAGTGGCTGAGGGCGCGGTTGTACTCCATCTCCTTGAACACGAGGCCGGGGATCTTGGCTATGACCTCCCTGGGCGCCTCGTATATGCCGCAGTGTCTCCCCATGTGGCAGGGGTCGTGATATGTTGCGATCACGCCATCCATGGGCTTCAGCTTCAGGTCGCGCTTGGCCAGGAATTCGGTTATGTGGAGTATCTCGAACGGAACGTCGACGTACTTGGGGTACTCTACTTTGAACATCCTGTAGCATCCGGCGCAGGAGAAGACTATGGTCTTGACCCCCAGCTCCTTGATGGCATCTATGTTCCTCTGGAACATCGTTGTGATGTAGTCCTGGTCGTAGCCCACTCTCTGGAGAACGGACCCGCAGCAAACCTCGTCCACTACGGTGAAGTCGATCCCCAGCTTGTTCAGGACGGACATCGTGGACCTGGAGGTCTCTTTCGAGCGGTAGGTTGCGGTGCACCCGACGAAGTAGCCGATCTCGGCCTTGTGCCTCTCGACGCCCAGGGTCTCCGCCACGCTCTTTTCCTCGCGGTAAGGGTTTCCGTACTTCACGACGCTGTCGCACATGACCTTATGCTTGTCCAGCATGTGGCCGTTCTTAACGAGGTCGGAGCGGCATATTTCGATTATGTCGACCACATCGACCTTCGAGGGGCACCTTCTCACGCAGTCCGCACAGGTGGTGCACGTGTAGAGGTTCTTTATCACCGATTCATCTACCGGTATGTCTCCGTTGAGGATGCCGTAAGTGAGCGTTATCCTGCCTCGGGAAGATGCGGCGTCCCATCCTATCTCTTTGAAAGAGGGGCACACGCTCTTGCAGAATCCGCACATCGTGCAAACGTTGACCGCTTTTCTTACCTTTTCCATGTTCTCTGTCTTGAACTCGCTCATGTTTACTCAACTCTGGGTATTGTGACGCTTCCATCCATCAAAACAAGGAACTCCGCATCCGGGTCGTCCGCAAGAACCGAGTCCACTGCGTCCTGTACCTTGCTGAAAGGCCTGATGTTCGCCTTTGAAAGTATTTCGGGGTCCAGGTCTGTTACGGCCCAGACATCTGCCCAAGTCATGATCTCCGCCATCTTGGCCGCTTTGTGGTATCCGAGCTTGTATTCCTTCTTCAGGTTCTCCAGGACCACCCTCGGGTCGCCGGAGCTGGAAAGCTGGGTCAGGAATGTGGCGCTGCCTGTTCCCTCGCGGCACTTCGATACCATGATTATCTTCCCTCCTTCCTTGAGGGCCCATTTGCCGTTGTCCAACGCCTTCTGGGACTGATAGAGGTCAACGTCCATGGGGTAGGGCGCCACGGATATCACCGCGTCGGCCTTCTTCGGGATCGCCACGGAGAAAACCTCGTTGGCATACTCTACGGCCTTTTCGAAGGCCTTGTTGAGGTCTCCGCTTACGGCCTTGTAGATGTTCTGGTGTCTGTCCAGCACCATCTGTATTGAGAATATCTTCTTGCCTTTGACAGCCTTGAGGGCGTCCATCATGTCCTCGTGCACGGGGTTGCCCTCGAGGGCCAGCGACTGCGCCTCCATTTTCATTGCCATCTTGTGGTTGGCCTCGATCGTCTTGAAAGAAGCAACGCCAGGCAAGAACGACTTCCTGCCTCCGGTGTAGCCGGCGAAATAATGGGGCTCCACGCTGGTGACTATGACGAGGCGGTCGGAGTCCACCGCCACCTTGTTGACCTCCATGGGCGTTCCGTTCTTGGACGTCCCCAGGTTGACGCACTCCGATTTTTTGCCGTCGTGGACGACGATGCGGTCCTTGAGGTCGCAGTAGTGCCTTCCGAACATGAAGTCGTACTCCTCATCGGTGGGTGCACGGTGGTTGCCGGTAGCTATGAGGTATCTGGCACATTTCAGGTCTATGATTTCGGAAAGCGCATCCAGCACTTTAGCCGTAGGCGTGGGGCGGGTCCCGTCGTTGATTATGAAAACAATGTCTTTCCCGCCTTCCAGGAAGGATTCGAGAGAGTCGGACCCTATCGGATTACCGATCGACTCGCTTATCACATCGTTCGGCGGAAGGCATTTCACATCCTTGGGGTAGAACGTGCCGATGTAATTCCTGTCCGGTATCTCGGTGGGCTGGGAACCCTTTCCATACTTAACGTCGATCTTCATTCTGTGCACTTATCGTCGGTATGTTATTAAATTTATTTGCGCCAGGAGCGCGTGCAAAAGATATTAGGTCCAGTATCCGATACCGAAGCGTATGGCTTCTTTCGGCGAGATCGGTGAAAGGGAGATGATCCGCAGGATGCTAAGGGCGGTCCGCCCCTCGGGAAGGGACGGCCCCGGGGACGATGCGGCCCTGGCGGACATCAGCGGACGCCTGGCCATATGCTCGGACGGCCTTACGTTCGAGAGGCACATGCCTGAAACCATGACCTTCGAGGAGTTCGGATGGACCGTGGCGGCCGTCAATTTCAGCGACCTCGCATCCATGGGTGCAAGGCCCAACGGACTCCTGGTGTCCCTAATGATGCCAGATGATGCCGGCGAGGAAGAGATCTGCGACATAATGAGCGGCGCGGACCAGTGCGCCGAGTTCTGCGGAACGTTTATACTGGGAGGGGATACGAAGAAGGGCGCGGGGGCCGCCGTGGCCACCGCCATAGGGAGCATGGAGGGCAGGACGCCGATGACCCGATACGGTGCAACGCCCGGGGACCTGGTGGCAGTAACCGGCGCACTCGGAGGTCCGGCGGCAGGCTGGCACTCTTTGAAGAACCGTCTTGCTATAGATGAGGCGGAGAATGCGTTGAAGGTGCCGGTGCCCAGAGTGGAGGAGGGGATCGCGCTCGCCTCTTCCGGCGCGGTTTCGTCATGCATAGACCTTTCGGACGGCCTCGCCGAGGCCGCATGGAGCATATGCGGCTGCAGCCGCGTGGGCATGGAGTTCCAGAGGGAGTTCGTTCCGGAGGGGGAAGGCGTGGAGGATGTCAGCAAGTCCCTTGGGATCCCCAGGGACGACATGGTCCTCTACTGGGGAGGAGAGTACGAGCTGATGTTCACGTTCAGGAAAGACAGGATCAAGGAGCTGTACGCTTCCGGCTCCCCTTTCACCATAATAGGTGTGGTCGACAACGGAGTATCGCCGAAGATGTCCGAAGCGGATAAAACAGAGGTGCTGGGTCATGGGATCTATTAATCCTGCGGTCGAGGCCGCTTACTATACCAGGGAAGATGGGGGCTACAGATGCGAGCTCTGCCCCCACCGCTGCCGCATCAAGCCCGGAAGCTACGGAAGGTGCGGTTCAAGATACGGGGAGGAAGACATGCTGGTCGCCTACACCTACGGAAAGCGTTCTTCCATATGCGTAGACCCGATAGAGAAGAAGCCGCTTTACCACTTCTACCCCGGGGAAAAGACGTTCTCGGTGGGTAGCGTGGGCTGCAACATGTCCTGCCGCCACTGCCAAAATTACGCGATCGCCCAATACTCCACAGGAAAGAAACGCACAACCTATGTCTCTCCGGAGAAGCTTATCGGAATGTGCAGGAACGAGAAGCTTGACATCATATCTTTCACTTACAACGAGCCGACCATATGGTACGAGTACATCATGGACGTGATGGACCTGGACCCCGACCTCACATGCGTGCTGGTCACAAACGGCCTTGCGAACGAAAAGCCGATGAAAGACCTGTGCAAGGTCGCATCCGCCATGAACATAGACGTGAAGGGCTTCACCGATGATTTCTACATGAAGATCTGCGGGGCGCACCTGGAGGATGTACTGAGGTCTGTGAAGCTCGTATTCGACCAGAAGGTGCACGTGGAGCTGACATACCTGATGATACCCGGGCTGAACGACAGCATGTCCGAGATACGTGAATTTGCGGTCTGGGTCAGGAATACCCTGTCGGAAGACGTCCCGGTCCACTTTACCAGATTCCATCCTGACAACGAGATGAACGACGTCCAGTGGACATCCCCCGAGTCCCTTATCGCAGCCAGGGACACAGCCATGTCGGCAGGCCTCAACTATGTGTACATAGGCAACATCCTGGCCGAAGGCACGAGCGACACTTACTGCCCGGAATGCGGCACGGCAGTGGTGAAGCGTCTCGGGTATCTTGTCGACATCGAGGCGCTGGACGGAAGAAGGTGCGCCTGCTGCAAGCACAGGCTGAACATCATAAGATGAGGAACAGCAGGTTGCCAGCAAGACCGGTGAAAACAACGGACGCGAAAACGGGCAGAATGAAAGGTATCATCGGTGTGACCCAGATTTCTTTTTCACCATGTGCCCTCAGCCTCGAATATACCTCGGACGGATCTTCCGGAATGGATATCCGGAAAAGCCTTTCTCCGTCGGTGTCGTCCATGGGCCAGACGTGGGACCTCTCTGCTTCGTCTATATCCATCAAGTATCCGTGCAGCGCCCTGTCGCCGATGTTCCCATGCCGAAGGTTCCTCAGGAAGATATATGCGGCCCCTGACAACGAGAACAGCAGAGCATGGAAAAGCACTGCCGCCGAAAAGACGAATACTGCCGGAACAACTCCCTCCGGGACGGCTATAATAGGAAAGTCCCAGAACTCGGGATAAACGGGGAATGCCACTGTAAGCGAGATCATGCATTTCGCATCCGCCCCTCCCCTCAGGAGACCGGCCGCGTACATCAGCATGTAAAGGACATAGAATGCCGGAATCGCCATTCCCGCCTGGACCGAAGGGTCGGAAGGCGAAATGGCGCAGGGGACCAGGAAAAGAACGAAAACCGAACCGTATATCGCGGCGGAAACAGCTTTCGACCTATCGGAGTCCCAAAGAACATCGAACATGATCATGCATGAACCTGCGGCCATGGCAACATGTTCCCATTTGGCCCCCTGGTACCAAGAGGCGATGAGCCAGAACATTATTCCTACGATGCCTATGGCCGCCCAATGAAGGTCACGGACGGTCCTGGTTCGAATGTCGCTGGCCGCCGCCGAGCCAAGTACCGCCACCGTAATGGCGAAAAGCGCAAGAGGGACAATGTCCGGAACGGTCATGGTAAACAATGGGCTCGGGAATATTATAATAACCAATGTACATTTGGGCAAACGTGAAATTGAAACTGCCTCTCGCAGTTGCGGTGCTACTTTCGGTACTGGTTCTCGCAGCGGTGCCCCTGACCGTTGCCGACGAGGCGTACGCGGCCACGTCCGCGGAGATAACATACGACATAACTTATTCCACGGGCGACGGGACATTCCAGAGCTATACCGAATCGGACCCTGACATAGAGGTCATATCCGGAGATGATCTGAGGATCAACATAACTATCAAGTCCCAGGCCTCCGGCGAGAGGACGATATATTTCGAGCAGTCGCAATTCAACGAACGCATCTCGAGGGTCGTAATAGTGGATTCCGATGAACCCATTTCGATCCTTCCTTCGGACAGAAGCTACACTTTCACGGCTGTCATAACCTCCGACCCAGATACCCACGGGTCGGGGGAGGTCACGCTGAGGATGGTGGTAGGAGACCCTGCGACGGATACGAGCCAGACGGTCGAGATCCCAATAGGCGTCGACGTCCGTTCCGCGACTTACAGCGAGGGTTACTACAACAAGATAATGGGTATCTACGGCAACCCTCTAGGTGAGCCCTTAGATCAGCCGATATATGCCGCATTGATAACACTGGCTATATGGGTCGTAATAGGCATCATAGTTGCATACGGCGTAACGCCGGCGATACTTTGGGCCCCCCTCAGGAGCAACAAGCAGACCAGGAAGGAGATCACTCGCGGCATAGGTAAAATGGTCGTGATGTTCGCCACGGTCGCAGGCATGGGCCAGGCGCTGAGGGTCTACGGGGCCCAGGACAACTATGTCCAGCTTTTCGACAGCCTTTCCCTGGTAATTTACGTCTTGCTCGGGGCTATCATCGCATGGAAGCTCTATCTCGTCATCGTCGACAGCGTATTCCGCAAGATAGGGGCCAACACGTCCATCGGTGGAGTCGACGAAACATTGGTACCCCTTTTCAGAATGATCGGTAAGATAATCATAGGTACCATAGCGGCCGGAGGGATATTCTCGGCCATGGGAGCCGACCTCGTGGGAATAATAGCAGGTGCGGGAATCGCAGGTCTGGCACTTTCTTTGGGAGCCCAGAGCACGATGAACCAGTTCTTCAGCGGACTCTCGCTTCTTCTCACCCGTCCCTTCAGGGAAGGAGATATCGTTAGGATAGGCACCGAGGGGACGGTGCTGAAAGTGGACAAGGTCGGCGTCATGAACACCCGATTCTTCCACAGCGACAACGAGCAGGTTATCACCATGCCCAACAGCATGGTTTCATCTTCCGTGATCTACAACTACAGCGTCGAGAACCTGTTCTATCACTTTTACATCTATTTCGGCGTCGCATACGGTTCTGACATAGACAAGGCCAAGAGCATAATGATGCAGGCGGCCCTGGACAACCCCAACGTGATGAAGGGGGGCTCCGTGCCGATGCCCGGGGTCAGGATGACCGCGCTGGCAGATTCCAGCGTAACCCTCAGGCTGTCTATTTACGTCTATGATTACAACGACAGTTTTTC
>Ga0172378_10005202_pt1 | contig 12150 bp, 8 predicted proteins | sample GrowelOW332metaG_FD_119755 | JGI IMG/M metagenome (GOLD analysis project Ga0172378, IMG submission 119755) | Groundwater microbial communities from an aquifer near a municipal landfill in Southern Ontario, Canada - Pumphouse #3_1 metaG | ecosystem: Environmental > Aquatic > Deep subsurface >...
GTACAAGATGAATTGATGGTTCGTTTTGGTGGTGAAAGAATGGAAGGTTTGTTTAGCCAACTAGGAGATGTGGCTGTTGAGTCGAAGGTTATTACCAGATCGATTGGCAGTGCGCAAAAGCGTGTTGAAGGATATAATTTTGATGTCCGTAAATCATTATTGGAATATGATGATGTTTTACGGCAACAAAGAGAGATTATATATGATCAAAGAAACTTTATACTTGAACATGAAGACGTACATGACATTATTAAGGATATGTTTGATCGGGTGGTAGAGAAGATTGTTCGTGGACATACTATTAAACGTGATAAAAAGCCCCTTCCAGATGTTGATGCGATAATAGACACTCTAAAGAAAATGGAATTGGCAGATGGTGTTATTGATAAAGATATGCTGAATGGAAAGAATATCGATGATGTTATTGGTATCTGTCAGGATAATGTATGGTCGGCATATGAAGAGAAGATCAAACCGATCAAAGATCAGATCAAACCACTAGAGAAAGTAATGGTCCTAAAGATCATTGACCGTGCTTGGATCAATCATATCGATATTATGAGTAAATTAAGAGATGGCATTCATTTGCGTTCCTATGCTCAAAGTAATCCGTTGCAGGCTTATGTTGAAGAGGGCTATCAGATGTTTGAAGAAGTGTTAGCCCAAATATCACAAGAAGTTGTTACTTTCTGTATTCGTTTAAAGATTAAATACGAGGAGAAAAAGTAATGGAACTATATGAAATAAGACAAGGAATCGAAGAGATTATTGAAAAGCTAGACCAGCTTGGAGATTCTCTTTGACTTACCTAAAAAACAGGCATTAATAAAAGATTTATCTGATCAGATGACAATTGCTGGTTTTTGGGATGATCGAAGAGCATCCCAAAAGACCATCAATGAATTAAATAGCACAAGACAGATAATCGATGATTATCATGGATTGGTTAAACAAGCCACAGACATTAAAGAAACGATATTAATGTTGAAAGATGATCCTGATCAAGAGTTACTTGAATTATGTAGTGATGATTATAAACAATTAATAAAAGAATTTGAAACTTTTGAAATTCAGATTTTATTGAGTGGACCTTATGATAAAAATAGTGCGATCATTGAATTACATCCAGGTGCCGGTGGAACAGAAAGCCAAGATTGGGCTGAAATGTTATATCGATTATATACCAGATGGGCTGAAAGAAAAGGTTATAAGATAACAACACTTGATTATCTTGCAGGTGAGGAAGCCGGAATTAAATCAGTCACTTTATTGATTGAGGGTGATATGGCTTATGGCTATCTAAAGGGTGAAAAAGGAGTACATCGCTTGGTAAGGATCTCGCCTTTTGATTCATCTGGACGAAGACATACCTCTTTTGTAGGATTAGATGTAATGCCAAAGTTTGATGATGATGTTGATATCGTTATTAATGAAAGTGATATTATTATGGAAACACACCGCGCAAGTGGCGCTGGTGGCCAAAATGTCAATAAAGTAGACTCGGCAGTCCGTTTAATTCATAAACCAACGGGATTGATCGCTAACTGTCAAACGGAGCGTTCACAATTGGTGAATAAGCAACAAGCGATGTTAATGTTGAAGTCAAAGCTCTTACAAAGAAGAATTGAAGAACAGGAAGCTAAAGTAGCTCAAATTAAAGGTGAACAAAAATCCATTGAATGGGGAGCTCAGATCCGCTCTTATGTGTTCATGCCGTATACCTTAGTAAAAGATGTAAGAACCGGTTATGAAGAGGGAAATATCGGAAGTGTTATGGATGGTAATATCGATGATTTTATCTACGCTTATTTAAAAAAGCAAATAAATTAAAAAGCTCTCCATTGGAGAGCTTTTTTATAATGAATACAAGTTATCTCTAGATTTGGATCTAATAACATTGCTTTCTTTGAATTTAGTAAATAAGGGATGAACATACCAATGAACAGTATCTTCTGTAATTTTGTGTGCTAGTGTTTCAAATACACATAATTTATATAACGGAGAGATTAACGGATCAGTTTCTTGGGTTGTTCTAAACGCATATTGATCTTCAATACTTGGATCATTGGAGATAATAAAGGCTCGATCAGTAATTATCCGTGTAGCCTTGTAAATATCTACGATTCGCATTGATGATCTTTCATTTAAGCCATTATCGATCAAGACAACGGTATTGCTTGGAGTAAATTTAATATTAGGACCATGAAGAAATTCTTCGGCTTCATAGGCAAGACCTGGTAGACAAGTTGTCTCACTGATCTTTAAGGCAGCCTCAACTGCAGTCCCAAAGTTTGGTCCACTTCCTAAGATGTGTAATTCTTTCATCGATGTGAATGCTTTATAATTAGCTTCGTATTTTTTCAATGTCTCTTGGGTCAGTTCTTTTTGGATCACCATTGCTTTTTTGATATCATTCTTTGTGGCGATATATTTTTCATGAGTGATCATATCTTTGCGTTTCGCTACTTCCAAAGCAAATAACATCCAAAAAGCCGCTAATGTTACGACACCTTTAGTCACAAAGCCAACAGTTTCGATGCCAACACCCCAGTTGATCAAATGATCACAGTACTCAACAAAGTCACAGTCATCACGACCAGTAAGGCCAATTGTTGTTTCTTTCTTTTCTCTTAATAATTTTAAGCAATCAATCGCATTAGTACTACAACCACTTTGCGATACACATACAGTAAAGGCGTTTTCTCTTAGATCATTTTCATGATTCACAAAAGTAAAGGGAGTTATTAGTTTAAACTCGGTTTTAAGAAACTTCCGAACGAAATCACGAGCACATAAAGAACCATTATAACTTGAACCACTTGCGACAACACAGATGGAAGTATAATCCTTTTTTAAATATAGATCGACTAATTCTTTTGTAAGCTCCTTAGACCTGTCGACATTGGCAGTTACAGTAGTTGGTGTTTCAAGAATGTAATCCATCATCGTCATTTTTTTATTTTCCATTATCATGTCTCCTTATTTATATATACATTATAGCACTAAAGAATATATCTTCAATTTAAGAAATCTTATATTTGATTGTATGATAATAATCAAATAAATTTGATACAATTAGAAAGAGGTAAATATGGAAAACAAAAAAACAAAATTGCTGAAAAAAGCAATTCAAATATTTATTGGTAGTTTTATTTTAGCTTTTTCCGTTTCTGTTTTTGTTTTACCATTTAATATCTTATCAGGTGGAGTTGCCGGTTTAGCTGTCGCTTTTAGTGCTTTGCTAAATGTTGAATCAACTATCATCATTAACATATTAATGGTTGTTTTATTTATAGTTGGTAGTATATTTTTGGGTAAGAAATTTACTTTAAGTACGATAATCACCACGATATTATATCCTCTTTTATTAAATATCATTAATACTTATCATATAACAATCAATATCGATCCGCTTTTAGCTAGTTTATATGCCGGATTATTGGGTGGTGCTGGAGTTGGTTTAGTGTTTCGTGCAGGGGCCAGTACCGGTGGGATGGATATACCACCACTTATCATTAATAAATATACCGGTATCAAGTTATCAAGTTTGATTTTAGTCACAGATGCCATTACGGTTTTCTTTGGGATAATCTCTTTTGGCATAGAATCTGTCTTGATTGGTTTTATCGCTGTTTGGAGCAGTGCTTTTGCGATAGATAAAATCTTAACGTTTGGTTCAGATAGAGCTAAATCTATATACATCATAAGTGATAAGATTGTTGAGATAAATACAGCTATTCATCAAGATTTAGATAGAGGCTCAACGATACTCCAGGCAAGAGGTGGATATACTCAAGAGAAAAAAGACGTCTTATTATTAGTTTTGACCAACAATCAATATCCCGCTTTTCTTAGTTTGATAAATAGTATTGATAAAGAAGCGTTTTTGATCGTTCAAGATGCCAATGAAGTACATGGAAATGGCTTCTCATTTGATTATAAAATTTAGTTATTTATATTGATATAGAAACATCTTGTAATTATATATATGCTATAATCAAATAGAACGGATGTGACATTATGTTAGAATTCAATGATGTATCAAAGACTTATAAAAATGGTTTTAATGCACTCTATACTATTAATTTAAAAATTAATCAGGGTGAATTCGTTTACATAATCGGACCAACTGGGTCTGGAAAATCGACTTTGATGAAATTGATCAATGGCGAGGAAATACCAACAAAAGGTAAAGTTTTGCTAGATGGTGTTGATGTTGGTGAATTGAGTCATAAGAAAATACCGATCTATCGGCAAAAGCTGGGTGTTGTTTTTCAAGATTATCGCCTATTACAAGCAAAGACCGTTTTTGAAAATGTTTATTTTGCTTTAGAGGTAATAAATGTTGAAAAGGCTAAAGCTCGCCGTAGGGTAAGAGAAGTTTTGGATATGGTTGGTTTATCGGATAAAGCTAATTCCTATCCATCACAATTATCCGGTGGACAACAACAAAGAGCCGCTATAGCAAGAGCAATCGCTAATCAACCTAAATTACTCATTGCTGATGAGCCGACTGGTAATCTTGATCCTTTGATGTCTAAAGAGATAATCCAACTTTTAGGTAAAATCAACAGAGAAGAACAGACAACGATTTTAATGGTAACTCACGATGATAATATCGTTGATTTCTATAAAAAAAGAACATTGATATTAGAAGAAGGACATATCGTGGCAGATCTTGTTGAGGGAGGATATCACTCTCATGGTAATTAAGATCTTAAGAGCATTTAAAGAGGGGTTCCAAGGTGTTAAAAGACATCGTTCAATGTCTTTTTCAAGTGCTAGTGCGGTAACGATGACCCTATTGATTGTCAGTGTATTTATTATCTTAAGTATGAACGTTCAGCAGATAGTGACCAGTGTCGAGGGTAGTGTCCAAATCCATGTAAAAATAGATATTGGTACGACAACTGATGAGATTGCTATCATGCAAAAAGAAATCGAAGCTATCGAAGGCGTTAAGACCGTTACTTTTTCCAGTAAAGACAGTGAACTAGAAGCTTTTATTGAAGCTTATGGTGAACAAGGTGATCTTTTCAAAATGTATGTTGGTGATAAAAATCCACTAAGAGACGCATTTTTAATCGAAACAGTTAATGGTGAGTATATTGAGAGTGTTGCTGCACAGATAAGTCAGATAGCTAATATTGAAAAGGTTAATTATGGTGGTGTTAATACACTGGTACTACTTGATTCAATGGAATCGATTAGAACCGGTAGTTATATCGTAATGGGCGTCTTAGCCCTACTTGCTATATTACTTATTGCCAATACGATCGATACGACGATCAATGCCCGATGGGAAGAAATATTTATCATGCGTACGGTTGGAGCCAGTAATGGTTTTATCCGTTGGCCATATATTATCGAAGGAATGGTAATTGGGATTCTTGGTTCATTGATACCGATCATTGCATCGGTTGTTGGATATATATATTTATATAAATTATTAAATGGTTATTTATTCACCCATTTATTCGCGTTAGTACCGATATATCCTTTTACATTGAAATTAGCGTTAATTTTACTTGTAACAGGGGTTGTTGTTGGTATGATTGGTAGTTTTATATCGGTAACGAGAAAATTGTGGTGGCGTAGATGAAAAGATTGCTCAAATGTAGTCTTTCAATCTTATTATTTATAGTTGTATGTACCATAAGGATCAATGCGACGGATTTTTCTGAGAATGAGGAATACTACGATAGTTTATGTAGCGGCAGTTTATCAGATGCGACGACGATTGAAACCTGTAAATTATATCAACTTTATTTAAATGATAAAGCCGGAGATAGATTAAATGATCTAAGTGATATCCAAGGACAATTGGCAGATATCAAAGAAAATATCGCTGAAAACATTAAAAAAGTAAGTAACTATGAAGACCAAATCGCAAAGATTGAAGAAGAGATTGCTTCACTTGAAAATTCTATTCAGGTTACCGAACAAAATATCATTGAGCTTGAAACAGAGATAGCAGCTCGTGAACTAAAGATCGCTGATATCGATGAAACAATTCAAAATAGAATGATCAGTATGCAATCTTTTATTCATGTCAATAATTATCTGGAGTTTTTAATTGGTTCGACCAGCTTTCTTGATCTGATCAGACGAGTCGAGGCATTATCAGACATTGAATCATCAGATCATGAGTTGATGGATGAATTAGAGATTGAGATCAATACTTTAAATATCAATAAAGAAGAATTAAATCGTCAGAAAGAATCATTGGAAGCTAATAAAGCTAATGTAGAAGCCAATAAAAAATACATCGAAGGATTAAAAGAATATATCGAAAAAGCTTTGGTCGAGTATTATAGTGCAGAGGCAGATCTTGAAGCTCAGGCTAATCGTATCGCTGAAGACTATCAGAGTTCCGTAAATAAATTAAAAGACATCAGTGTTGCTTTAGGTAATATCTTGCCATCTCCGGGTTGGACAAAACCGGTTGTGAATGCTACAGTAACGGCCTCTACTTGGTATTATCCCGCTTCATTTGGCGGGGGGGTGCATTTAGGTGTTGATCTGGCAAGTTCTGTTGGTACAACAATCAGAGCTGTTGCCAATGGGGTTGTACTATATAGTGCTAATGCATGTTCTACATATGGTTATCTTGGTAATACTTGTGGTTATCCAGGGAGTACCGGTGGTGGAAATCAAGTTTATTTATTAGTGTCCGTTGGAACTAAAACTTACGCAATCAAATATCTTCATATGAAAAAGGATACAGTAATCGAAACCGGAACAATCGTTAGTGCTGGAGATAAAATCGGTGAGATCGGATCAAGTGGAAATTCTTCAGGATCGCATGTGCATGTTGAGATATTTTATCTTGGTACCAAATCCCTATCATATTATGCCGATAATTGGGATGGAGATTTAGCATTTGGTGCTGGCTGGGGAAGTGCGGCTTTGAACAAAACATGTGATAATACTGGTGGCTATTCACCATGCAGATTACAACCAAAATCAATATTAGGATATTAAGAGATCAATTGATCTCTTTTCTAATACTCCAACTTTCAATTTAACTTGAAATAGTTTAAACTAGTAATAGTTAAAATAAGGAAGTGTATCTATGAACGAAGAACAAGAAGAAAAAAAGGTCCAAATCAAACTTGAAAGGCACCTTTGGCCAGATGAAAAAGAAGAAATGAAGAAAAAAAAGCAACAAAAAAAGAAAATATTCTTTTTTGGTTTTTTAGTTGTCTTAGCCATTAGTGGAAGTTTGTTTTTAGGAATATATATTGGTCAAAACAGTATCGGTCAAACATATACTGATACCGAAAATGCAGCGTTTAGTCGTTTTAAAGCAATATATCAAACTCTTTTGAATAAATGGTATTTTATAAATGAAATTGATGATCCGGAAACAACACTGATTGATCGCGCCATCGATGGTATGATCGGTACTGATTACGATCCTCATACCGATTATATGACGGCTGAAGAAGTTGAAAGTTTTGCCGAAGGTATCGATATGGGATTTAGTGGCATTGGTATTCAATATAATATCGTTGAAGATCAAATCGTGGTTGAAAAAGTCTATCGTGAAGCACCCGCTGATTTAGCAGGATTACAATCAGGAGATATCATCACGGAAGTTAATCATGAAAGTGTCGCCGGATGGGATAGTGAGAGATTAGTCAGTGAAGTAAAAGGTGAAAACGGAACGATTGTAAATATCACTTATCTACGTCAAAATCAAGAATATAATATTGATATTACCAGAGGAACAGTAGAAAATTCTGTTTATGGGGAGATCATTGATAATAATATTGGCTATCTTCAGATATCACAGTTTAGTTCGGCTGCGCCAACCGAAGTCGCTAAATATTTGGCTTACTTTAAAGATGATAATGTTACAAAATTGATTATTGATCTAAGAGATGATGGTGGTGGCTATCTAAACTCATTATTAGGAGTAGCCAGTTTATTCCTTGATAAAGATGATCCTATCTTGATTCAGGATTACACTGATGGAACATCTGAAACATCTTATGCCACAGGTGGAAATTATACTAATTTTACTGATATTATAATTCTAGGTAATGAAAATTCAGCGAGTGCTTCCGAAGCTTTTATTGGCTGTATGCGTGACAATGGAAAAGCTATCTTTGTTGGCGTAACGACTTATGGTAAAAGCACGGTTCAGGTACCGGTTTATTTCTCAGATGGAAGTGCCTTGAAATATAGTGCAGCTATGTGGTTGACACCCAATGGTAATGTTATCAATAATGTCGGACTGGCACCGGATGTGACTGTTGAACTACACCCAGTACTGAATATGCCGATTATTACAATGGATGAGAATGAATACTATGAGTATGATCAAGTAAATGATAATGTAATGATCGCCCAAAATTGCCTTGATTTCTTAGGTTATTTGGTTGATCGAGCAGATGGTTATTTTGATGTTTCAACTAAAGAGGCAATCATCTTATTTCAAGCAGATTATAATGTTGAGCAGACTGGAAAACTGGACTCGACCACCGCTTCCCTATTATGTACGGAAGTAATGCGTAGTTGGAGTCTTTATCCTGACAAGTATGATACACAGAAAGCGAAGGCCGTAGAATTACTAAATGAATGAGTTTAAATTAGTTTCTAGCTATCAGCCAACCGGTGATCAACCAAAAGCGATTGAAGAATTGGTCGAGGGTATTTTACATGAGAAAAAGCATCAGATATTACTTGGAGCAACAGGAACTGGTAAGACCTTTACAATCGCGAATGTTATCCAAAGAGTGCAAAAACCAACATTGGTCTTTGTTCATAATAAAACGCTTGCCGGTCAATTATATAGCGAATTTAAAGAATTATTTCCTGAAAATAGGGTCGAATATTTTGTCTCTAATTTTGATTATTATCAACCAGAGGCTTACATGCCTAAGACTGATACTTATATCGAAAAAACAGCGATGATCAATGAAGAATTAGATATGTTGAGAATGTCAGCGCTCAATGCGGTCTTAGAAAGAAGAGATACGATAATCGTTTCTTCGGTTGCTAGTATTTACGCATCAAGTGATCCGCAATTATATCGAAATATGTTTTTCACGATCAAAGTCGGTGAACATATAAATCGTAAAGAGTTACTAAGAAAACTGGTTGAAAGACAATACCAAAGAAATGATATTGATCAAAAAAGAGGAACATTTAGAGTTCGTGGCGATGTTATTGAAATCTCTTTCGGGTATACTGATCAACATCATTTAAGAATTGAATTATTTGATGATGTTATTGAAAGGATCAATGAGGTTGAAGTCGTCAGTGGTAAAACAATCAATAATTATACTGTTTATAATATCTTTCCAGCAAATGAATATGCCCGCGATAAAGAAACAATGTTGCGAGCATGTGATAATATCGAAAAAGAATTGAAAGACCGTTTAGCTTATCTAAATAAAGAAAATAAATTATTAGAAGCCCAGCGCTTAGAACAAAGAACATTATATGATCTTGAATCGTTAAGAGAGTTTGGCATCTGTTCGGGAATTGAGAATTATTCTCGGCAAATCGATGGACGTAAGGAAAATGAAAGACCTTTTAATCTGTATGATTATTTCCCTAAAGACTTTCTTTTGGTTGTGGATGAATCACATGCTAGCGTTCCACAGATTAGAGGTATGTATAATGGCGATCGATCAAGGAAAGAGGTATTAGTAAATTTTGGATTCCGTTTACCAAGTGCTTTAGATAATCGACCAATGCGTTTTGCTGAATGGGAAAGCACAGTCAACCAAGTTATTTATGTTTCCGCTACTCCAGGTGATTACGAATTGAATATCGCACCACATGACATAGTGGAACAGATCATTCGCCCAACAGGGTTATTAGATCCAAAGATTACTGTTAAACCACGAAATGAACAAATTGATGATATCATCGATCAGATCAATAAACGAATTAAAGCTAACGAAAGAATAATGATAACGACATTAACTGTTAAGATGGCTGAAGATCTTACCAGCTATCTGAAGAAACTTGACTATAAAGTAATGTATCTTCATCATGAGATTAAAACCTTAGAAAGAACAGAAATCATTCGTGATTTTCGTAAAGGGAAATTTGATGTCTTAGTTGGGATAAATTTATTACGAGAGGGATTAGATATCCCGGAAGTTTCGTTAGTTGCGATATTTGATGCGGACAAAGAAGGCTTTTTAAGATCCACACGTTCACTTATCCAAACAATTGGTCGAGCCGCACGAAATGAACATGGTGAAGTATTCCTTTATGCCGATCGTATTACAACTTCTATGAATAACGCAATAAATGAGACTAACCGTCGTCGTGCTATTCAAGAAGAATACAATAAGGTGCATAATATAACACCAACAACAATCGTTAAAGAAATACGTGAAGCCATTCATGGTAAAGAAACCAAAGAAATGGCCGTTAAATATATGAAGAAAAAAGTTAATAAAAATAGTGATGAACAAATCAAACTTATCACAAGTCTTGAAAGTGAAATGCGTGAAGCCGCCCGTGTTCTTGATTTTGAAAGAGCAGCTGAATTAAGAGATATTATCCTAGAATTAAAGTCCTCTTAATTATTGTTTAAGAATCTATTAAGATGGTCATAATTCATTGACAAAGCCTACCTTATATAGTAGTGTACTAGTTACTGTACTACACTTAATGGTAAGTTATATGTTAATTAGTGTATGTTATATAAGATGAGTAGACCAATAGATTTAGGATGCTAAAATGAATTAGTCTAAAGAGGAGGCTATGGCGTGGCAGATAACAAAGATTTTCTTGATTCTCTGGCTAAAGAAGTAGATAAAAAACCAGCAAGTTTTCAAGAAGAAAGAGTAGAAAGAGTAGTTAAGAAATCACTGTTTAATCCAAAGAGAATCGTGATCTCTATCGTTGTTTTGGCTTTGGTCGGAACAGCTGTTTATTTTCTTTTTTTTAAACCGAATATAACAATGGAGAATTTTGTAGGTAGAAACATCAGTGAATTTAGTGCATGGGCGAAACAAAATGATATTTCAAGTACCGGTATCTTATTGGACGAAAAATATAATTTTGATTTTGATGAAGATATCATTATGGAACAAAGTGTTGCTGAAGGAACAAAAATAGCTAAAGATACTAAGATTACATTTGTTGTCTCTAAAGGTGCTGATCCAGATGAATTAATAACGCTACCAGATATAAATTCAATGCTATATCCTGAGATCACTTCTTGGATCAAGGAAAATAAACTTTTAAATACAAAAGTAACGACAACATATGATGAAGTTGTACCAGCTGATGAGGTTATATCATATGATCTTAAGAGTATTGAACCAAGTGCTTTCACTCGTGGATCAACATTATCAATCGTTGTTTCTAAAGGTGTAAAACCATCAGCTACGATCACCGTATCGACAGACTATGTTAATCAGTTATATACAACGTTCAAATCTTGGGCGGATACTAATAGTATTAATGTAACAATGACAGAAAAATATAGTTCTAGTGTTGATGTTGGCAATATCATTTCTTTAAGTGTAGCTAAGGGAGATAAAGTCAAAGAGGGCGATACGATCACCGTTGCGGTATCTAAAGGTCCATCTATCAAGATGATAGATCTTGATAACTATACTGAAGAAAGAGTTACAGATTGGTGTGCAGTAAATAATGTAACAGTTAGATTTAAAGAAGTATATCATGCAAGTATTGGCAAAGGTATCGTAGTTTATCAAACGATTGCTATTGATAAGATTATTACTGATGACGCTATTCTTTATGTTGGTATCTCACTTGGTAAACCTAAGTTAGATGCAAGCACTGATATTACCATTAGTTCACTACAAGCTAATATCGACACACTTAATGAAAAAGAAGCTAAGCTTTCGATTAATTCTTCTTATACTTATGAGATAAATGAAAATATAGCCGCTGGTAATATTATAAGGATCTCTAACCTAAGCAGTATGACTGTTGGAACTAGTTTGAATTTAGTAATTTCTGATGGGAAAAACTTGTTACTAACTGACTATTATGATACTGACAAAGAGGATCCTGATAATAGTGTTACTTGGTATGAAGTTACGTTAAATCCAAATGATTATACTGAATCAGATGTTAACAACTTATGCAGTGCTAATGATGGTATAAATTGCAATTATAGCTATCAAAATAGTGATTCAGTTGATA
>Ga0172378_10005203_pt1 | contig 12150 bp, 11 predicted proteins | sample GrowelOW332metaG_FD_119755 | JGI IMG/M metagenome (GOLD analysis project Ga0172378, IMG submission 119755) | Groundwater microbial communities from an aquifer near a municipal landfill in Southern Ontario, Canada - Pumphouse #3_1 metaG | ecosystem: Environmental > Aquatic > Deep subsurface >...
GGCTACGACAGAGCCTTTTTGTAGTACAAGAGCAATCTGGCTGTAAATCTGGACCAATAAAAGATCGTGAAGTACACAAACAACGGTATACCCTTTCTCAACCAGACGACAAAGCAACTCCATAATGGAACGTTGATGTTTTACATCCAGATGATTTACCGGTTCATCGAGCAACAACAGTTTTCCTTGTTGGCAGAGAGCCCTTGCCAGCAGGACACGTTGCAACTCACCGCCGCTGAGCTCGGTTACCAGTTTATCCTTCAGGTGTTCTATGTCGCACTCCACGATGGCTTGTTCAATGGTATGTAAGTTGTCCTCTCCATCATACGCATAGCGCCCCATGCTTACCGCCTCTCGGACACTGAAGGCATAGTCGAGTTTGCCGTTCTGAGCAACAAACCCTAGATGTTTTGCTAGTTCCTTCTGGGTAAAGTTTGCTACATTCTTACCCTCAACGAGAACCTTGCCCTCACTGGGCTTGAGGTGTTTGTAAATGAACTTAAGCAAGGTGCTTTTTCCGCTGCCGTTGGGACCGGTCAGTGCGATGAAGGCACCCTTGGGAAGATTGAGGTTCAAATCCTTGAAAATTTGTTGGGTATCGTAGCCACCATGAAGGTGGGAGAATTCCAGGCTATCCATAGAAGTACCTTCCCCTGCGAAGCAGGTAGATGAACAAGGGAACCCCCAGTAAGCTGGTTATGATTCCAACCGGCAATTCTCCGGACGGAAGAAGAATGCGTGAAAGGGTATCGCTTGCAAGCAGTAAAAAACCGCCGAATAAACTGGATGGCAGCAACAGGTTCTGATGCTTGGGACCGACCAAAAGGCGTGTGGTATGGGGAGCCATCAAGCCTATGAAGCCGATCACCCCGAAGTATGACACACACAAGGCGGTGGCGAAGGAAGCCAGCATAAGAAGTGCGATACGCGTCCTTTTCACGGACAACCCACCAGCTCTTGCCGATAGTTCATCGAGCAGCAGCATATCCATGCTTTGATGTTTGAGGGAAACCGGAATAAACAATGCAATCCAAGCAATAAAGACTACGATTACTTGTGCATACGTGCTCGAGGAGAAACTTCCCAGTGTCCAGAACAGGATTCTCTGATACTGTTCCTTATGCAGGAACATAAGCAGTGTCATACCCGATGAGAGAATATAGTTGAATGCCACACCGGTAAGCAGCAACGTGGTACTGCTGTTTTTGCGTCGGGATGCAAGAAAGACAATGCATAGCGTAGTAAGCAAGGCCCCGATTAGTGCACTGGAGGGGAGACCGAAAAGTGGTGCAAATCCAACAAAGAGGGCAAACGCTACCCCAAACGAGGCTCCTGAGCTGATGCCTAAGATGAAGGGATCTGCCATTGGATTGCGTAGGGCTGCCTGGAATACAGCACCGCTGAGCCCAAGAATGGCACCGGTAAGGAATGATGAAAGAATTCTGGGAAGTCTGAGCTGCCAAATGATGTACGACTGATTAGCCGAACCGCCCTTCCCTGCAAGAATGGCAAGTGTGTCGGAAAGCTGGATGTGTGAGGGTCCGAGCGTCAAGGAAAGCAGCATCAGCAATAAGGCTGCACCTGATAGGGCGAAACTCAGCGTTCGCTTCATTGCCCCTCCACATTATGGATCAGGGTGTATAGCACTTGAAGCGCTTGTGCGCTCCGAGGTCCTTGCCTGCTGATTAGGTCGGCATCGAATACTGTAATCGTACCACTGAGGTCTGCATACGGCTTGGTGGTGGTGAATTCCTTACGGGTCTGTTCACCGGTTTCTCCCCACCTCGGACTGAGCAAAATTACCTGCGGATCGTGGGACATCAGCAGTTCCTTGCTGTATGTCCAGTTCTGAGCGTCATCAGCGATATTTACACCACCGGCCAAGTCAACCATTTCACTGAGAAACGTATCGGCTGTGGCACTGGAATCGAAAGAACCGAAATCCAAGGCAATATAGACAGTCTTCTTGGGCTGCAAGGCTGCTTTGCGGATGACACTTTGTACCACATTCTGCATTTCAAGAATCATCAGCTCCGCTTCAGCTTCCTTGCTGACTTGATTAGCTATCTCCCTGATCAGGGTATAGGCACCTTGAAAATTCTGCTGTGTCTCAAGCGACACTATGCTGATGCCGGCTTTCTCTATTGCCTGCAAGAACTGTTCAGGTACAAAGGCACTGCTGATAACGAGATTGGGTTCAAGCGACAGAAGCTTTTCCAAGGAAGGATTATACAGTGTTCCCACTGAAGGTAAATCTGTGGCTTCTTGCGGATAATTGCAGTAATCGCTGCGTCCGACCAAGAAGGAGCCGGCACCCAAAGCATAGAGAGTCTCGGTCACATTGGGAGACAAGCTAACGATTCTCAAGCTCTCTTGTTCAACAGCCTTCGGCTCAGTCATTCCCAATGCCCACAGGCGTGGCAGCCCAAGACAAAAGAAGAGACAAAGAAATATAAATACATGTCTGAGTGAACGGTTGTGCATAGCGCCCCTTTACAAATGGGCATGGAACATACCCTGACCTATACTCCGTAGGTCGTCGGAAATTATCCATGTCAGGTCTCCTGGCTTAGGCATACCCAGAATCTGCGACTTCCCGCAGTACGTTCCTGCAGTGTCTTCTTACAGATTCCCAGCCTCTACAGTGGCGGGACCGCAGGGGCTTAAACCCCTTTCCCTTGGCACGGATAGTGTATCGTAAGGAGTTGTTTATCCTTCTGTCAAGAGTTGCTATGGTTGACCACATGGGGCCTCTATATTACTATCCGGCCTATGATGTACAGAGAAATTGTGATCTATACCGATGGTGGGTGTCTCGGAAATCCAGGTCCTGGTGGTTGGGCCTATGTGTTGAAGGCTGATGGCATATTCGAAAAGGAAGCCAGCGGAAATGAGCGTGATACCACGAACAACCGTATGGAATTGACAGCTGTCATCGAAGCTCTGAAAGCCAGCCAAGCCTTGGGTGCCCAGAGTATCAGCCTCAATACCGACAGCCAGTACGTGAAGAATGGAATCACCAGCTGGATTAAGAAATGGAAGGTCAATGGCTGGCGGACTGCAGCCAAGGAGCCGGTGAAAAACAAAGAGTATTGGGTTGAGCTGGACCGCCTGAATGCCAATCTGCCGGTACAATGGAACTGGGTCAAAGGTCATGCCGGTGTTGAAGGCAATGAACGATGCGACCAGCTTGTACGTATGGCGATGGATGCATTGGCCTAACCATGCATACGGTACGTTTGTGGGATTTATACAGTTCCTTTTTCAGAATCGGCGGTCTGACCTTCGGTGGCGGCTACGCCATGCTTCCCATGTTGCAACGTGAGGTTATTACCAAACATCGCTGGGTCACCGAAGAAGAGGTGCTGGACATCTATGCCATCGGGCAGTGTACTCCAGGCATCATAGCGGTCAACACTGCTACCATGATCGGATATCGCAAACGCGGGATTCTCGGTGCAATCGTGGCTACCTTGGGGGAGGTGAGCCCCTCCCTCCTCTTGATTACCGCCCTGGCAACCATACTGCTGAATGTACAGGATAATCAGTGGGTTCAGCATGCATTTACAGGAATCCGGGTAGCAGTCTGCGCCCTCATCACCCAATCGGTACTTACCCTTGCAAAGAAAAGTCTGATCGATATTCCCACCATCCTGCTCTACTTGCTGGTGGTGGTAAGTACGTTCTTTTTTGCCGTATCACCGATTCTGATAGTAGTGTTTGCTATTTTCTTTGGCTTGAGTGTGCAAAAGATAAAACGGAGTTTGCAATGATTTTCCTCCAATTGTACTGGGAATTCTTTAAAATCGGCTTGTTTTCCATTGGTGGGGGTCTTGCTACGCTTCCATTTCTCTATACGCTTGCACAAACGCATCCGCAATGGCTGACAGCTAAAAGTATTGCCGACATGATTGCCATCAGTGAATCCACTCCCGGACCAATAGGAATCAATATGGCAACCTTTGCCGGCTATCAGGCAGCAGGTATCGTAGGCGGTGTCGTCGCTACCCTGGGTGAAATAACCCCCAGTGTAATCATTATTATCTTTATTGCCCGCTTTCTGGGCCAGTTCGATAAGAACCGATATGTCAAGGATGCCTTTTATGCCCTACGGCCAGCTGTGGTAGGTCTTATTACCTTTGCAGGTTTACGGCTATTCTCGGTGACCTTGTTTCCTGAAGGAATGGTTCGGATACAGGAAACAATTCTTTACGCAATCTTGGTATTTTTCGTTCTACGCTTCAAGAAAGTGCATCCGCTTATTTGGATTGTATTGGGAGCTATTGCTGGGATTGTGATTGCTTTTCTTTCGTAACATAGGCAAGCGCCAATGCATACCAAGTATCATCGCCTGCAATCTCTGAAAGTACACCGAGTGCCTTTTTCTCATAGGCTTTTTGGTTAACAAGACCGAGGGCAAGGTCCTTAGCAGTTTCATATTCCTTCCAGAGAAGTGCTTGCTCCATTACTGATGCCTGTGTTTCATACGAAGCAGGGTCGAGTTTGAAGAGGCGGTTGTACGTAACTAATGCCTGCTTATACTCTTGTTTTTCAGCATATGACTGTGCTTGTATGAGGAGAAACGAAAGATTGAAGGGAAATGTTTCAAAGGCTTCTTCACTTTGGACAATCACTTCATCGTAGTGTCCCTGCAGGAACAGGGACAAGAGATAGTTGTAACGATACGTATGATTCTTGGCATCTTTAGTGCTTGCTTTGGCAAATAAAACACTGGATGCATCAAAATTCTGACTCTGCATGTGTTCGTACCCTTGCTCTGCAAGTCTGTTTGCCTGATAGGTCTGACAGGAGACAAGCAAGAGTGACGAACAGAGTACGAACACCAACAGTTTTTTCATCAGTTTTCCAATACAGTCTTCTCAATCTCCCTCACCTGTGAACGGTAGAGGTTGGTAATGGAACTGCCATAGTCGGCAACAAGTTGGATGATGTTGCGTGGATTATCGTGTTCATCCTTACCGTTGAGCCTGTCTCCCGCATCACCAAGGCCTGGCAGGATATAGGCAGCATCGTTGAGCACAGGATCCATCCACAACGTATATACCTCAGCACCCTCGATGGCGCGAGCAATCCGCAGCGAGCCCTTGAGTGCACTGATGACGTTAATGAATTTCACCGACCTGGGTTGGACATGGTTATCCTTCAGGTACTTGACGATGGTTACCAGAGAGCCGCCGGTAGCATTCATCGGGTCGGCAAAAATCAAATCCTTGTCGTTCAGCGAAGCGAGGTCGAAATATGACTTATCCAGATCCAGGATATAATCCATATTGGACTCTTTCTTTGAATCGTCGCGCTTAATCTTGAAGAGGGCGAAGGGAGTGACAAAATCGTTGGATGAATATTCCTGGATTTCCTTGCTGAGAATCATACTCGGCAGCAGGGCTCCACGAAGCATGACACACATGACACTATTGTTGATGATCGAGTCGACATCGGGAATTCTATGTACGGCATAGTTGCGTACCGGGTCGGTAACCGGTGTCTTGGTGATGATTGAACGTTTGCTGGGCAGTGCGGCATCGGCAAAGACATGGGAGAAAAGCATTTCATACGCTCGCTGGATATAATACAGGAACTCCTCATGTCCGGTGGAGGGGTCGCGTAGCTTTGCGATGAGACGGCTAGCCTGACCATGTTGTTCCTGCGGGGTCTCAAAGGAATATACATGTATGCTCGGTTCCTCTGCGCAGATATTTTTCAGATACCGTCCAATCTCGCCAGCGCTTTCAACCAAGCCTTTCCGAGCTTCCTCAAGTTGCATTACATCACTTGCAGTCTCCAAAATCGAGCAGGTATTCAGTGATTTCTTGTACAACTCATCAACATGTGCAATTCTCTCTTTATCCGATTCCTTGAGATACCCGTCAAGGTCTGTGGCATGAAGGATAATTTTATTCATTAGTACTTGTCTCCTGTATCGCTTGCGATTCTAACTCATGACCGAGCTTTATACAAGGAAGGGTTTCGTTCATATGTGGCTATAAAACTATCGATAAATTCTGCAACTGGGATGCAAAAAGAACTCGTTTGTGCTAGCATAATTGCATCTTCTGTTGTGAGGTGAACCATGAATCTAGTATTTCTAGGCCCTCCGGGTGCCGGAAAAGGGACCATCGCGTCCGAAGCAAAAACCTATTTTGACATCCCCCATATTTCTACCGGGGATCTGTTTCGCAGCCATATCAAGGGCGGCACCGAGTTGGGAAAGCAAGTACAGGCTATCCTTGCAAGCGGTGATTTGGTTCCTGATTCGGTAACCATTGCCATGGTACAGGAACGCTTCAAGGAAGCTGATGCTCAGAAGGGTTTCATTCTTGATGGGTTTCCCAGGACCATCGCTCAGGCGGATGCCCTGTCTGCAATGAAATCATTGGACAAAGTGATTAATTTTGTTCTGGACCGCGAACAGATAGTGGCTCGCCTCAGTGGAAGACGCATGTGCAAGTCCACCGGAAGAACCTACCATGTACTGTACAATCCTCCAAAGGTTGAAGGAATCGACGATGAGACCGGTGAAGCGTTGATCCAGCGTGATGACGATAAGCCTGAGGCAATTCTGAACCGTCTCTCTGTGTACGAAGCACAGACCGAGCCCCTGATCGCATATTATCGGGAACGCAATATGCTGTTGGACATCGACGCCTCTCCCTCACCGGATGTGGTGCTGGCCGATTTGATCAAGGCACTAGCAAAATAAGCTAGATTCTTTTCAGAGATTCCCTGCTGATGATTCGGTAGGGAATTTGTATATGGGCGCTTTGAAGCGGTTCCTTGTTGATCATTGTAAACAAGGCTTCTGCACCAAGACGCCCTTTTTCCTTTGCCGGCTGGTCGACAGTTGTCAGCTGCGGCATAATGCAGGAGCTTTCATCGATATTATCAAATCCAACCACCGAAATATCGTCAGGAACACAAAGGCCGGCTTCCTTGAAAGCTAATATGCAACCAATGGCTACAATATCGCTCATTGCCACCACACAGGTTGGTCGGTTTTCAAGGTCGAGAATGGTCCTTCCGATACGCATACCATCCACCAACGTACATTCACTTACCAAAACTTGTGAACTTTCCAGGACCAGGCCGGCTTCGCCTGCTGCCCTTAGATACCCTCGCATTCGCTTATTCGGAACACTTTCAGATTTGGTAGGGGAGGCAAACGCGTCCTCCGAAAGGCTGATCAGAACCAGATTCCGATGTCCAGCTTCCAGTACCAGATGCATAAGATCGTAGCAAGCCTTTTCATCATCAATATTAACACTGGGCATTTGTGCATCAGGAGTTCCGTCGATGGTCACATAGGGAAGCAGGCGGGTTTGCATAACGGAAACTATTTCCATTTCCACCTGCATTCCCATGGTGATAAGACCATCTACAGCTGCATTGCGTACAGCTTCGGTGATACTCTTATGGAGCGGAGGAATGAGGGTGAGGGTATACCCATACTTTTCACACACAGTACCAATACCCTGTATTACCTGCAAGGTATACGGGTTTTGCAGGGAGTACTGTACTATTTGAGGTAACAAAAATCCAATGCTCACATGACGTCGAAGGGAAAAATTGCGGGCCATAGGGTCCGGGATGTATCCAAGTCGCTGCGCAGTTGACAGAATTTGTTGGCATGCCTTTTCGCTGATCCTCGAAGGGTCGTTGAACGCAAAGGAAACTGCTGTTTTTGAATACCCGCTCTCACGGGCAATATCCTTGATTGTAGGCCGTTTGGCCATAGGTACATTCTCTTCCATTCGCAGTATCCTTGCCACTGAAATTTGATTGTAGCATACGAGTGCAGACAAGACAAATACTGAATATTGCATCTGCCTGAAAGATTGTATACACTTTATCCTAAACCGGTTTTCATTTGCAGTCAACGGTAAAGCGAGGTAGTGTATGCACGCAGATTCCTGGAAGAGCGGAGTGGATAGTAGTGTCTCTTTTGTCTATGTACAGCCTCTGTTTCCCAAAAAAGGGGAACCTGTTAAGCTGAGCATCCAGACAGGTATAACCGATCAAGTCAAAGAAGTCCGACTTGTCAGTTTTCAGCTTGGACGGGAAAAGCATATCATTCTCAGCAAAGTAAAAGAAACACCCTTTGCAATCTACGAAGGTACGATCAAGGTGATGGATGAATTGATGTACTGGTACTTTCTGATCGATGCAGTGGATCGTGCATACTCATACAGTGCAGCCGGGTTGAAAGCCTCGGTTCCTCCCCTCAGAGAATGCTTTTCCTTGCGAGCCGATCTTCAGGAAGTATCGTGGGTCGGCAGTGCTACCTGCTATCAGATTTTCCCCGACCGTTTCCGTAAAGGCAATGATACGATTGGGCGTAAGGAGGGAGAGTATAGCTTCGATGGTGGTATGGTTAGCGTCCATACCTTTGATGAAAGTCCTTTGGAATACGAACAAGGCCGGTGTCTGGATTTCTTCAATGGAGACCTGCAAGGGATTGAGGATTCGATCGATCACTTCAAGAAGTTGGGTATCGATACGCTCTACCTGAACCCCATAGGCCGTGCTCGCACTACCCATCGTTACGATTGTACGGATTTTTTCCATGTTGACGAACACCTCGGCGGGGATATGGCCTTTGCGCACCTATGCAATACGTTGCATGAACATGGGATGAAAATCATCATTGACATTTCCATAAACCATACAGGTATCGAACACCCCTGGTACCAGAAAGCTGAGAGCGAGCCGGATAGTACGGAAGCTGGGTTTTATTATTTCAATGATGATCACTCGGTTGCCTGTTGGCAGGATGTTCCGACCTTGCCTCAACTCAATTACACCAGCCAGAGCTTGCGTGATCTCATGTATCGCTCTCCTGATTCGGTAATGCGTTCCTTTCTCAAAGCTCCCTACCTTCAGGACGGTTGGCGTTTGGATGTTTCCAGTGAAGTGGGCCGAAGAGGAAATGACCAACTCTGTGAGGAAATCTGGAGGGAAGTGCGTAAAGCAGTCAAACAGGAGAATCCCCAAGCGTACCTAGTAGGGGAGGATTGGGTTGATTCAACTCCTTTCCTTGCAGGCGATATGTGGGATGCAACCATGAATTACTTGGGCAGCAGCCGTCCTATGCGCTCCTGGATGGGGGAAACAGACCGCTATATGACCAACGGGTGGGGCCATCAACCTCCCAAAACGAGACCCTTTAGCGGATTTGAATTTGCCCAAGCGTTGCAAAGTCATCTCACTTCCGTGCCGGGTCAAATGCTAGGCATGCAGATGAACCTCATCAACAGCCATGACACGCCAAGGCTCTACAATAATAAAACACTCTTCAACTGGCCGATGTATCGGGGCCTCATCCGACTTATGTACCTCCTTCCCGGTATGCCGAACATCTACTATGGGGAAGAAATTGCCCTGCAAGGGCCGTATGGGTCGGTTGAACGTGCCCGCTATCCGATGCAATGGGACCAAACGCAATGGAATCAGGATTTTTTTGCTCTCTATACCGAATTGGGTGCTTTGCGAAAAACCTATGCATCAACGCTTAAGCATGGCAGTTGGGTGATACTTGCAAGCGATGATACATCACTGGTGTTTGCCAGATATGACAATACGCTTGCACTTATTTGCGTACTCAGTCGTTGTGAGACGCCTAGAATTGTATCCTTCTCCAACCAAATGCTCTGCATCAGAGCGTTGGTAGAGGGCAAGGCCACTATAGGCACCGATGCAGTGCAGGTAGATCTAGAACCGTATGAATCAACCCTCATTATTGCAAAGAGGTGATTAGAAAATGGTGTAATGCAACATATTTAGGTATATTTGTTGCATTACCCTTGCTTTCTTTCGGTAATCTGGTCAAAATAGAGTGCCAAAACCCTCCAGGAGTTGCGTGATGGCATACTTTTTTGATGAACCCTCCAGAACCTTCAGTGAATACCTGCTCGTACCCGGGTATTCGGATACCAATTGCATTCCTTCCAATGTTTCGTTGCGGACTCCGCTTGTGAAGTACAAGAAGGGACAACAGCCTCTCTTAAGCCTGAACATCCCCTTGGTAAGTGCCATCATGCAATCGGTAAGCGGTGAGCAGATGGCTAAAGCTTTGGCAAGGGAAGGTGGACTGAGCTTCATCTATTCAAGTCAGAGTATTGAAGAACAAAGTGCAATGGTTGCGAGAGTGAAGGCATTCAAAGCCGGTTTTGTACCTTCGGACTCCAATCTACGTCCCGAGCAAACACTGAAAGATCTTATTGCGCTAAAAAAGCTGAAAGGCCATTCTACGATTGCCATCACCGATGACGGTAGTGCCAACGGCATTCTTTTGGGCGTTGTCTCATCCCGGGACTGGCGACCAAGCAGAATGAGCGAGGATACTCCAATTGCAACCTTCATGACCCCCTTCGAACGATTGGTCTATGCTCGTGAAGGTGTTTCCCTGTCTGAAGCCAACGATATTATTTGGGAGCATAAGTTGAATACGCTGCCGATTGTGGATGCATCCAATCGTTTGCGTTTTTTCGTATTCCGCAAGGACTATGAGAGTCATAAGGAGAATCCAAACGAACTGCTGGATAAGCAGAAGCGATATATTGTCGGTGCCGGGATAAATACACGGGACTATAAGAGCCGTGTACCCCAATTGATCGAAAGTGGTGCCGATGTACTATGCATCGATTCCTCCGAGGGGTTCTCAGAATGGCAGAAGCTGACTCTCTCATGGATAAAGGCACAGTACGGTGATGCGGTAAAGGTTGGAGCCGGTAACATTGTAGACCGTGAAGGCTTCTTGTTCCTCGCAGAGAGCGGGGCGGACTTTGTAAAGGTTGGCATTGGTGGAGGGTCCATCTGTATCACCCGGGAGACCAAGGGTATCGGACGTGGACAGGCTACCGCCCTTATTGAGGTTGCCAAAGCAAGGGATGAGTACTTCGAGCGAACCGGTGAGTACATACCGATTTGCAGTGATGGCGGTATCGTGCATGATTATCATATGACGCTTGCTTTAGCCATGGGTGCTGACTTTCTCATGCTAGGGCGGTATTTCGCCCGCTTTGATGAGAGCCCGACTGAAAAAGTGAATGTGAAGGGCTCCTACATGAAAGAATACTGGGGTGAAGGCTCGGCAAGGGCAAGAAATTGGCAACGCTATGACTTGGGTGGTGATGGGAAACTGAGCTTTGTTGAAGGAGTCGACTCCTATGTCCCGTATGCAGGTCCGCTGAAAGACAATGTGCAGCTGTCGTTGAGCAAAATCACCTCCACAATGTGCAACTGCGGAGCGATCTCCCTTGATGAGCTCCAGCAAAAAGCGAAGCTCACGTTGGTATCATCCACATCCATCATTGAAGGCGGTGCCCATGATGTGTTGCTCAAGGATTCGAATGATCTTCCGAAAAAATAAGAATACTGCTACTTCTTACACTAATTGTGCTATAATTGGTCAATTTTATCCTGTTGAGGTGTAAGAGGCATGAAAGAAGTGCAGAGGAAAGTCAATGAGGCGGGAGCTTTCCTCTCAATCAACAATTTGCCCGGCGGGGTAGGCGTCTACGAACTTGGGGATACCATTCGGGCTACCTACCTAAGCCGGGGATTAGCAAAGTTATTGGGCTACACGAGCGCTGAGTTTCATACCTATACCGATTTGCATCTGCTCAATGCTGTGCATCCACAGGATAGAAAGAGAATCAGTTCCCTTTTTTCAAGAATTAAGAAAAGCCATCGTGAAATCGATGTTGAATTTCGCATCAATACGGAAGAAGAGCACTGGATACGTCTGCTCGGTCGTTTCGCCCGCTTCCACGGACAATTTCCGGTCTATTACTTTGTAGCCAGTGATACCTCTGAAGCGCATCAAAGCAGTGTTTTATTGGAACAACAGAATACTCGACTGCAGTTTGCCTTCTCGCATTCAACCCTGGAAATGTGGGAGTATCACATCGCCCAGGAACGGGTGACGACCTTATCGCGAACCATCCTTGGTGGACATCAGCCAATCAACACACCCAATCCAGTTGCCTATCTGCTGAAGCAAGGGTACATCCATCCTTCCTTTGAAGAGACACTCAAACAGGATTTTGAGGATTTGAATCAAGGCAGTGCCCCCGACTCAATCGTTAAAATCAAGGACAAGGATGGAATGTATCGATATTTGCGTTACAGTTA
>Ga0172378_10005207_pt1 | contig 12145 bp, 3 predicted proteins | sample GrowelOW332metaG_FD_119755 | JGI IMG/M metagenome (GOLD analysis project Ga0172378, IMG submission 119755) | Groundwater microbial communities from an aquifer near a municipal landfill in Southern Ontario, Canada - Pumphouse #3_1 metaG | ecosystem: Environmental > Aquatic > Deep subsurface >...
ACTTCGGACAGCGTGGCGCCGTCGAAGCCTTTTTCAAGCACGATTTCAATGCCGCCGACCGCCAACTTGATTCCTGACGCGTTCCCGGCGCTCGGAATGGATGGCGCGACTTCGATCAGTTCCAGCGATTCGGATCCGTCGGACTCGCCTGGACGATCCTTTTTCAACGTCCGAATCCACCGTCGCACGCTTTCATAAGGCAACTCTTTCAAGTCGCTGTACTCCTGGATCGTCAACCCGCTTTCCCAATACTCCGAAAGCTGCTCTTGCCAGTATTCGCGTCCTTCGCGTCCCATGCCGTCCTCCTGTTGCTTCGCTCTCAGAAGAACATAGCACGTCATCAATCTCAAAAATAGATGTAGTACACTGGGCGCTTACATTTACATGATTGCCGCCATGCATAACCTCATGCAGTACGTACGTTACTGCCGTAAAACCGGCAAAAACTTCACGAATGGAGCTGTCACGGCCGTTTTTCGCTCTCGGGCAACCGGATTTTCCGCCATGTTCGACCGGTTGTCACGACTAACGATGCTTTGCAACGTTTTTACGGTCTTTTGCCGTCCGCACAAAGTTATCAACTGCCTGCCATCGTTTTCGCTACCCGCGATATGAGACTGCCGTCCGTTTGTTTTGACTCTTACTATTTTCGTTCCTTTTTGTCCGAACCCAGTTGAAAAACCGGAAATTACCTACTATTTTAATTCGACGATAGATAAATAGTAACCGTGATCTCCTCATATGAAAAACGAAAAATTCACCAAGCTGAAGCGTCGGATATTTGAGATCATTCAACCTGCTGAGCGCGGGTGTATTTCGAGTAAAATCTTTGATGTTGCCATCATGACACTGATTCTACCGTGGCGGGATGACGATGATCGACGAATCCGATTTGTATTTTCCCCGAATCATGATATGTTAACCATTGATAACAAGGATCGTCTGTCGCGGAAATCTTCTCTAGCCCCTATCAGGTAAAAGAAAAATTACGAGTTAACCAGGAGGCTGTTATGAAGTATGACAGGCCCATGGGGCATGCCGGCGGGAGATTGCGTATCCGTTTCATCATTCCCGGCTATCCGACCTTCAATATCTATTCCTCTATTGCGAAATATACGACCGCGCTGGGACCGGTGCTTCTCGCATCCGTGGCAGCGAAAAAAGCGGGTTGGGATGTCGAAATCATCGATGAAAACAACTTTACCGTCAAAGCGGCGAAAGATTCACGCGGATATCCCGATCACAACTATCTGCAGCAACTCCGCAAAGCGGATGTGGCCGCCTTCTACGGGGGGCTTTCCAGCACCATTCCGCGCCTGTATGAACTGGCGAAATTTTATGACGAACAAGGCGCCATCACCATGGCCGGAGGGCAGCATTTCAGCCCGGGAAACGTCCCGGAGGCGCTCGCTCACCACCTGGACTATCTGTGTATGGGCGAAGGGGAGCACACGATCGCGGAATGGATGGATGCCTGGGAGCATGGCGCCGACGTTTCGGCCATCAAGGGACTCGTCTACGAAGAAAAAGGAAATGTCATTGTGACTGGAGAGCGTCCGTCCATGTCCGTCGAAGACATTGTCGCGCTTCCAATGCCCGATTTTTCGCTGCTCCGCCATGCCCGGATCGCGCTCTATCCGGTGAGTTGGATGCGCGGATGCTGCATGAATTGTGAATTCTGTACGGTAAAAGGCAATGTCCGTTGTCCGCCGTCCGACTACCCGGTCGCTCAAATCGTCTCACTGCATGAACGTTTCAAGGCGACGACCTTCTTTATCGTGGATGACCTTTTCGGCCAGAAACGGGAGGAGACGCTGGATTTTTGCCGGAAGATCAGCGAGTACCAGGAGCGGCTGCGGATCAAATTTCACTTTACGGTTCAGATCCGGCTCGACAAAGCCGGAGACCGGGAATTGCTTGCCGCAATGCGGCGGGCAAACATTCAAGTGCTGGCCATCGGTTATGAATCGCCGATCCCCGAAGAACTCAAGTCGATGAACAAGTGTCTTCGTCCCGAAGACATGATAAAAAACACGGAACTTTACCATCGCGCGGGTTTTTTGATTCACGGGATGTTCATCTTCGGTTATCCGGGCCTCGAAAAACCGTTTGCCATGTCGGCCCGGGACCGCAGCGTGGCATACCGCCGTTTTATCCGGAAGGCCGGCATCGACACGATTCAGATCTTATTGCCGGGACCGCTTCCGGGAACGGAACTCACGGCCCGCCTTGACCGGCAGCACCGGATCTTCAGCCGCGAGGATATCGGCTGGGAATTTTATGACGGCAGCTTTCAACTTTTCGAGCCGGACAGCCCATTGACGGCGATCGAAGTACAGGAGGCGGCAAGAAAACTGATGGTTGATTTCTATCGTTTCAATTCGCTGTTTTCGATCGGCTTTGCCATCGCCACGTTTCCGCTGTTGATCTTCTACATGTTCAACCTGCGAAAAGGCTGGCGTCTCTGGTATCGAAAATGGCGAAATTCGCTTTGGCGTTTCATCGGTTGGCATCTCATCCGCAACTGGAAGCGCTGTCATCATTCCGACATGTCCGAGCAGCGGTTGCGTACGGCGGAAGTCCATCTCGGTTTGAACTAGGCAAGCCGTTCTGTCCTGAACATTTTTCACTGCGCCAAGATCCGCGCGCATTTTTACCCGTATTTGCATTCTCCGGGCGAACGTGAATGCATTTTCTTCAAACGCCTTTCGCCTATCGATGCAATTTACGGAACCAGAGGAGACCCTATGACGATTGCGGCATCTCATGAGCAGGATATTTTTTCCCGCATATTGGACGGATTGTGCAAAAATATTCCGACGCCGGCCAGATTCGCCGGGGAACAGCCGTTGCGGGCGGAGTTTTACAGCGCCGAGCAGATGAGGCAGAACGGCAAATATCTGGCCGGACAACACCGTTTTAAAACAGAGAAACACCATTGTCGTCTTCTGGACAGACTGGCGGGAAACGAAACTCTTTTATTGGCGGTCCATGATTTATTGAACGAGACGCCCGCTTCCGGTAAAAAACGTGAGCCGGCCAGTGATTGGCTGCTGGACAATTTCTATTTGATTGAAGAAAATATCCAGACCGCCAAACGCCATCTGCCGCCCGGTTACAGTCATCGACTTCCTTACCTGACCGGCGGAACCTGGGTCGGATACCCCCGTGTCTACGATATCGCATTTGAAACCATCGCGCATGGCGACGGCCAGGTTAATTTGGAGAATCTTCATGCGCTGGTCAGCGCCTATCAAGCGATTAACCCGCTGAATCTGGGGGAACTCTGGGCCATCCCGATTATGCTGCGGCTCGCCCTGATTGAAAATATCCGGAGACTCGCAGCCACGCTGGCCGCCAATCGGATGGCAAGAAATATCGCGGATGAATGGGCCGACCGGATGACGAAGGATATTGCGCAGGCTCCCGGAAATTTGATTTTGACGATTGCCGACATGGCCAGGTCGGAACCTCCGATGACCAGCTCTTTTGTCGCCACGCTTACCCGCCGTTTGCAAAGTCAGGATTCGGCACTGACCCTGCCGTTCACCTGGCTGGAGCAGTGGCTCTCCGACGCCGATTTGAACATGGAGCAACTGATCGGAGAAGACATCCAGCAGCAGGCCGCCGATCAGATTTCCATGAGCAACAGCGTTGACGGACTCCGTCATCTGAACACCATCGACTGGCGTGAATTTATCGAGGGAACCAGCATTGTCGAGCAGGTATTGAAAGAGGATCCGGGCGGATTCTACGGGAAAATGGATTTCGGTACGCGCGACCGCTATCGCCATCTGGTGGAAAAGGTTGCCCGCAGGAATCCGGAGAATTCCGAAGCGAACGTGGCGCGGGCGGCAGTCAAATTGGCGCAGGAGTCCGTCGCCGCTGGCGGTGCACCGCACATGGGGCACGTCGGTTATTATCTGATTGACGCGGGACGGACAAAGCTGGAACACTATTTGGGACTGCGCGCTTCGCCGGTTGACAAATGGAAGAAATTCAGCCGCCGCGTTATGCTGTTGTTATATTGCGGATCCATTCTTCTGGTCATGGCGCTCTGCGCCATTTACTGCGTGGGCGTCGCCTATGGATCCGGGCTGTGCGGATGGAGTCTGGTGACGCTGGGTATATTGGCGGCGTTGGGGACCTGCAACCTGGCGGTGGCGATGGTGAATTGTCCGGCGATGTGGCTGGTGCCGCCGAAATATCTTCCTCGGATGGATTTTTCAAAAGGAATTCCCCGGGAGCTGCGGACGCTGGTCGTCGTCCCGACCTTTTTAACCGGCAGGAAAAGTATTGACGCGCAGCTCCAGTCGTTGGAGGTCGGGTTCCTGGCAAACCGCGATGCCCGCCTCCACTTCGGGCTGCTTACGGATTTTCGAGATGCCGCCACCGAAACCCTTCCTGACGACGAACGGCTGCTGCAATTGGCCAGACGCGGAATCGAGGAACTGAACCGGAAATACTGCAGACAGAAAAACGATCTGTTTTTCCTGTTTCATCGCCCGCGTCTCTGGAATGCCCATGACAAAATCTGGATGGGCCGCGAACGCAAACGTGGCAAACTCGCGGATTTGAACCGTTTGCTGAAAGGAAAGTCCGACACCGGGTTTTCCCTGGTGGTCGGCAATCTCCCGATTCTGCGCGAAATCAAATATGTGGTCACGCTGGACGCCGATACGCAACTGGGCCGCGAATCGGTACGGCAGTTCGTCGGAACCATGGCCCATCCACTCAATCGGCCCCGCTACGATGAAAAGCGGCGACGTGTCGTCGGCGGATACGGCATTCTTCAGCCGCGAGTCACGCTGAGTCTGACGGGGATGAACCGGTCGTTGTATTCGCGCATGTATACCAACGAATGGGGGATCGACCCCTATACGCGGTCCGTTTCCGATGTTTATCAGGACTTGTTTGGAGAGGGGTCCTTTATCGGCAAAGGAATCTATGATGTCGATGTGTTCGATTCCATTCTGGACGGCCGTTTCCCCGACAATCGGATTCTCAGCCACGATCTCCTGGAGGGCTGTTATGCCAGATCCGGACTTTTGAGTGATATCCCGCTTTATGAGGAATATCCGGATTGTTACAGCAGCGATGTGAGCCGCCGGCGGCGCTGGATTCGCGGCGACTGGCAGGTCGCCCGCTGGATCATGCCGCGCGTTCCGGAGGCCGATGGAACGCTCCGGAAGAATCCGCTGTCCTGGCTGTCGCGTTGGAAACTGGTGGACAATCTGCTTCGCAGTCTCGCCCCGGCCGCACTCTTTGCTTTGTTGTTTATGGGTTGGGTGCTGTTGCCCTTCCCATGGCTGTGGACAGGAGCGATCGTCGTGATTATCGCGATGCCGGCCTTGATGGCCGCTTTGCTGAATGTCTTTCAGAAATCGGTTGACATGACGTGGCGACAGCATTTCGCCGGGGCGGGCGACTCCATGTTCCGGCGTTTTCTGTTGGCTGCATTCTCATTCATCTGTCTGCCCTATGAGGCTTTTTTCAGTTTGGACGCCATCGTCCGCGCCGTCTGGCGGCTCCGGGTATCCCACCGGAAATTGCTGGAATGGAATCCGTCGGATCAGGTCCGCAATGCGTCCGGCAAAGGATTGATTCGTACGGTTCGGAGCATGTGGATCGTGCCGTGCGTTTCGGTGGCGTCACTCATCCTGTTCGCGCTGCTGCGTCCGGAATTGCTGGCGACGGCGGGGCCGGTTCTGGTTCTCTGGCTGGCGGCTCCCGTGGTGGTCTGGCGGCTCGGCCTTCCGATCCCCCGGAAACGGGAAAATCTGTCCCCGAAGCAGATCCGGTTTTTGCGCAGGACGGCCAGAAAAACCTGGACGTTTTTCGCCGCCTACACCGGACCGGAAGATCATTGGCTGCCGCCCGACAATGTGCAGATGGAGCCCGACGCGGCGGTCGCGCACCGCACGTCACCGACCAACATGGGACTGGCGCTGCTGGCCAATCTGTCGGCATATGATTTCGGCACGATTTCGGCCGGACAGTTGCTCGACCGTACCGCCAACACGCTGGAGAGCATGAAAAAGCTCGAACGCTGCAACGGGCACTTTTACAATTGGTACGACACCAAATCGCTGACTCCGTTGCATCCGCGCTATGTATCCAGCGTGGACAGCGGGAATCTGGCGGGGCATCTTCATGTCCTGCGGGTCGGACTGCTGGAGTTGGCGGATCGGAAAATCATCGGAGAATCCTGCTTTGAGAGTCTGGCCGATACACTCGACATTCTCATCGACGCCGCCGCACTGTCTCCGGGAACCTGCAACCTGGAGAAACTGCGGGAACTCAGGAGCGCGCCGTGTCTTTCCGGGCAACCGCACCCGACGATTTCCGCCGTCCGGAATGCGTTGGAGCAGCTGAATGCGTCGGCCGCGGCGGTGCTTGCCGATATCGGCGGCGGTTCCGATCCGGAATCGCCGGTGCGATACTGGGGGCAGGCGTTGTCCGATCAATGCGCGGATGTCCTTCATGAGTTGAAGCGGCTGTCGCCGTGGCTGGATCATCCGGCTTGCTTTCAGATGCTCAAAGAATTTCCCATGCTGGACCGGATCCCCTCGTTGCGTGAAATATCCGGTCTGGAAACGGCGCTTGATCTCGCGTTGGCGCAAACGCTTCATCACGAAACGGTCCTGCCGGGGGGATTGCGGCATCATGTCGCCGCAGCCGCTCAATATGCCGCGAACCGGATGGCCGTCATCCGGCACCTTGCCGGGGAATGCGACATGCTTGCACAAATGGATTATGAATTCCTGTATGATAAATCGCGCCGTCTGCTCTCCATCGGCTACAATGCCGATGAATCGAAGCTGGATTCCAATTATTACGACTTGCTGGCTTCCGAAGCGAGGTTGACCTCGTTCGTCGCGATCGCCCAGGGGCGGGTTCCGCAGGAAAGCTGGTTCGCGCTGGGGCGGTTGCTTACCATCGTCGATGGAGAACCGATCCTGCTCTCCTGGAGCGGCTCCATGTTTGAGTACCTGATGCCGCTTCTGGTCATGCCCTCCTATGAACGTACGCTGCTCGCCGACAGTTGTCGGGCGGCGGTCGATATTCAGATCAGCTACGGGAGCCGCCGCCGGGTTCCGTGGGGCATTTCCGAATGCGGGTATCATGCGATCGACACCCAGCGTAACTACCAGTACCGGGCATTCGGAGTGCCGGGACTGGGACTCAAGCGGGGGCTGGCCGATGATCTGGTGATCGCGCCCTATGCGTCGATGCTTGCCCTGATGGTTTCGCCCCGGGAGGCCTGTTTGAATCTCGAACGGCTGGCCGATTCGGGAATCGAAGGGAAATACGGCTTTTATGAAGCGGTGGACTACACCCCGTCCCATCTTCCACACGGGCAAACGCAGGCCGTGGTCAGATCGTTCATGGTTCATCATCAGGGCATGGGGCTTCTGGCCCTGGAAAGTCTGCTGCTGGACCGCCCCATGCAGAAGCGCTTCACCGCCGATCTTGAATTCCGGGCCGCTCTGATGCTGCTGCAGGAGCGCATTCCCAAAGCGGCCGCGTTTTATGCATTCACGACGGAAATCCCGGAAAATCAACCCGTTCGCGAGGCCGAGACGGGGGTGTCGCGTTCATTCAATTCTCCCGATACGCCAACTCCCGAGGTCCATTTGCTGTCGAACGGCAGATATCATGTCATGATCACCAACTCGGGCGGCGGCTATAGCCGTTGGAACAACCTCGCGGTCACCCGCTGGAACGAGGACCCCGTTTGCGACGGCAACGGTTCGTTCTGCTTCATCCGGGATGTGGCCACCGGCGAATTCCGGTCGGCCATCCATCAGCCGATGTGCCGGCGTCCCGACGATTTCAAGGCGGTGTTTTCCGCCGGACGCGCGGAGTTCCGCCGGACGGACGGGGATTGCGAAACCCTCACCGAAATCGCGGTTTCTCCCGAGGATGATATCGAACTGCGCCGCATCCGCATAACCAACCGGACGGAATCCACGCGGACGCTCGACGTCACCAGTTATGCGGAAGCGGTTCTGGCGGAATCAGCGGCGGACGCCATGCACCCGGCATTCAGCAATCTGTTCATCCAGACGGAGATCGTCGCGTCTCAGAACGCAATCCTCTGCACCCGTCGCCCGCGCGCCGCGAATGAACGGCATCCCTGGCTGTTCCATCTGATGGCGATACACGGAGCGGAACACGGGAGCGTATCCGCGGAAACCGACCGCAGGCGTTTTATCGGGCGCGGCAACACCATCGCCGATCCCGCGGCCGTAAGCGGCGGACCGGACGGTTACGCCGACTATCTTTCGGGAAGCGAGGGCCCGGTGCTGGACCCCGTCGTTTCCCTGCGGTCGCGCGTCACACTGGCCCCGGGAGAAACGGTGACGGTCAATTTATTCACCGGTGTCGCCGAAACACGCGAAACCGCCCTGCTGCTGGTGGAGAAATATCAGGACAAACAGCTCTCCAACCGGGTTTTCGATCTGGCCTGGACTCACGAACAGGTGCTGTTACGCCAGTTGAATGCCTCGGAGTCGGATATCCAGCTTTACCTGCGGCTTGCCGGTTCGATTCTCTATGCGAATCCCGCGTTGCGGGCGCCTTCCAAAGTGATCCTGAAAAACCGCCGGGGCCAATCCGGACTGTGGGGTTACGCCATCTCCGGCGACCTGCCCATCGTATTGCTGCGTATCGAAAGTCCCGATCACATCGAGTTGGCCCGGCAACTGATTCAAGCCCATGCGTATTGGCGGTTGAAGGGGCTGTCCGTGGACCTCGTCATCTGGAATGAGGACAATGCCGGATACCGTCAACTTCTTCACGACCAGATAGCCGGCCTGATCGCGTCGGGGACGGAAGCCAATATCGCGGACCGCGCCGGAGGCATTTTTTTAAGGAACTCCGGCCAGATATCGGAAGAGGACCGCATTCTGATCCAGACCGTCGCCCGGGTTATACTTTCCGATCGGAGGGGTACTCTGGCGGAGCAGATAGCGGGCCGTGTTTCGAGCGAAATCAGAATCCCGCTTCTTCGGCCGCGAGGAATTGCGGACGTCGCCATGGCTCCGGATTCGCTTCCCGAGCCGCCCCCGCCGCTCTTCTATAACGGGCTGGGTGGATTCACCGCGGACGGGCGCGAGTATGTGATCCATACGGCCTCGGGACAATCGACGCCGGCGCCGTGGATCAATATTCTGGCCAATCCGGATTTCGGATCGTTCATTTCAGAGAGCGGCCAGAGCTGTACCTGGAGCCGGAACGCCCATGAATTCCGCCTGACCCCGTGGGAAAACGATCCGGTGAGCGACACCGGCGGCGAGGCGTTTTATCTCCGAGACGAAGAGACCGGGGCATACTGGTCGCCCATGCCGTTTCCGTGCGGCGGCGCAACGCCCGGTACCGTCCGGCACGGCTTCGGATACAGCGTGTTCGAACACTTGGAACATGGCATTCATTCCGAAACATGGGTTTACACCGCGATCGACGCCGCCGTCAAATTTACGGCGATCAGAATCCGTAACGAATCCGCCCGCCCGCGCAGTTTGTCCGTCACCGGATACGTGGAGTGGGTACTTGGCGATCTGCGCGCCAAAACCGCAATGCATGTCACCACCGAAACGGACCGGGTGACCGGCGCCGTGTTCGCCCGCAACCGTTACCACGCGGAGTTCCGTCATGAGACCGCGTTCTTCGACGTCGATCAGCCGGTTCGCACCATTACCGGTGACCGGCTTGAATTTCTGGGGAGGAACGGTTCGTTGCGATCGCCGTCGGCCATGAAACGCACCAAGCTTTCCGGCAAAGTCGGCGCGTCGTGGTCTCCCTGCGCCGCCATCCGGGTTAATCTCGAGCTGGGACCGGGGGAAGAGCGGGAAATCGTGTTCCGGCTGGGTGCCGGGCTCAACACCGGGGATACGGTCAAACTGGTCAAACGGTTTCGTGGATCCGTCGCTCCGCGCGAAGCGTTGGAGGCGGTCATGCGGCACTGGATACGCACGCTTGGCGCGATTCAGGTCGAAACGCCTGATCCGGCGGTCAACGTCATGGCCAACGGGTGGCTGTTGTATCAGACCCTGGCATGCCGTCTCTGGGCGAGAAATGCGAAATATCAATCCGGCGGCGCGTTCGGATTCCGCGATCAGCTTCAGGATGTGCTGGCATTGGTTTACGCCGGACCGGAACTGGTGCGGGCGCATCTGCTTCTGGCCGCGGCGCATCAGTTTCAGGAGGGGGATGTCCAGCATTGGTGGCATCCTCCGGTCGGAAGAGGTGTTCGGACGCACTGTTCCGACGACTATCTGTGGCTGCCGTTCGCCGTCTGCCGTTACGTCCGGACGACCGGCGACACCGGTGTGCTGGAGGAAAATGTACGCTTTCTCAAGGGACGCCCGGTCAAGTCGGAGGAGGACTCGTATTACGACCTGCCGTCCGCGTCGGACGAGGTCGCCAGCCTGTACGATCATTGCGTCAGGAGCATCCGGTACGGTCTGAAATTCGGAGCGCACGGACTCCCGCTGATGGGGTCCGGGGACTGGAACGACGGGATGAACCTGGTGGGCGAACGCGGCCGGGGCGAGAGCGTATGGCTGGCGTTTTTCCTGTACGACGTACTGGAAAAGTTCTCCCGTATCGCGCTCGCCTGCAAGGATACCGGTTTCGCCGGAATCTGCATCGGGGAGGCGGAAAAACTTCGTAAGAATATCGAGAAATCCGGATGGGACGGCGAATGGTACCGCCGGGCCTATTTCGACGACGGCTCGCCGCTCGGCTCTTCCGAAAGCCCGGAATGCAGGATCGATTCGATCGCGCAGAGCTGGTCTATCCTTTCGGGGGCGGGGTCGACGGAGCGTTCGGGGACCGCCATGAATTCGTTTTACGAAAATCTGGTATGTCCCGCCGACCGGATCGTGAAACTCCTGACGCCGCCGTTCGACCGGTCATCGCTCAACCCCGGCTACATCAAAGGCTATGTGCCCGGCGTCCGGGAAAACGGCGGCCAATATACCCACGCCGCCATCTGGGCCGCCATGGCGTTTGCCAAAACGGGGGACGGCCGCCGGGCCTGGGAGTTGCTGGACATGATCAATCCGGTCAACCACGCGAAGTCGCCCGGAGACGCCGCAGTTTACCAGGTGGAGCCTTATGTCGTCGCCGCGGATGTCTATGCCGTTGCGCCTCATGTCGGACAGGGCGGCTGGACCTGGTATTCCGGCGCGGCCGGATGGATGTATCAGCTGATGATCGACTCCCTGCTGGGGTTTTCGCTCGAGGTTGATAAATTGCGGTTTCACCCCTGTCTGCCGGACGAGTGGAACGAATTCAAGCTGCATTACCGGTATCGGGAAACCGTTTATCACATCCAAGTCGTGCGAATTCCGGGTCGACAGGGCGAAGCCACTGTAACCGTGGACGGCGTCGGGCAGCGGGACCAGGCCATACCGCTCGTCAATGACCATCTGGAACACCATGTGGAGATCACAATCATGGAGGGTACATAAATTCATTTTGCCGCCTTGCTGCAACTGATGGCTATCCCGTCGGCCGGATACGTTCAAGCGTCTGCGAACCATGATGAAAGATGTCAACGGCGACAATGGGCAAATTGTGTGGATTTTGCAGGATCAGGCCGAATACCTTCTCGAAAAGGTCGCCACCACGGAGGAAATTGCAACGGAAGAGAATGGCGGAAAATCTCCGGTATTCCGAGGTACAGAAAAAACGGCTGGCTTACCGGGGGAGGAGACTGAACAAGTTTCTGCTGGCGACGGTCGAACGGACGTTCGCACCAGAATAGCTTTCACCTCACTCCTCCGATGACCAGTGCCCCATTGATACATCGGGTCGGTCAATCCAACCGCCTTGCCTTGACCAGAAAAGACTTTCCACCAACGGCTTTTTGAGCTTGGAGATACCGTTTGAGTTTCGAAGATAATCCTCCACCATTTTTTGTTGATATGCCAGTCCAAGTGACTGGCTTTTTTATTTTCCGCCCCAACCCCTGATCTCAAACCAGCTCAGAGTTCCAAGTAAATCCCCGAATCCCGTCCCCCGGACAACGCGAATCAGCTCAACAGCTCAGATTTCCAGGAACCGGCCTGTGTCATCCCCGATTTTAGACACAGCTCATAAGTCATTGATAATCAGCAATGTTATTCCCTACCAT
>Ga0172378_10005208_pt1 | contig 12144 bp, 8 predicted proteins | sample GrowelOW332metaG_FD_119755 | JGI IMG/M metagenome (GOLD analysis project Ga0172378, IMG submission 119755) | Groundwater microbial communities from an aquifer near a municipal landfill in Southern Ontario, Canada - Pumphouse #3_1 metaG | ecosystem: Environmental > Aquatic > Deep subsurface >...
ACATTATAAACGTAATCCAACCAGATCTTTTTTTCTCCATTTTTAATCTCCTTTAGCAAGTAAGTACATTTTATAATAGATAACCTATTTAATAAAGAAAAATGCAAATTATTTTAATAAGTCGTTCAAATTATAAATAAGTAACGAATCAGAATTATTTTTAAAATCTTTTTGATAATGCGGCACATAAAGAAGCTTTCCTTCTTTATTGTATATCCCAGGCCACAATAAACGGTAAACATAGGGCACTTTCCAATCAATAAAGCAGCGCCCAACCCTCTTTTTTAATCCTTTATATTCGTAAATTTCATTGCTCCTTAAGCCATTTCTTACAATAATACTTTGACCATTAATCATCTCATACAGAGTAGAATCTTTGTTTATTTTAATTAAGTCACTTGACGATTCAAATGAATAGGCCAGCGTTTTTAGTTGATATATTTTAAGTATGCCATAGTCTAAAGAGAGAAAACTCTTTTCATTAAGTTTAAAGTGCCAAGTACTTTTCGCTTTCACGATAGAATAAAGTTCATCACTAAATTTGCGTGATAAGGAACGATATAATTTTTCGCTTTCAAAATACAAAATAAGAAGCATGTAGAATTCTTCATTGTTTAAAGATTCAATTCTTCTTATATCAATTTCGCGATTACCAATTAACTTTTGAAGTCTATTAATCAGCTTTTCTTGCGTTTCATTTTTAGTTTTGATTTCTAAGAGTAACGCATCTCGTTTTTCGCAAGACATATCTTTTACAATTTCTTTCCTAATCTTATTACGAGCATAACTTGTATCAAAATTAGAAAGATCTAAACCATATGGGACATTATTTTCATCACAATATTTCTGTAAATCTGCTTTTTTCGTTTTCAAGAAAGGACGAATAATTTTTGCATTCTTGAAAAAATAAGATTCTCTTAAACCATAAAAGGAAACAGCATTTTTTCTTCTTTTTTGTAAAAGATAGGTTTCTAAAAGATCGTCTTCGTTATGAGCAACTAAAACGTTTTTAATACCATATTTAAGAGCAACATCACTAAAATAGTTATAACGCACTTCGCGAGCCCATCCTTCCTCGTTGACGCCTGAAGGCATCCATACATCTAATATGTCGAGAGGAATTTTGCTTTCTTTGCAAAGTTTTTTTAAAATTTCAACTTCTCCAGGTTCTTCTTTTCTTAAGTGATAATTAACATGGGCCACCATAAAATCATAATTCCCTTTAATTAACAAATCAAAAAGACACATGGAATCTGGTCCAAAAGAGCAGGTTAAAATGTATTTTTCATTTTTCGCTAGGAGTAAATTCATTTGTTTCTATAATTTCATCTTTCAAAATTTTATACAACTCATTCGCATCACTTTTCTTAACATAATCAACGCAATTTAGAACTTCAACCGTTAGTTTATGTTTCCCTAAAACCAAAACAAGAATATCGTTAGCTTTGATTTCATTACTTGGTTTTGCAATTTTTCCATTTATTAAAAAGATGCCACGCTCAAGCAATTCTTTAGCAATAGTTCTTCTTTTTATTAATCTAGTTAATTTTAAGTATTTATCAATTCTCATTAATTTTCTGTACCTTTAAGGTTTCCTCATATAAATTATGGACTATTCCACAAATTTTTAATAATATATCAACCCAGTTTTCGGCTTTTTTAATATTAATACTAACTTCTTTGTTAATAAATGACATTCTTATTTTCTTTAAATATGGAATTAAAACAGTAAATAAGGAAGTTCCTATACCTTCTAAGTTGCTAAATTTTGTTGATAAGATTAACACAACATGATCTTCATATTCAACTAAATCCTTAAAATCATCCATCTCTAAATATAAATCAAGTCTTCTTTTTTCAAAAAGCAACATCATTTGCGATGGAATTGGTCCATAGATATCTCGAATTGAGGCCATTGAGTTTTCAACTTCATCAAAATTTTTAGTATTTAAAATCTTCTGATAAACTTCAACTTTTTCTTCGTTTGGAATAAATAACGAAGGAATGTAAGCATCTATTCCTAACTCTTTATGTATCTTAATTGCTTGGGCTTTTTTAATACCAGTTTTCTTTTCTTCAATCGTTTCGTTAAGCAATTTAATATACATATCAATGCCAACCGCATCAATAAATCCAGCTTGCTCAGGTCCCAAAATATCACCTGCACCACGAATTAATAAATCACGTTGAGCAATTTTATAACCACTACCGAGTGCTGTTAAATCTTGAATTGCTTCAAGACGTTTTTGACCCGCTTCATCAATCTCTTTATTTTTATTAACCATTAAATAACAGAAAGCCATTCGATCTCCTCGGCCAACTCTTCCTTTAATTTGATAAAGTTGCGCGAGACCAAAAGCATTTGCGTTTTCAATTAACATTAAGTTTGCATTTTCAACATCGATGCCATTTTCAATGATTGAAGTTGCTAACAAAAGATCTATTCTTCCATCATAAAAATCTTGCATCACTGTGTTGGTTTCTTCTTTATCCATTCGGCCATGAACAATACCAATCTTGCATTCAGGGACTAGATCCTGTAAGCGACTATATGTCTCATAAATCGTAGCAATTTCGTTATGAACATAGAAAATTTGTCCATGACGAGACAGTTCACGTTTAACTAATTCGCGAACAACATTTCTATCATAAGGAATAACATATGTTTGAATAGCTACACGTTCTTTTGGAGCCGTTTCAATTGTTGAAACCTGTTTTAAGCCCACAAGAGATGATTGTAATGTTCTAGGAATTGGTGTCGCACTCAAAGTTAAAACATCGAGACCTTTACTCTTCTCTTTGATTCGCTCTTTTTGTTCAACTCCAAATCTTTGTTCCTCATCTATAATAAGTAACCCTAAATTTGTGAGATCTAACTTTTTACTTAACGCTTTGTGCGTTCCAATAACTAGATGAATTTTGCCGTTTCGCACTTCGTCTTCAATATATTTTGCATCTTGAGGTGTTTGCATCCTCGAATATAAAGCAATGCGTACATCAAATTTATTAAAACGCTTGAGCGCAACTTCATAATGCTGCCTTGCAAGAAGAGTTGTAGGACATAATAAAATAACCATTTTGCCGTTTAAAATTGCCCTAAAAGCCGCTCTAAAAGCGACCTCAGTCTTTCCAAATCCGACATCTCCGCAAAGTAAACGATCCATTGGATGAAAAGACTCCATATCCTTATATATATCTAACAAACTTGATTGTTGGTCTTTGGTTAATTCGTGTTCAAATTCACTTGCAAAGGCATCTTCAAGTTCTTTTTCAGGTTTAAATTCGTATCCTTTAATTTGTGCTCTTTCACTATAAAGAACCATTAGTCTTTCGGCTAAATCATTTATTCTTTCTTTAATTTTCTTTTTAGTATTTTCCCATTTTGTGGTATATAGCTTGTTTAATTTTGGTGCATAACCATCTTTACCAACGTATTTTCTAACAAGATTGAATTGATAGAGTGGAACATAAAGAATGTCGTTTCCATCATATTGAATTTGAAGGTAATCTTCATGCTTATTATCAATCTCAAGAGTAGAAATCTTAACAAATTTTCCAATACCACTTTTTTCGTGAACAACATAATCGCCTGGCTCTAAATCTTGATAACTTTCAAGAATAATTCCTTCTCTAAATTTAGAACTATATGTTGAGGCATTACGTCTAAAACCAAATAATTCTTTTGAAGTTAAAACAACATAATTATTTGCTTTATATTCAAATCCATGTGGAAGGGAATTAATTGAAATCGTTACATCTTTTGTTTCATCAAGCACGATTCCACTACTCAATGCATAAGTTAAATTTAGTATTTTAATTGTATTCTGAAGTTTTTCAACCTGGTCCTTGTTCTCGAGTAAGGCAAGAATTTTATATTTTGAGTTTTTATAAATTTCAATTAGTCTTGTTAAATCGATATCGCGAGTACTATAAAGAGAGTTCGTCGTTAAAGTAACGTTTACACTATTTTCATGGAGATAAAAATTATTCAAAAAATAAGTGTAATTGTTGTTTTTAAAAATATTGCAACTTTGATTGAAATAAGAAAGACCGCTAATGCTTTTTCCATTCTTATTTAACTCAAAAATAAAACTTGTTGACTCTTCAAAAAGAAAATCACGAGCTTTAAAAAATTCATCTTCACCGTTTACAATTATTTTGTAATTATTGATAAATTGAAGCAAGGATGTGTGTTCTTTTTGTAAAAAACCTATATATTTATAAAACTTACTTGAAAGGTTATTGTTTAAAATGTCATCTACATCTTGCTCAGTCTGGCTAACTAAATCTTGATAAACTAAAGGAGTCAAAAACGCTTTATCTTCATCTAGTTTTTTTAATATTTTTTCTTTAGCGTTATTTTTTTCTTCATCGGTTAATAAATTTAAACTTGCAGGTAAAATCTCTATTTTATTTAGCTCTTTAAAAGATGTTTGTGTAGCAATATTGAACTCACGAATTGATTCAACCTCATCGCCAAAAAACTCAATACGAATTGGGTTTTCATAATTTAATGAAAAGACATCGATAATGTCTCCTCTAATCGCATATTCTAGTGATTGGTCAATCTTTGAAACTTTTGTATAGCAAGCCTCTGCAAGTTTCCTTTTAATATCTTCGAATTTATACTCTTTCCCAACTTCGAGCGTTAAAGAACTTCCTAAAAATGTTTCTTTGCTTGGATAAAACTTATAAAGTGCTGCTGGAGAGAGAATAATTATTTTGTGCTGAGCATTTAAAATGCTATATAAACCATAAATTTGTTGGGCTAAAAGATCTTTCGATTCGCTTAAATATTCTACTCGTAATAACTCTTCGCTTGGAAGGGTAATTAGATCATCCTTATTTATAAATGAAGATAAACTATTATAAATATCGTTAACTTCAAAATTTGAAGCACAATATATTAAAATGTTTTCGTTTGATTCGCTATAAAGTTTAAGAGTTAAAAAAGTTGTTCCAATAAATGGATCCACGACAAAATACCCCACTTTATTTTTAGCAGGGGGTGTAACAAACTCATTAACAGCTAGACTCTTTAAATCAATCAAATAAAATTACTTCCTCATTTATTATAAAGCGACATCGCTTTATTAATCGATTCTTTTAACGAACACTTAATTGCCTCAATAGCACGATCTTCGGCTTCATTAATTAACACACGCTCTTCCTTGGTTGGTTTTCCAAGAACATAATCAACCGCATTAAATGTAGGTTTCCCAGTTCCAATACGAACATGCATAAACTCATCAGTGCCAAGATTTTGGATAATAGATTTAATTCCATTATGTCCTGCACTGCTGCCATCAAGCTTAATTTTCATAACTCCTGGATCAAAATCCATTTCATCATATATTACAAAAATATCCGCAAAATCAATCTTAAAGTAACTTGCCACGGCTTGAACGCTTTCGCCACTTAAATTCATATAAGTCAAAGGCTTTAATAAAACTAAATCGTTATCTAAATATTTACAACGAACATACTTACCCTTAAAATCTTCTTTATCAATTTCAACACCCAAAGAATCGGCTAATTTGTCGATTGTCTCATAGCCAACGTTATGACGAGTTTTTTGATATTCTCTTCCAGGATTTCCTAAACCTACGATTAATTTCATGAAGATTATTTTACAATTAAAAAAAGAAATAATAAAGGAAGATGATAATTTATCTATATTTAATTTCATTTTTTAAGCATTTATACGGTTTTTAATCCTCGAACTTTTGCAATTCTTAGTTAAAACATTGAGAAAAAACAATAAAGTTTTACCTTTTATTTTTAACTCTTTTTAATCTGTAATTTATGTTTTTGATTTTTTCTTAAAAAAATGCACCACTAACTTGTTTTTTTCCATTGACAAAAATGTCAATTGAAAATATAATCACCACGAAAGATAGAACACTATGCCAAAAACAACGTATCAATTTGAAGAAATTAAGCAAGAACGAGAAAAAGAAATTTTAAACACGGCTTTAAAACTTTTTTGTCAACATGGCTTTGATTCAGTAAGCGTTGATGACATATGTAAGAAGATGAAAATGTCGCATGGTTTGTTTTATCATTACTTTTCTAGTAAAAATGATCTACAATCAACAATCATTGCTAACTCTGAAGAGAGAAATGCAGACGTTAAACATTTTGTTGAAACCACAAATTTAACTGGCCTTGAATATATTAGAAAAGTTACTTCGCTTATACTTGATACCTTAAGAAAAGATGATATGTCTTGTTACTACTCATATTATATGATTATAAATTCATTCTTTGAAAAAGAAGAAAAGACAAACAAATCAACAAAAATTCTAAAAAGAGTTATAAAAGAGATAAAAAGGGGACAGGAAGACCACGAGATTATTCCAGGTGATCCTTTTGAAATTTTTTTTGCTCAATCGACTATGTTTTTAGGAATTGCTATGATGAATATGAGGCATCAAGAAAATAGAAAAGCTATTATCCCAAGCGATGAAGTAGCGATGAATCTATTTTATAGAAAGAAGGATTAATAATGAAAAAAGTAATTAAAATTTTAGGTGAAAGATGGTACCTAGTTCTGATTGTTGCTGTTTGCATTTTTGCTCAATGCTACCTTCAATTAATGCTACCTGAATACATGGGAAACATTCAAAATGGAATGCCACAATCAACATTTAACGAAATCCAAAAACAGGAAGCCATTAATAACATTTGGATTCAAGGCGGATACATGGTTTTAATTTCCTTTGCAATCATTATATTGGCGGTTGTCCAAGGTTATTTTAATAGTTTCTTAGGAGCCTATGTGGGCCAAAGAATGAGAGGAGAGATGTTTCATAAAATTAATAGATTATCTCTTACTAATTACAACAAATTTGGCACAGCAACTTTAATTACAAGAACTACTAACGATATCGAACAAGTTAAAAATCTTGTTTTTATGACTGTTAGAACGCTTATAATGTCGCCAACTTATATGATTATTGCTTTAATTAAAATTCTCCAAGGTGAGTCACGTCTTGCGATTGTTTTAGCAATTTGTATTCCTTTGATTATTGTTATTATGGCTATCCTTATGATTATTGCTTCTCCAATCTTTAAACAAATCCAAGAGAAAACCGATAATGTTACGGTGGTTTTACGTGAAAATCTCACTGGAATTCGTGTAATTCGTGCATATAATCAACAAAAAACTGAATATAAAAAGTTTGATAAAGCGAACACAGATATGACAAAAATTATTGTAAAGGTTGGACGAACAATGTCTGTTGCTAACCCAACTATTTCGATTATTTTTAACTTATGTTATGTCGCAATATATGCTCTAGGTTTCTATTTACTACAAGGTGTAAATGTTGTTAATAACACGAACGCAATTATGGGAACAATTACAAATGTTGCCGTTGCTGCCCAATATTCTATGCAAATAATGATGAGTTTCATGATGTTTGCCATGCTATTTATTATGATTCCTCAAGGATCAGCAAGTGCTAAACGTATTAATGAAGTTTTGAATATGAAAAACGTAATTCAAGATGTTGCTGAAACTCCTGAATTACTTGAGAAAATCAAAAATACCAAAGAAAAAGGTGTTATTGAATTTAAAGATGTTAGTTTTACTTATCCTGATGCTAAGCTTCCTTGTATTGAAAATATATCGTTTAAAACAAAACCAGGAACCACAACCGCTATTATTGGAAGTACAGGTTCGGGAAAATCTTCAATTATAAACTTAATTCCAAGATTCTATGACGCTACAAGTGGAGCGATTTTAGTTGATGGAATTGATGTTAAAGAAATTCCTCTTCATGTTTTGCGAGACAAAATCGGGTTTGTTCCTCAAACTGCTGTTTTGTTCAAAGGAACGATTAAGGAAAATATTTTATTTGGTAACTCTAACGCCAATGAAGATGATATTAATGATGCCTTGGCGGTTGCTCAAACAGGTCACTTCATTTCTCAACTACCTGATGGCCTTAATAGCTATGTTGCTCAAGGTGGTAAGAATTTTTCTGGGGGACAAAAGCAAAGATTATGTATCGCTCGAGCCCTCGTAAGAAAACCAGAATTGTATGTTTTTGATGATAGTTTTAGTGCGCTTGATTTTAAGACCGATGCTAAACTTAGAGCCGCCTTAAAACCTTATACAAAAGATTCGTCAATTATTATTGTCGCTCAACGTGTCTCCTCGATTTTAAGCGCCGACAATATTATTGTTATAAATGATGGAAAATGTGTTGGCCAAGGAACTCATAAGGAACTTCTTAAAACTAACAAAATCTACCAAGATATCGTTAAATCACAGCTTGATCCAGATGAGGTTGAAAAGACAATTAAGATGGCTCAAACTGCTGTTTTAGAAGGAGGTAAATAGTATGCCAGGTCCAAAAAATAGAACTATTGAAAAACCTAAGGACACTAAAGGTACTCTTAAAAGGATGGTAAAGGAATTTAAGAAAGAAATCCCTTTAATTGTCATCGTCATTTTACTTTCTATCGCTAGTGCAATTTTAACTCTTTACTCACCAATTTTATTAAAAGATATATTGTCACAAGAGAACATGAAAGCAATGTTCTCGGTTGATTCTCAGATGAATATTGTAATTGTTTGGGATGTCTTCTTTACTAAATTCGGTATCTTAGTTGGCATTTATGTTGTGAGCGCCTTGCTTAGTTGGCTTAGCGAATATATTGCGGTTTCGATTGGTGCAAGATACGCTTACCAAATGCGTGATAAAGTTCAAAGTAAATTAGATAAACTTCCTCTTTCGTATTTTGATCGAGTTGCTTATGGCGATACACTATCAATCGGAACAAACGATGTCGATAATATTTCGCGAAATTTAAATACAATTGTCACTCAATTATTTTCTGGAATTACTCTTTTTATAGGCACGCTTATTGCGATGATGGTCGTCGATTATCGCTTAGCTCTTGTAGCACTTGCTTCACTTCCTTTAACTCTTGCTGTCGTTTTCTTTGTTTCTAAATTTAGTGGAAAACAATTCGTTAATTATCGTAAAGAACTTGGTGTTCTAAATGGTAAAGTTGAAGAAAATTATGCTGGATACATGATTGTTAAACTTTTTAATAAACAAGACGATGTTGAAAAAGATTTTGATGTTTCGAATAGCAAAATGGCTTTGGCCGACCAGAAGTCACAATTCTTAAGTGGCATTATTTGGCCAACTACTACTTTCATTAATAATTTAGCATATGTTGGAATCGCTGTTGTCGCAGGTATTATTAGCGATGCAGCAACAATGATTACGTTCTTCTTATTCTTAAGATTATTTAGCCAACCATTCCAACAACTTGGTCAAATTGCTAACGTTATCCAAAGCGTTATTGCAAGTGCTGAAAGAATTTTTGTTCTCCTTGATCAAAAAGAAGAGAACGAAGATAAAAAAGATGCAATCAGCAACGAAGGAAACATTAAAGGCGATTTCAAGTTCGATAATGTTTTCTTTGAATATTCAGTTGATAAACCATTGATCCAAAACTTCACCCTTGATGTCAAAGCGGGTGATACGGTTGCCATTGTTGGTCCAACTGGAGCTGGTAAGACAACCATTGTTAACTTAATTATGAGGTTCTATGAAATTAACAACGTTACATCAAAAGATGAGATTATCAACGCTGAAATTGAGATTAGAAATGAGATAGAGGAAATTCTTCGTTTACCTAAATCCACGCGAGATACTATTGATTATGATGATAAATTAAGCATAAACGAAGCAACACTAAGGGCTTTGACAAATATTAATAATTTTTATCAAGATGCTCTTTCTAAAGCAGATAAAGATCTCACTTCAAATAAAGAGATTCAAGATAAGCTTAACCTTATCTCTAATTCTATTGTCAATAGATTAAATAATGGTTCAATTAACCTTGATGGCATATCAACAAAGAATTACACTCGAAACACCTTAAGAGATTCAATTGGAATGGTTCTTCAAGACACATGGTTATTTAAGGGAACAATTAAGGAAAATTTATTGTACGGCGACACCAATGCCAGCGAAGAAGAAATTAAAAAGGCTTGTGAACAAGCACATATTGCTCACTTTATTGAGACTCTCCCTGGTGGATATGATTATATGCTTAACGAAGACGGAAATAATGTTTCACAAGGACAAAGACAACTTCTTACAATTGCTCGAGCAATCTTAAGCAAACCAAAAATCTTAATTCTTGATGAAGCAACTTCTAGTGTTGATACTCGAACCGAACAACAAATACAAGACGCTCTTGATAAAATTATGAAAAACAGAACTTCCTTTGTTATTGCTCACCGTTTATCTACTATTAAAAATGCTAAACTTATCATTGTTATGAAAAAAGGCCACATTGTGGAAACTGGAAATCACAAAGAATTGCTTGCTAAAAATGGTTTCTATGCTGAACTTTATAACTCACAATTCGCTGGAAACAATCCAATGGCTAAAAATAATGAGGTTACTGAAAGTTAAAAATTGATAAGTATTGTTATCATCTAACTATTAAGCAAATTAAAAAACTTCAGGGAAACCTGAAGTTTTTTGTTTTATTCTGCGTCACTTTCGTGTTGCAAAGCATGTAGTTCTTTATAAACATTGGCTAGATTTGGGTATATCTTTTTATATACTTTCTTATATAAACGTTTGTATTCTTTCGCATTGACTTCGTTTGGATAGAAAGTTTTTGCATAACGAACCATATTATGCTTAGCGTCTTTAGCATCTTTATAAACGCCTAAAGAAATAAATTGTGACATTGCGCAACCTAAAGTACATGATTCATAAGTTTCGCCTTTTACAACCTTTATGTTAAAAATATCTGCTGTTATTTGGCAAATTGCATCGCTCTTTGATCCGCCTCCGCTGACACTAATCGTTGAAATTGGTGTATGGGTCTTCTTTACAATTCCATCAAGTCCTTCTTTTAAAGCAAAAGCAATGCCTTCGATAATAGCACGATATAAATGATATTTTGTGTGTACATCATAAAAGCCTATAATTGCGCCTTTAGCTAATGGTCTTCTAAGTCCTGGTCCCCAATATGGTTGAAGAATTAATCCATCGCAACCTGGTTTAATATCTAAAAGTTTTTTGTTTAAAACCTCTTCAACAGCCATATTTTCTATTTGAGCTTCGACAGTTTGCTTTTCAGCAAATTCGGTAGAAAACCAATGAAGCATCCAATAACCTCGATATATTTGTACTTCTCCACTATAGTAACCTGGATAACATGTTTTATAGCCAGGTAAAAATGGCTCAGGTTCAAAATAATGTTTGCTGACAACCGCAATTGAACTGCTAGTTCCATAACTAATATGCGCAAAATCTTTGGTGATTGCGCCACAACCCAAAGCTTCACAGCTCTTATCATAACCTGTTGTAATGTATTTAAGTCCTGTAGGTAACCCGGTTTCCTCGCTCGCTTCTTTCGTAATGCTGCCAATATTTTCGCCAACTTCACATGCAGTAGGGAGCATAATTGGATCTACACCATATAAACATCCCTTTAAAGCATTTGCACTATAGTTTTTACCTGTTTTAAAATTAACTGGGAAGTGACCAACCATGTTGCTAGCCGAATCTTTCAATACACCAATAAGCCGATAATTCAAATATAAATTCATCGGAACATAATAACGAACCTTTTTCCATACTTCGGGTTCATTTTCTTGAACCCATAAAGCTGGTGTGCGTTTTCTATTTAAAATAACTGTTTCACGCATTCCAATTAATAAGAACGCAAGACTATATAGTTTAGGTAGTTTACGTTCAAGTTTAGCTTGTCGTTGATCAAGCCAAATAATTGCTGGTCGAACAGCTTTGTAATTTTCATCCAAAAAAACGGCCGAATCTCTAAAACAAGTTGAAGAAACACTTTGACATTCCTTTAATAAATCACCATGTTTTTCAACTATTCTTTTAGCAGCTTTGCACATGCAATCAAAATAGTAGTTTGCATCTTGCTCAGCAAAACCTGGTTTAGGTGAATGATATGCAGGAGAATAATGCTCTTGCTCAAAAGCTAGAAAATTTCCTCTACTGTCAATTATACTTACACGAACAGATTGAGTCCCATAGTCGATAGTGACGACTTTTTTATTATTTATTTGCATGATTAAATTATAGTCGGTAAATTTTTAATAATAAATAAAAAAAGAAATCCCAAACG
>Ga0172378_10005210_pt1 | contig 12143 bp, 3 predicted proteins | sample GrowelOW332metaG_FD_119755 | JGI IMG/M metagenome (GOLD analysis project Ga0172378, IMG submission 119755) | Groundwater microbial communities from an aquifer near a municipal landfill in Southern Ontario, Canada - Pumphouse #3_1 metaG | ecosystem: Environmental > Aquatic > Deep subsurface >...
ACGATTGTTATTTCCGGAGCTTCTTCTGTTGATTTAATTCTTACAGCGGCTACTAATTTTAAATCGTACAAAGATCTTTCGATTGATCACAAAAAAAAGTGTGAAGAATATCAAGAAGCTATTTTGAAAAAAAGTTATTCTCAAATTAAAAGGGATCATATCGAGAAACATCAGGAATTATTTAACCGTGTGGATCTGAATTTACCACGGACTCAAAATTCTTCATTACCCACCGATGAAAGACTGAAAGCTTTTCAAAATTCCCCGGATCCGGATTTAATTGCTTTATATTATCAATTTGGACGGTATTTATTAATGAGTTGTTCGGAGCCTGGAGGTCAGCCTGCTAATCTACAAGGATTATGGAACAACAAAGTTTCACCTCCATGGGACAGTAAATTTACGACTAATATTAATTTAGAGATGAACTATTGGGCGGCTAATTCATCTAATTTGTCGGAATGTGCAATGCCTCTTTATTCCTTTTTGAAAGATTTATCTGAAGCCGGGAAAATTACTGCCCGAAATGATTATAATGCCAATGGTTGGGTTCTTCATCATAATACAGATATTTGGCGTTCAACACATCCTATAGATGGAGCAGCCTGGGGAATTTGGCCTACCGGAGGAGCATGGTTGTGTACTAATATATGGGAAAGATATCGTTTCTCTTTGGATCAGAGTTTTCTGAGGCAATATTATCCTGTCATGAAAGGTTCTGCACGTTTTTTTGTGGAAACGTTGGTTGAATATCCGGGTAAAGGCTGGTTAGTTACTTGTCCGACGATATCTCCAGAGAATCGTATTTTTCCTGGAAATATTAGTATTTGCGCGGGATCCTTTATTGATAATGAGTTAATTAAAGATTTGTTTTCTCAATGTATTTCAGCTTGTAAGATATTAGACATTGATAAATCTTTTGCTGATACGTTGAAAAGCATTCTTCCCCGATTAGCTCCCAATCAGATTGGGAAAGGTGGTTATCTTCAGGAATGGCTTGAAGATTGGGACATGAAGGTGCCGGAATTGAGACACAGGCATGTTAGTCACTTGTATGGCTTATTCCCCGGGAACCAGTTTACCAAAGAGCAAACGCCTGATTTGTGGAATGCATGCAAAAAAACGCTTGAAATTAGGGGGGATGCTGGAACGGGCTGGTCTTTGGCCTGGAAAATTAATCTTTGGGCAAGACTTTATGATGGCGAACATTCTTTTAAAATTTTAAAAACATTATTAAAGTTAACTCGAGCTCAGGGGTATGCTGGTGCAGGTGGTACTTATCCAAATTTGTTTGACGCCTGTCCTCCGTTCCAAATTGATGGAAATTTGGGCGCTGTTTCAGGAATTAACGAAATGCTTTTGCAAAGCCAGAACAACGAGATAAATTTGCTTCCTGCTTTGCCAAAGGAATTAAATACCGGAAGTATAAAGGGGATTTGTGCCCGTGGGGGATTTGTTGTTGATTTATCATGGAATAATGGAATATTGGAACACGTTAATATTCTTTCAAAAATAGGTAAGAGTTGTAGAATCCGATTTGGCGAAAAAGTAGTTGAATTTGAAACTGAATCAGGGAAAAGTTATTGTTTTAATGGTAATTTGACTTTGATGTAGAGTAATATGCATCAAAAAATGAAATAGCAACATTTGCAAGAATCATTATTTAACTTATTGTTTTAGTATTTGTAATTATCTCAGATAAAGTAGTTAGTGTAAAATTAGTGAAGAAATGATTTTTTTTAAGATTAAAGAATGAATAAAACCAATTTCTTTAGAGCAATTTTTGTATTATGCTTAGTATTTTTATCAAATATTAAACAGCTATACCCACAAGAGCAAGTTAAGTTACATCATTACGTACCAACTGATAAAAATCTCAGCAAAGAATGGATGGATGCAATTTATGCTAAGGGTGAGCGAACAATTTATCGTGGTGATGAATTGAAAACTATTGGGATGCCTTGTGGTGGAATTGGTGCAGGACAACTCTACGTTCGGGGCGATGGAACATTGGCTCGTTGGTGGATCTTTAGTGATTATTACGAAACTACTTTTTATAAGCATATACCTTTTACTAACTATAAAACTTATCGTCCGAAATCAGAAGTAAAGCAAGGTTTTATGATTAGTGCTAAAACGAAAGGTAATGATGCAGTGGTATTACCACTTAGTCGGGATGGTTTCAAAGATGTTGGTTTTATTGGGGAATATCCAGTTGCGACTATTTTGTATAAACAACCAAACAAAACTTTACCTGTAGATGTTAAACTAGAAGTGTATTCACCTTTTATACCATTAGATATTAAAAATTCGGCTCTTCCGGCTACTATTTTTAGTTATGATGTGACCAATACTTCTGAAGAAAAGGTCGATGTTAACATAGGTGGATGGTTACAGAATTCCGCAATACCTAAAGCAGATAGTTCTGTTTATGCTATACGTGAGAATAGAATAAAGAAAAACAGTAGGCTTGTTGCTTCATATCTAACTTTAGCTCATCCTGAAGGAGCTAAAAGTGTGAAAACGTCTTATCGTATAATTGATGATTTTGAAGCAGATATCATACGTGATGATGGAACCTCAGCTGAGAAGGGATCTTTGATTAAATGGAAGATAAATGGTGATGCATTTGGAAATAAAGCAACTAATATTGTCGACATAAAAAAATTAGGTAGTCGTGATTTTATGTATTATTTTAAAGGTTCTCAGGGTAATTATCTCTTATTTTCTGGAATACATGGACGTGATAAAACCGGAAAAGTCAGTCGTGATATTATTTTAGATGATGATTATATCTCTTTTTTGATTGCAGGTCGAAAGAGCCCATATGCGAATAAAAACGGAGCTATTTGTGTGAATCTTATAGTTGATGGAAAAGTGGTTCGCACAGCAACTGGTGAAAACAATTGGCTTATGCGACAAGTTAGTTGGAATGTTACAGAGTATAAAGGGAAAAAAGGGACTATCGAAATTGTAGATTCCAGTGAAGTGGGGTCTATTGCTGTTGACTTAATTACATTTTCTAATTTTGTTATGGAGAAAGGTAAAATGTTTCCGGAAAATGATAAGTCATTCGGAGATATGTCTATTGCCGTATTAGATAAGAAAGGAAAAGCTTCTGCAAAATGGGAAAATGAAGCTGCCTTCGAGACAGAACTATCATCTCAAAAGAAAGGAATTAAAAGATATTCAGCGTCTATTACTGATAGTATTTGTGGTAGTGTTTCAAAATCATTTACGTTGAATCCTCGCGAAAGCAAAACTGTTACTTTCGTTATTTCCTGGTATTTCCCTAATCTAAAGAACGATAGTCCTGGTTGTCCTGGTGATGTAGGACGTATGTATTCTAATTGGTTCGATAATTCAATTGATGTAAGTAACTATATTGCTGATAATTTTGAGATGTTAAGTACTGCAACACACAAATATCGAGATGCAATGTATTTAGAGAGTACTTTGCCATATTGGTTTTTGCAACGCACTGCAGCTTCGTCTGCGAATATGGCTTCAGCTGCCTTAGAATGGTGGAGAAATGGGCGAATGTATTCTTATGAAGGGGTTGGATTTTGTTTTGGCACTTGCGGACATGTATGGAATTATGTACAAACTCCATCGCATCTTTTCCCTAAATTAGAACGTTCGGTACGCAAAATGCAAGATTTTAATTTCAATGTTTCGCAAAGAGAGACGGGTCGTATTAATTTCCGTGGATATAAGGATAATAGTGAATCATTTGATAATTGGGGTTATATCCCGGATGCTCAGGCCGGCTATATTTTGAAAGCATACAGAGAACACCTTATGTCGGCCGATAATGTTTTTCTAAATCAATTATGGCCTCATATTAAGCTTGGAATGGAATATTTAATGGAGCGTGATGCTCGTTATGGAAAATTAGATGGTATTCTCGATGGATTGCAACATTTTACCGATAACTTAGGTTGGGGCCCCAATACATTTTCTGGTTCTTTATATTTGGCCGCTTTGCGAGCTTGCGAGGAGATGTCCAAGATTGAAGGTGATAGTTTATTTGTACAGAAATGTCATTCATTGTATGAAAGCGGACGGGAATGGACGGTTAAAAACCTTTGGAACGGGGAATATTTTATTCACCATTATACGCCTGCACCGAAAGGTGGTCTGCCATCGAAAAAGGGAAATATTAATAAGGGAAAATCTTTTGGCAATGGTTGCTTGTCCGATCAGGTGTTTGGTCAAAACTGGGCGCAACAATTGGGTTTGGGTTATATTTATCCAAAATCAAAGGTTGATTCGACTCTTTTAAGTGTTTACAAATATAATTGGACACCCAGGATGGAAACAATTTACAAGGTGATGACCAGACGTTTTATTTACCTTGCTGATCCCGACAAACCAGGTATGGTTGGTTTAACATATCCTTTAGGTATACCACCTGTGAATCGTCCCAGTCAGAATGATGATCCGTGGACAGGTTATGAATATCAGGTATCTTCTCATTTGTTACGTGAGGGATTTTTAACAGAAGGTCTGTCTATCGCTTATGGTGTACACCAACGTTATAATCCGGAATTTCATAATCCTTGGAACGAAATTGAAGGGGGTGATCATTACACCCGCTCTATGGCAGCATGGGGTATGTTATTGGGAATTAGCGGTTATGAGTACGATGGTCCTGCCGGTAAAATAGGTTTTGCTCCTAAAATAACTCCTGAAAATTTTAAATGTTTTTTTAGTAGTGCCGAAGGCTGGGGCAGCTTTTCGCAGAAACGTACTGAGATACAACAAATCAACAGTTTGGATCTTAAGTACGGAAAGTTGAAACTGAATGAACTGAAGTTTGAAGTACCTGAAGGCAAACAGGTTTCTAAGCTTACTTTAAGATTGGGATCTGACGCTGTAGAATTTAGTTTTATACAAAATGGTAACTCTGTGATTATTACTACATCTAAACTTGTTATTAATGAGAGTGAAATTTTGAGATGTGAAATACAGTTATAATATGCAATAGTTATTGAAACTATTTAATGTCTAAACTATTATATGTCATTATATCTGATCTCTAAAGAGAAATTCTGTTCACTCCGTAGGATTCCCCTTTATTTTAGGTAAAAGATGGTAAGGCGAAATATAATGATCATACTATTGTTGTAAATATATTGTCTTGCTATTGTGAGCTATTATTAGGTGGTTGATTCTTCTAAGAACAATTCTTCTACCAAATAAGCTTTATTTGTCGTTGTCTAAAGTTTTTTTTAAGTGTTATTTTTGAAGCATTGTTGTGTAAGAATAATTAATATCTGTAATAATAAAAAATATTAATAAAATTATTAAATGTTTAGAAAAAGAGTCTTTTACAATATTTTACTAGTAGTAATAGCTTTTGTAAATTGTAGTTTTAAAAATGTGCCAGAGAGAAGTGATTACTTAACTCTCTGGTATAAATTTCCGGCTGCACAATGGAAGGAATCTCTTCCTATAGGTAATGGGCATATGGGAACTATGATTGCCGGAAATATTGAATCGGATACTTTGGTAATCAACGAAGAAACTATATGGTCTGGGGGGGTGCATGATTATGCAAATCCCGAAGCTTTTGAACATCTTCAGGAAATTAGGCGGCTTATTTTGCAAGAAAAATACGATGAAGCATTGGCGGTAGGCGATAAATACATGATTGGCTTGCCCCGAAATCAGCAACGATATCAACCACTTGGAAATTTGATTTTTAAATTTGATCAAAAGGACGAAGTTGCTAATTATAAAAGAAGTTTGAACCTAAATAAGGCTGTTGTTACAATCAGTTATGTATATAAGGGGTATTCGTACAAACGCGAATATTTTGCATCATACCCTGATAATGTAATGGTTATGCATTTTACTACTAATAATCCTGAAGGAATGCATTTTTCGGTTAAACATAATAGTCAACATGAATCGGAAGGCAAATTTGTAAATAATCGTTTTGTCCTTTCAGGTAAAGGTGATGTTGGTAGGGGAATATCAGGAGATATAAGATTTGAATCAAATATTGAAATTCTAACTGGCAAAGAGTTTGTTAAAGGAGAACGGGATGGCTTTACAGTAAACGGGGGAAAAAATATTGTTCTGGTATATACTGCTGCAACTAATTATAAAAAATATAATGATGTTTCAGGTAATCCTTCAAAGATTTGTTCTGAGGTATTGGATAAATTAAGCCATAAAGACTACTCTGCCTTGTTAAAAAATCATGTAACCGATTATTCAACGTTATTTAGTCGTGTTGTAGTCAATTTTGGGACAACAAAAATTCACAATCGACCTACCAATGAGTTGGTTGAATTGGCAAGAAAAGATAGTTCTATCCCTTATCTCGATGAATTATTTTACCAAATGGGGCGGTATTTGATTATTGCTGGTTCGCGGGAAGGTACTCAACCTTTAAATTTGCAGGGTATTTGGAATGATAATATGTCCGCGCCATGGGATTGCAAATGGACTTTGAATATTAATTTACCTATGAATTACTGGATGGTAGAAGCAGCGAACCTTTCCGAATGCCATGAGCCTCTGTTCAGCCTATTGACTGATTTGCGTGAAACAGGTACTAAAATTGCTCGTGAACATTATGGTTGTCGTGGTTTTGTAGCACATCACAATACCGATTTATGGCGTGGTGCAGCTCCGGTCGATGGCGCCAATTGGGGGCTTTGGACTTTCGGTGGAGCTTGGCTTACCCGTCATCTTTGGGAGCATTACCAATATTCGCAAGACAAGGCCTTTCTGAAGAAAGCTTATCCATATCTGAAAGAGGCATCTCTGTTTTTTTTCGATTATTTATCAAAAGGGAAAGATAAATATCTGGTGACATCTCCTTCAGTATCTTTTGAACAATCATATGTTTTGCCCAATGGCAAATTCGGGCGTTTGTGTGAAGGCTCAACTATGGACAATCAAATACTTCGTGATTTATTCAGCAATTGCTTGAAAGCATCACAAATTATTGATGATGACAAAAGCTTTCAGGATAGTTTGGTCTTGATGAGTGGAAAACTGCGTCCTGCTACCATTGATTCTATTTCTGGACAAATTATGGAATGGGCATGGCCAGCACAGCCTAAGAATATTAGTGGACAATTAGCACCGTTATGGGGTGTTAATCCTGGATGCGAAATAAATTATATGGATTCGCCGGAATTGGCTGCTGCGGCAGAAAAAACCATTCGTGCTCGTGATCCATATGTTGCGGCATACGAAAAAACAGGTAGTTGGGTGAGCGGCACTCGTGCTAATTTTTGGGCACGTCTATCGAGAGGCGATGAAGCATATAAAATGTATAAGAAAACCGTTAAGGAAAATTTATTTCCCAATTTGTTAGTCAGTTTTTACCCACAAAAATATTTCATGATTGATGGCAACTTAGGATTAGCTGCTTCAATGAACGAGATGCTTATGCAGAGTCATCGTAAGAATACTAAAGGACAAGTAATAATTGATTTACTTCCAGCTCTGCCTTCTGCATGGGAAAATGGTCGTATCGAAGGAATTCGTGCCCGCGGTGGAGTCGAATTGTCCATTGAATGGAAAAAGGGGAAGTTGTTTTCTGTTAAAGCTTATTCAGAGACAGGTACACCATGTGAATTTCATTATAAAAATGCACTATTAGAACTGAAGGTAAATAAAGGAAAGGTTGTGACTTGGGTATCAAAATAAGTTGAAAATATATGATTTGAGAACCTATTGAATTTTAAGTTTGATTATCTTTATGACGATAGGCGTTATTTTGAAGCTGTCGATATTCAGATATGTGCTATTTATGACAATTTTGAGCGGAATACTCTTGGTATAATAGAAACTGTAGGGTCATATTATCCTGATTATATTGTTTAGTATAGAGGAGAATACGGTAATTATCCTCTAGTCGGACAAAATCAGGTATCTCTTCTAAATTTATTTATAAATTAATCTTTTACTTGTTGGTTTTGTGCATATTCTGAGGGATTAATATTAAACAATTTTTTGAAACATTGGCTGAAGTATTTAGAATCGGTGAAACCAACCTTAAAGCAAATCTCATTAATTGTTATATTTTTATCTTGTAATAAAATTTGAGCAGCCCGACGAAGACGGTATTCACGAATATATTCATTTGCTGACAAACCTGTCAATAGTTTTAGTTTACGATAAATGGCGGAATGACTCATAAATAATTTTGATTCAAAATCTTTAGTTGTGAAATCTGAATTTTCAATCTCTTTTTCGATAATTTCTTGTGTACGATGAATAAAAATTTCGTCTGAAGTCTCAATTTTTGTATTGTTGGGTACAACCTTAATCATTTTTTGAGCGATTTGAGAAAGCCTTTGTTTATTTTTAATAATGCTTTCTATTTTTGCTTCTAAAATATTAAATTGAAAAGGTTTGCTTATATAATCTTCGGCACCAACGGTTAAACCTCTTAGTTTGTAATCGTCCGAATTCCATGCGCTCAAAAAGACAAAAGGGATAGAACTTAAATCTTTTCTGTTTTTTACTTCATTACAAAAGGAAATTCCGTCCATGCCGGGCATTACATTGTCACTTAGAATCAAATCAGGTTTGCAATGTTCTAATTTATTTAATGCGTCCAGTCCATCTACAGCCTGAATTACTCTAAATTTTTGGCCAATTTGGTTTGCCAAATAGCTTCTTAAATCGGTTTCATCTTCCACAATTAGTATTTGCGGCACGTCTGTTCCATGTACAGGAATCGAATTACTTTGTTCAGACCAGTTAATTGCACTATTTTCATCATAATTCGTAATTTTATTTTCATTATTTAACAGCCAAATTTCATTTGAAGCGTAATCTTTTTTTCTTAATGGGAGTATAACCGTAAACGAAGTTCCTTTATCGATTTCGCTTTTTACTGTAATTGTGCCATGATGTAGGTCAACTAATCTTTTCACATAGGTAAGCCCAACTCCAACTCCAATTCCTATTTGATAATGTGAAGCCATTTTTTCATCAGAAAAGAATAATTCAAAAATGTGTTGTAATTTATCAGGAGTCATTCCGTATCCGGTATCGCAGACTACGATCTTAACTTTTTCATTATTTCCAGGTGCAGAGAGTCTTACTATTACTTCACCATGTGCTTTAGTAAATTTAAAGGCATTATTTAACAGATTGTATAATATCTTCTCAATTTTATCTGAATCGACCCATCCCGTTAAATGGTCGTCTATCTTATTTTCGAAAGTATATTTTATTTGTTCTGTATTAGCCACTTCTTCAAAATCGGTAAAAATGTCGGATACTATCTTTACTAAATTTTTTTTCGTCACTAATAAATTAAGTGTATCGTTTTCCAGCTTGCGGAAATCTAAAATCTGATCGACTAAACGAATTAGCCGCCCTGAATTTTTTCTTATTAGCTCCAGATATTTTACTTTTTCCTTGTCTTTATTGTTTTTAATCAGTTTATGTACCGGATCGAGTATTAGTGTTAACGGGGTTCTTAATTCGTGCGATATGTAAGTTAAGAATTTTAATCTTAACCGATTATATTCTTCGCGTTTTTTGTATTCAATATTTTTGAGTTTTATTTTGTTTCTCTGATTTATGCTTATTAGGGTATATTTGCTGTATAAATATAGAATGCCAAACAAAGCCAGGATTAATAGTGCAAAGAAATACCATCTCATCCATAGTGGAGGCACGATTTGTATATTTAATTTTTTTTCGTATTGATTCGTCTGATTGTTATTCCCACTTGCACTTTTTACTCTTAACACATACTTGCCTGGTGGCATATTCATAAATTCAATTATATTCTGGGATTCAATGCTTCGCCAATCTTTTATGTAATTGTCAATTTTAAATAAATATTGTCCAAAACCTTTATTTTTAAAATTAATATCTACGAATTCAATAGAAAAATCTCTTTGCCCATATTTTAGTTTTAATAGTTCTGTCTGATTTAAATTCTTTTGGAGAGGCGAATTTTTTCCGCCAATTTCAACTTTTTTTCCGCCAATTTTTAATGAACTGAACAATATTTTAGAATGGCCCTTTTCGCTGAGGATTTTTTCAGGATCAAAATATACAATACCGTTAGTTCCTCCAAAAGCGATGGTCTTATCGGGTAAGATCACGGAGGATTTCGGATAAAACTCCAGAAATGGTATTCCGTCTATCATCCCATAATTTTTGAAAGTTTGATTTTCTTTATTAAAGAGTGAAATTCCCTTGTAAGTACTGAGCCACAAATAATGCTCCGAATATTTTACTATTGCGGAAATAAAATTACTTGGTAGCCCATTCTTGGTGGTGAACATTTTAAAACGCTTCGAATCCTTGTTAAAATATCCGAATCCCTCTCCCTGTGTTCCAAACCATAAATCTTGACTATTATCATTTAAAAGCACAGTTGTTGGGGTTGATGAATTATCATTATAGAGGAAGCTTTTATATTTTTGGGATATTGGGTCAAATTCACAAATTCCACCCAATATTGCCAAGTACATTTTTTGATTAAAAGTTGTACAGATGTCTCTGACATCTAGATTTCCTATTTTGATCCAGTTATTTTCTTTGGGGTTAAACAGATTTAAGCCTTTAGAGGTTGCGGCGCAAATTTTGTTATTTGAATCCTGAAGAATACAATAAATATTGTTATTGGATAGACTATTTGAAATTGAAGGCTGATGTTTATAATGGACAAATCCTTTTGTATTCCTTTTTAATAGATTTATACCTCCCGAATATGTTCCAACCCAAATATTTTTGTCAATATCTTCAAATACTGTTGTAATTGTATTAAAACTTAATGAAGAACCATTATTTTCATCGGGAATAAAGGATGTAAAATGATTATTATGTGGGTCGTATTTTGATAATCCATTTAATGTTCCGATCCACAAATTGTTTTTTGAATCAATGAATAGGCTTCTTGCATTATTTTCACAAATACTGTTGGTATTAGCAGGTAAATGCACTATAGATTTGAAATTGCTGATTTTTGATGCATTAAAATTTATTCCCCCGGAATATAAACCAATCCATAATATTCCTTCATAATCTTCATATACAGAATATATCGAGTTATTTGATAAACCGTTAACATTTCTTGGATCATAGGTGAAATTCTTGAAAATTAATTTATTAGTATTAAATAGTGACAATCCACCGCCATTAGCAGCAATCCACAACATTCCATTTTCCCTTTCAAAAATATCCCGGATATCATTGTACGGAATTTTACTGTTGTGTGTATTAAAGGTATCAAAATTTTTGTGAATTGAATTATAACAGGAGAGTCCACCTCCTTCAGTCCCTATCCAGATTCTTTTATTAGAATCTTTTATAATCTTACGTATTTTGCCTTCCCCAATACTTTTTGGGTCGTTAATGTCATGGAAGTATTGTATGAATATTTTCTTATCCATCTGGAAAATATTCAATCCATTGGCTGTACCAATCCATAGTTCATTATCATTCTTTTTGCAAAGTGCATATACTTCATTATTTGAAATTGAATAGGGTTGATATGGCTCATTGTTAAAAGACTCTACAATGTGACCTGTTTTTTTTTCAAATCGCATTAACCCGTCAGTTGTTCCAAGCCATAAAAAATAATCATTGTCCTCTTCAATACATAATACAGATGTCTTCCTATCTGTTTCAGTCGACAATAAATATTGATCAATTTTTTCAAAATCAGGATCATACTTTATTATACCATTTTCGGAGGCGATCCAAATAATTCCTGCCTTGTCCTGAAGAATATCAGAAATTTTGTAGTCTTTAAAATTCTTACTACTTCCAAAATCTTTATCTAAGATTGTGATCTTTTTCCCATCAAATTTGTTTAACCCGTTTTCAGTCCCAAACCAAATAAATCCTGTGCGATCTCTCAATATGCAGTTAATCGTATTTTGTGAAAGTCCATTTTCAATAGTCAGTTTTTGAAAATTATTATCATTATTTTCAAAATATTGTCCGTAACAATTTATTGTGGACATATAAAATAAACCTAATGGAACTATTTTTATGAATAATTTGAAAAATAATTTTAATATATAGGTAAAATAAAAGTCAAAAAGTGCTCTCATTTTGATAATTGTGTTTTTTGAGTCTATAATAAAAGATCCCACTATGAAAAGTAGGTTTTTAAAAATTGATTAAATTTATTATAAAAA
>Ga0172378_10005212_pt1 | contig 12142 bp, 1 predicted proteins | sample GrowelOW332metaG_FD_119755 | JGI IMG/M metagenome (GOLD analysis project Ga0172378, IMG submission 119755) | Groundwater microbial communities from an aquifer near a municipal landfill in Southern Ontario, Canada - Pumphouse #3_1 metaG | ecosystem: Environmental > Aquatic > Deep subsurface >...
GGTGAAGTATTTACCAAGCGATACAGCCAGTACCAAATACGAACTTTCTGTGTGGACATCAACAAGCCACTATGATAGAGGCAGAAAGCTCTATGCAGATTTTATTTCTTATCGCAAAGATGTGATTTTCAACAGCGCGGATAGAAATACCGACAACATGACCGTTCGTTGCATAAAAGATTAATGAAGAGAATATGACTAAGAAACATTCATTTATCATTCCTTTTATTTTTGCTGTTCTGCTAAGCTTTGCGAATTCATTTGCCGCTGTAATGGAATCTGGCAATCAAACCTTGTTCGTTTTATTGAACACGGATTCAAAATCAAATAGCACACAAGCCGATGGCTCATGTTGGAACCCAGACCTAAAAACATATATTGAGACAAATATTGTCGCAAGCAAAGGACTGGTATACTGCGCCGAATATAATCCTGCCGTTAATACACCGGCGGTCTTTGCTAAAGAATTTGCTGTTTCAAATGACGCAATTCTAGTCAAAGCACAACAAAATTGGTATGACAATACTGACGATGCAAGGGTTCTTGACTTGAAGTCTAAAGGAAAAGATTTTGAGGAGATCAAGAAACTTCGCCCCGATTTGGTACCTCTTAAGTATGTTGTTATTGCAAGTGGCGCAAGTGGTCTTGCTGTTCGTGAATATATCCAAAGCAAGGACTATCAAGGGGAAATCTCTAATGTTTTGTTCTTTAACACCCCTCACGAAGGCACTGGTTTCGCAGACCAGGCCTTGTTTGCTGTAGATGATTTTAAGCTTATTGAAAAAAAGCAAAGCGCGGCATCTCTTTCTGCGCTGATCCCTTTGGCATTGACCGCTTATGTGGCAGGAGGTATTGATCAACTTCGCGACGTGATGATTTCTTTGGCAAAAGATGCCGTGATTGGACTTGCTACGGATTTTAAAAGCGAGGCGACTGAAGCATTAAAAAATAGCTATTTTAAAAATGCCGATTTGAATTCTCCCAGTCTTTGGTATTTATCGCAAGATGCCGATGAAGACGATGCGTTGTATCAAAAGTTGTTGGACAAGAATGTAAATGGAAAATCAGCTGCATTAGAAGCCCTTGGTGGTACCCAACTGCTGAATTCCTTCTCGAAGAACAACAAGTTCGACCACCCGCTTTACAATATTGCATACTCCGATGGCTTCCCCACAATTGGAAACGGACGCCGAACCCTCTCCGATTACTTTGACGCGGACAAAAATCATATTTCAAAAGCACAGTTGAAGCGTATTCTTGCCGATTCTTTGAACGCAACACTCGAACGTACCGGACTTTCTTTAGATAATAAAGATGAAATCAAAGGCAAGGTTCAAGAACTTGCAGGAGAGCTCGTTGATGGCCAAATTAGCGAAAAAGCACAAGAAATTGCCGGCGATTTGATGAAGAATTATGGAGAACTAAGCGATCAGATAAATGGCGTACTTAAAGATGAAAAGCTAAAGACCCTTGTTAGCGGTCTTTCTGAATTGCGTTCCATGAAGTGGAATAAGGATGATATTCCTGGTAATATTTTGAAAATCATCTCTTTCGTTGAAAAGTTCATTCCCGAAGAATACAAATCCGAAATTTATTCTTCCTTCATGGAAAAGTTCTCGCCCGAAGTTAAAGGCTTTGTGAAGGAATACGGCAAATGCGTTGTTGGTAAAGATGCATTAAAGGAATGTGCCAGGCAAGGCATGAAGGTGGCTGCTCAAAATCTAGCCAACTACTCATTGAACTTTTATGATGCCGGTACATTCGATGTTCCCTCTTACAGTGCAATTGGAGAAAACGTCGAGGCTTTTAAGAAAAGCACAACACAGCGGTTTGGTTACCATTTGGATGATATTGTAGAAAAATACAAAGACAATTCTGAATTCAATGATTTGCGAACTTATCAAAAAAGATTGAATGATCTTGGTCAATTTGAACAAGATCGAGTTGTTGTTGATCTAGCGTTGAATGTTGGTTGTGAAACATTGGAAAAAATTGCAGTACCTTATGGCAAAATCTGTAGAGCAGCTGAATTCGCTGTTAACATCGGTATGACGGCAGAAAGCGCCATCAAAATCAAGAATATTGCTACAAGCGCAAAGAGTCTCGAAAAAACCAAGGACATCGCTCTTTGGGCTGCACAAAATAAAGGGAAAATAATAGAGCTACAAAATAAAAATGGCGAATACAGCGCATCTCATTCCGATCTAGATGAAATGCTTTATGCAGCACCCAAGATTTCCATCGCATCTGTATTGCAAAAGACCGAAGGTCAGGGTGATTCCATTATCCCTTTGATGTTAAATGAAACTTGTAAACAAAAAGAAATGGATGTTTATGACGAAGGAACTCTTTTACAGCACTGTGAAACAGATAGCATAAAGAAGGTATATTCAAAAGCTATTAGTATTGAAAAAATTACGAATGCAAATTCTGAAATCGAATCAAATTCTAAAACGCTTTCTTTAAAATATGTCAGTTATGAAACCGACAAAAATGGAAACATTCATGCAAGAACATATTATGCTCCTTTTGAATTTTTTGTAACTCGTTCTTTTATTGACGAATTTAGATTCCAAATTGATGACATTTCTCCAGATAGCATTAGAACTATTAAAATTTATTTTAATGATAAAGTCACTTTAAATTATGAACGAAATATAGATGGAACTTGGAGTCTGTATTACAATAACGTCGAAAAGCCTATCCAAGTTTCAAAAACGTCTCCTGTTGATAAATATGGCAATTTTATTCTGCCATTAAAAGAAGTCTTACATTTGCATTCTAGCGACACTCAACTTGCAGAAGCAGAAGAAGATGGCTTGAACATTGTTAATCTTTACGTAGAAAATAATCTTGGCAAGTCAGATTCACGTCAATTCAGTTTCTATTTCCAAGCAACGGATCCTCTTATTGAAGAAGGTTGGCCAGCAAGCAATGCAACCGTCTCTAGAATGAACGAAGCATTTATTTCTTATGGCGATTTAAATTACCATCATTTAGTTACTGGCGGAAGTTTGAAAATCTATAAAATTGAAGGAAATAAAGAACTTGTTTACACAACATCATTAATTCCAACATACGACAACGAAACAAGAATTACAAAACTTACCGCTAATCTTAATGATTTTTCTGATAATATTTTACCCAATGGTGAAAAAGGTGAATATCAGTTAGATTGGAAAATTAACTACTTAGATTCTAATAGTATTGTATCTACTCAGAATGGTATTAATGAATACGAAGCAAAGGAAGCTAAATATGGTTACATTGTTTATGTTGATCAAATTGCACCAAAGCTAAAATGGATTGTAGACAATAAAATTTCGAAAGGAACAAAATCAGAAGGAACCTGGGCAACAATTGAAAATCTAGATTCTACAGAAGACCTTTCTATTCGGGCTATTCGAGCTTTTGTAGTCGGTGGCGCAAACAATAAAGATACCGTCAAACTGTATAATGATGTCCGAACAGCTGATCGTTATTACTATATGGGTTGGCCTGATTCCATAACAAGTATTTCTGGCAAGGCTAAATTGCATGTCCAAGCTTATGACTTTAGCATTCCGAGTAAAGAGATGCAAAATGCGCTTTTGAACATCTCCAAGGAAAATACAGATTCTCTTTGGGCTCTGGTTCTTGATAACCAAGGTAAATTTATCAAGGGCATCAATGGAACAGATGATTCTGTCACTATTTGGATTGACCAAAAGGCTCCGCAGATTATTGAAAATTCTGTAAAGCCCACTATTGCTAGCGACCTTACTTCAGATGAAATTGATTTCAAAAAGAAAACTACCGAAAAGTATCTTTTGAACAGCAAAGATACTTTGAAGGTTTCTTTCGAAGTTAAAAAAGACTTTTTGCTTGATATTGATTCTGCAGAGGTAACAACTAGTTTAATATTCAAAAACGCATTGAATAATAGAGAAAAAGTTTTCTACCATGATACAACAATTAAGGCATCTACATTCAAGTATGAATTTAGCGAACCCGAAGCGAACCGACTCACCGACGGTATTTATTCACTGACGGTTCAGCTAAAGGACGCTTCTGGTAATATCAGTAGCGAAAAAATTATTGACCGCATTGTAGTTGATAGAACAGCTCCTGTAGTTGGTCAGATTTATACAGGCGCACTCGCATTTACAAGCCCGGCAGATTTAGGCAATGTCACTGGATACGTTGAACAGGCCAGAGATATCGATACAAATAAATCTGATTTGACATGCTATTCTAAAATCAATTCTGCAGGAATAAGTACAAACTGGGTCTTTGTCGGAACTGAAACTACCAGCAAGAGCACCGAAGAAGAAGTTCCGCTTTCATACGCTCTTAAAAATGTCATTGGAGATAGCAAGTTACTCAATGGAACTTGGTTTGTTCATATGCGTTGCTATGACGCAGCCGCTAATGCCAGCGAAAATGTAGACTTCTTTGGTATGGGAGCTCGTTACCCGCAAATTACGAGCCCAGGTGACACATTGAATTCTATGTACTATGGCAAGGTCATTGTCAAGGGCATTGCCCCCAACCCTGTTGTGCATAATGGCGATGACAACATTGCCGAATTCAAGATTGAATATAAAAAGCACGATGAAGACGATTCCAAGTGGTCAAGCGATAGCATTACATACTTGGTCAAAGGCGTCCATGTCGAAGAACGATCTTTGGCCATATGGGGCATTCCTAATGACGCTTCTGGACTCTTTGACTTGAGGCTTTCTGTACGTGGTTGCAAAATCGATTCACTTTGCTCATGGGTTTCTACAATTAAAGAAATCCCAGTTCATAACAAGTCCGTCGATTCATTTATTCCGCAGCCCGCAATAAGCATAGTTCACCTTCCCGTTGATCAAAACCCGGGTAAAATGGATACCATTAGCTTCAAGTTGGAAGGTATCGCTGATACCGCAAAATGGACGGCAAAGGTAGCCATCAAGGTTCAATCTCCGTTGGATGATTCCAAGATGGTCTCTGCTGCGGATCTGGAAATCAATCCGATTAAGGTTTCGCCTTTTGAAGGGGAACCGATTAAGAAAATTGCTGGCCTTTCTGTATGGAGAGAAGGTGAAATTTGGAATGTCAAATGGACGGGCGCAGCTGCCGGTATCAGCAATGATTCCGGATCCGTAAAGCCGACGCTACGCGTGAAATATTTAAAGGAAAACACAACAATCTTAAATGGTTCTTCTACATCGAATAAAAATGAAACGGTTCAAAGAATCAATGCAGTGAATCTCGAAGGCATGACTATTCCTGCTTTCGATAAGATTGCAACATGGAATTTGGATGGAAATGATTTGTTGATTCAAATCCAGACGGATTCTGCATTTACAATTGATCTTTCAACCGTTGAAAAGAGCGATAGCTTGATTTTCTGTGGTGGTTCAAACAGGCCGGCTAGAGAAATTTCTTCTGCTTCTGTGGGCAATGGAGTCCTTTATGTTCACCCGAACCAGTATGTTGTAAAAATACCATTTAACGCACTTACCGCTACAAAGCTCTACCCAGGTGGCGAAAACGTTGAAATGGACATCTATGCATTCAATAACAGGAATTCCAACCAAGTAGTGTCTTATCATGATAGTTGGCGGCTGAGCTTGGAAGCTTCCGCACTCCAAACAACGATGCCCGATTCCGGAGAATTTTTCATTGGAATCGGTGATACAACCGATGAATCGGGATCTGCACTTGCAAAACAGAATTTGGGTTATACGTTCGGTTTGACAGGCCAGGCCGCAATGGTCGAAGCCTGGGTCGAAGATCCGGACGGAAAGAGAATTAGAACTCTTAAAGAAAAATCCAGGACTATTGCCGGCAGCGATTACCATGCTTATTCTTTAAGCTGGGACGGCATGACCGATGAAAACTTTGCGGCAGCGCAACCTGGGCACTACAAGATTAAAGTTTATGCATACGATAGTAAGGACAATATCATTGATTCCCTTTCTTATGACTTTGAACTTAAGTTTGCAAACACATTGGTCGAAGCCCCCAGCGCCGAAGACGGAAAGGGATATGCAGATCTTTCAATGGACGAAGCAATCGAAGACAGCATAGGTCTCCGTTTTGTTGGAAATCCTGACTATTTGCTTAGAGTGAATGCAAATATGCAGACACTCCCGACGGATGACCAACAATTTACATATAAATGGGAATGGGATCCGAATAATAAAGGCATCCAATATCCGTTTATGTACAAGACATTCAGACCGAGTCTTGGCATTTGGAGACAGCGTGATGAAATTCCGGTGACAGTCGCTGTTTTAGTAGCTTCCTATGGAGAAAGCGTAGAACATCAAACAAAATGGTCAAAAGTTGGTATTCCTTATCCATATTGTGGCATCACAGAACGCTTTTTCTCCTATAAAATCATAATTAAGCAAACTGTTCTAAAAAAATACGAGAACAATTACAATTTTGATATTTCATTGGATCCTAGCACGCATTTAGTCGCTTTTGATGAAAATGGTAATAGAGAGTACCCCATTGGGGTAGCTGTAAAGATTTTGCCCGCTTTTGAGTATGGCTCAATAAAAAACGAATACTTGGGTGGGCAAGAAGAAATTAAGTATGTAGCCAATTATGATGCAAATATTTCCTTAAACGATCATTCTTATTGGGATCGTTTTTGGAATAGCGACAATTATAACGAAGGTACGATTCTTAACGATTGGTTCAATAACTGGAGTGGAAAAAAAGTCTACTGGGAAGCTAGAGATACATCACTTACTTACGATGGAAAAAACGCTGATCTTGTACCTGACGATACTCTTGTACATTTTGTTAACAAGTGTAATCCGCAAATTCATGATAAAGATCAATATTACTTAAATACAGAATCAAGCGTCTGCGATGATAAACTTTTGGATTTAAGCACATATAACCCCAACGGAAACATGCTTACAGTTTCGGTTTCCGCAATTGAAAATACCGGATTTGCAACAGGCGACGAGGGCTTTAACGCCCCCTGCAGCGATCATAACGGTAGTAGAAACAACGTTAAAATGAATGTAAAAATCGTTGTTAACGAAGACTATTGGAATCCACCCAATGATAAATGGGGGTACAATAATCTGGCAAATAGGTATGTTCGATTCGATCCGACAAACATAACGCTGTTTAGTAATAATGGTTATATGAGCGCTGTGGCATCGAATAACATGCTTGATGGTACTTTAATTGAAAAAGAACCTAACGGAGAGAAACAAGCAAATGCTATAAGATGTATTGAAAATTGCAGTATAACGGCTTTTGAAAGCCTTGAATTGCCAATGGAGCGAAACGGAAGCAATCCGCTGCTTTTTGCTGACGAAATGGAATCTAGAAAAGATTCCTCATATTCTGTTGTGTATAGAAAATCTCGTTACAAGATGAATTTCTTTAATAGAGAAGATGAATCCGAAGCTAAATATATCGCTATGGCTGTTACAGCTACTCCTAACGATGTTGTTAATACAATTGAATCAGAAGATAACTATTCTGTTTCTAATCCCAAATTAATTAACAGTAATTACGATGTAGGTCCCCTTAACATAAATTTCTGGGTTGCTCCGCAAATAGGTTTAAACGAAGCTTCTTTCCAAGACAAAACCAACGGAAGTTTTGATTATCCTTATACAGAATCATACAATGATTTTGCATTTAAATTCAAGGAAAAATGCAAAACTGGATATAGGTGTTACAGGGGTTTGGCGTCTCGATTACATTATGGCATTAGTGACTGGAATGAGAAATTCTGGGATAGCATCTATTTAACAGATTATAAAAACAAGCATAATCTTGTGAATAATTTTGTCCTTGCTTACTTGTCTAAAGCTGGTGTTAACGACGTTAACTATAATGCACCAGTATTAGATGCAATGAATGATATTCACACGTATAATGTTCGCAGTAATGCTGATTTTCTTGTAAATAAATGGGTTGTTTCTCAAGATGGTCTTGATACTATAAAAAAAGCTGAAAACACTGAATATGGTGATGAACCACAGAGAGGAAATTTTAAGCCTAAAATTATTTCTAAAACAGCATGGAACGTCATTCCGAATCCTTCAAATAAAGGCAAATGGATAATTCAAAATGTCGGTAAAACCTATGCTACAAATTTGGATTACATTTTCTCGAAAGATTTCACACAAAATATTCAGCGAGATAACGTTGAACATAAAGTATCATTTGAATCTGTTCTTGCTCAGAATAATAAAGACACTGTTCTTACCAGTGTTTGGACTAAGAATTTAACGCTTTCAAATCCGATGATATTCCGCAGAGACACAGTGGTACGTAAAGATGGCGTTATTGATGAAAAGGATCTCACACAGCATCAGTACCTTGAAGTGAAGGATGATAATGCAAGCATTGAAAAAAATGGACATTTTGAAATTGGCATAAAGACCGATGCAACTTTCAACACTCGCATTGATGAAGTTGCAACGCTTAGAGGGCGCGTCCCTGGCGAAAATGTAGACTGGAAGTTGTTCTACTCAAAGAACGGCATGATCTTCCCTGCTGCAACCGGAACGCAAAACACTATACCAACCACAAAGCCCTACAATGTTTTGGATTACATTGATTTGAACAGACTGCAAGGCAACACATCGTTCTTCTTGACCTATGGTGGTAAAAACAGTGCCACGTACTTCCGCCAATTGGATGTGCATATTGGTACGCTTGTATCACCCAATGACAGCATGGAAGTTCACTCTATGTACGGCAACGTTTCAATTAATTTTCCGCCACATTCTTGGGGTAAAAGCAATGTCGATGTTACCGTTAGAACTATCGGTCGTGAAGATTACAATTTGACAGCATTTGAAGGAATCGATGTAGTTGGCCCGGTGATTGAAGTATTGCCGTCGCATGTATTCCCGGAAAATGATTCCCTTAGGCCCGAAATTCATATAATTGTCATGAGGACCGAGATTGACGAATCTAAGATAGATCCTTTGAACCTTAAAATTTATAAGCCCGATGTGGAAAACGGCAAGCTTATCCCGTTGACCACATCTACCCATAAATTCAAGGGCAATGACGAATGTGAAACAGACTGTAATAATGAATGGGATAGAGTACTTTTGAAGGCAAAAACACCCACCTTCTCCAAGTTCCTGGTTATGGATACAGCAAAGGCTTCGCATGTAGTTCTTAAGGATTCGCTCCCGACCGAAAAGGGAGAACTCGTTTGCAGAGAAATGTCTACCAAGCAGCTTTGGGCGGGTACCACCAACGGATGGCTTGAACTTTCTTATCCATGCTCTGGCAAGAGCAACTACACGATTCAAATACGCAGTGGTTCTAAGATTGCTGCAGAACACCAAGGTAAAACCGAAGATCCCATTATCTGGAAGGCCCGCAATACCGACATCAGTATCAAGGACTCCATTTACAGCACCAGGCTCTACTTCTTTGGCCTTGATGGCAAGAATGTCGAAGTTCGTAGCCCGGCAATAAAGGTTGATTCTTTAGCACCAACTTTTGTTAACGATGTCGATATTACCGTTACAGAAAACGGAACTAGCAGGAATATTCAGGTCGATGCCAGCGTTCGTGATTCAGAAAGCGGCATTGCAAAGACCAAGTTTGACCTTTATTTTGGAGGAAAACTGCTGCAAAGCAGGACTATTTTGGCAGATTCCGTGATGTCAGAAATCTTTACCATCACAAGGCCAGAACTGTACAATTGCCTTGGCTGCAAGGCTACGGTCACTGTAACCACAGAAGACTATGGTCATAACTTTGCAAAGGCAACTCTGAAAACAGATCCTCTTTACCCCTACCCCGCATCGCTTGTGCTTTGGTACCCGCTCGCCGAAGGTTCCGGAAGCAAGGGTGTAGAAGCCACTGGTTCTGGTTTGGATTTGGACCTGAGCACAGTTAGCAAGCCTTGGTGGAGTAGCAATAGATTGCACTTGTATAGCAACGACTATGCAACGACCAAATCCAGTATGGTGCAGGGTGACTCTGCAATGCCCTTCAGTATTGAAATGAAGGTCTCTGTCGGTTACAAGCCTGGTGCCATATTCACGTGGACAAGTCCTAAGCCATGGACTATCGGCATTGGCGCCGATCGCTATTATTATTTGGAAACAGAAAAGGGCCGCACCCAGTTCTCGACAAAGGCTGGAGTTGTTGCACAGGAACATGTTGTGTTCACTGTCGACGGCGACCAGGTACAATTGTTCAAGAATGGTGAACTTAAAGAAACTAAAACCATCAGCGATGAGCTTGTTTGGATTGGCGGTGGCAAGCCTATCGTCGGTAAGAACACAGAAGTTGCGATGAACGGTTATGTTTCCGACATTCGTCTCTATACGGCGGTATTGACATCTAATCAGGTTTCTAGCCTTTATATGGATAACCTTGATCTTGATAATGGCGACATTTATGCGGTTCGCGCTACAACGCTTGAACACAGCGGACTTACAACGGACCAGTCTTGCGCTATTGCAGGCAAATCTTACCTCCGCCAGCAGTCCCCTGCAACATCTGATGGGCGCATCAATTGGAACATCGATGCAAAGGCCGATAAATACAACGCATTCCTTTTGATGATGAGCAACGCTTCTGAAAAGGCCCGGGTAGAAGTCTTTGTTAACGGAGTCTCTAAGGGAATTCGCGAAATGAAATCTACGGGCGTTTGGGAAAGCCAAAAGATCGACAATCTGACCTTAAATTTGGCATCCGGCAATAACACTGTTGCAATCAGACCGATCGGTAACGTTGGTATTGCCGGCATTGCTTTGGTTTCCATGACCAAGTCCATTGATGCGGATCAGGTGGATTATGGAGAAGGAACTTGGAAAAGTCCTGCACCTCAAGTTGCAGTCAAGATGATGTACGATAACGCAGGCGACGTTACCTGGACAAGGCCTAGAATCCAACTGACGAACCTTACTTCCAGTAGTATTGCGGGCGCTAAAATCCGTTACTATTATAAGGGAGAAGGAGAAAACGTACAGGCAGTTTCGTTCTACCCGCCCTCTCCGATGCGCATTATACCCGATGACGGCAGCATTTACTATGGCGAGCTTGCCCTGACCGAAACTATTCAGCCATACGGAACTGTTTACGACGGCAAGGGCCTGCAGATAGGCTTGGAACGTATGGATTGCAACTTTCCCTGGAACATCCTGGATGACCCGAGCTACACCACCGGCGCCGAGAACGGCTACGTCGATGGAACAGGCATTGCGGTCCTTGATGAAAACGGTACATTGCTGAACGACTGGGCGTGCTTTGATTCCGATGGACCTGCAACGAATTCCAGGAAGAGTGCGATTGCTTACGCAAAGGACGCCAAATATGGTTCGAACCAGTCCAGCAACATCACGATGTATGTTGAAAATGATGGATCTGTTGCCATTAACGGCTTTGAAATCCGCTACTACTATCGCAATGGCGATGTAGAAAACAAGGTGGATGTTTACAGCAACCAGTTTGCAATGCAGTCCGTCGTGCAGGCTGGCGGCAATTTGAACTACGTGTCGTTCGTTTACGATAATGTCATCCTGAATCCGGGCGAAAAATCCGATTTCGGGAACGGCGTGCAGTTCGAAATACATCTGCCGAACTGGGGAAACAGCTTTGATGCAAGCGATGACCCCTCTAACCATGGCTTGAACGAAGCTACATTCGCGCAGGCTGATTCGATTCTGGTGTTGGACCTTAACGGAAACCTTCTGTGGGGTTCTGTGCCGCAGCCCAAGTTCAGTTCGGAATACAAGTACAAGGATGCCAACGAAGACCTGATTCACGTTGAAGGAAACATAATCTATGTAAACGCGCCTGAAAAGGCTAATTACACCCTCGAGACAGTGAACGCTGTCGGAATGCCCCTGGTGCAGATATTTAGCGGAACCCTGGGCGAAGGCGAGCATTCGATTTCGATAGAGAACAAGACATTCAGTCCAGGAAGCTACCTTGTTCTTAGAAAGGGGACAGAGATACTTTCTTGGAAACTCTTCAAGTAGGATACCAAAATGAAAAAGAACAATTTACTTTGTTTGTTAACAACTATTGCCGCAATTTGCCTTGCAGCATGCTCCGAAGATAGCAACGGCTGGAGTGCAAAGGACGTTTGCCCCGAAGACGGTGTGAATGCCTACGGCATGGCAAACCGCGGCACATTCACCGACGAACGCGA
>Ga0172378_10005213_pt1 | contig 12141 bp, 9 predicted proteins | sample GrowelOW332metaG_FD_119755 | JGI IMG/M metagenome (GOLD analysis project Ga0172378, IMG submission 119755) | Groundwater microbial communities from an aquifer near a municipal landfill in Southern Ontario, Canada - Pumphouse #3_1 metaG | ecosystem: Environmental > Aquatic > Deep subsurface >...
AAGACGATGATCCGATAGATGATGGAAATACCGTTCCTGCAGCCACACAGAAGGTCAACCAATTCGCACTTGATATACTGCAAGATGTTTATCTATGGAGTTCTGAGATTCCAACAATTAATGTCAAGACGGAGGCAGATCCGATTTCTATGGTAGAAAGGATTAAGTATTCTGCTGATCATTGGACTACTTTGACAGATGATGTTGCCAATCTGAATGATAGCTTTGCAGGTGAAGGAACTTCTTTTGGCTATTCGCTTGGTTTATATCTCTTTAGTAATTCTGAAACAGATTGTTTTGCTGTTGTTCAGTTTGTCTATCCCGGTACGCCTGCAGAGAAAGCCGGATTGAAACGGGGTGACATCATTCAACAGATGAATGGTACCAATATTACGATAAGCAATTATATGAATCTTTTCTATTCGCCTTCTATTGTTCTTGGCATGTCTACTTTAAGTGGCAATAATATTGACCTTAATGGTAAAACGATCTCTTTAACTGCAGTGAAGATGTATCAAGACCCGGTCAATGTATATAAGGTAATAGATGCAGGTACACATAAGATTGGGTATCTGTTTTATACGGATTATGTTTTGAAGTCGCACGCTAAGTTGCTTGAAGTCTTTAAGTCTTTCAAGGACGCCGGAGTGACTGATATGGTACTTGACTTGCGTTATAACGGTGGAGGATACTCACTTACGGCTCAGATATTAAGTAGCATGCTGGCACCACAGGACATTGTCGCTTCGGGAGATAATATCTATTTGAAACAGACGTGGAATGATACTTATTCTAAATATTGGGAATCGAAAGGAGAAGATTTGAACGAATATTATAAGTATAATTTTAGCTATGAGAATGAGGAAGGAGTAAATGAAACTCTTTCCGTTAAAGATGCTAACTTGGATGGGATTAATCTGTATGTATTGGTATCAGGTTATACTGCATCGGCTTCTGAAGCTACTATTACAGGGCTTTCACCCTATATGTCTGTGAGAACTATCGGTGCGCAAACTGCCGGTAAATATTGTGGTGGCATTGTCTTTACACCAGATATGATATATAAAAGCCCAGACAAAGCTCTTGACAATTGGGGAATATATGCAATGGTTTATAGATATTCCGACAAGAATGGTAATACACCGTGTATGCCTGATGGCTTTACGCCAAAATATGAAGTAGTAGATGATTTTTTTGATGGTTATTCGATGGGAGATGAAGCTGAACCTCTTTTAGCTAAAGCTTTAGAAGTGATTACCGGTAATAATGCCTCTGCAAAAAGAACAAGAGCTCTATCTTTTACTCCGAAGGCATTAAGTGGTGCTGTGAACCGTGCAGGATCATTGAATGGAAAAATGATAGAACTTCCTGAACGCTTTCAGATTAACAAATAACTCCAGAAGCCATAAAGGCTAACTGCAATTTGTCTAAAGTTAAGTTAGTCTTTATGGTCTTTATTTTGTGTGCTACAGATAGTCAATAACTTTGCTTAACTTTGTTCCGTTAGATCCTTTCACCAAGATGGTCCATCCTTTGGGTTTCTCCTCTTGAAATGCTTTGATTACTTCATCTACCTTGTCATAACATTCGTAAGAATGCTTTGTAACAGCAAACTGGTCCCCAACGAGAATTACTTTTTCAAAATTACATTCATTAATGTAATCGACTATCTTCTGATGCTCGTTTATACTATCGGTACCCAACTCTCTCATATCTCCCAGCAGAAGCATTTTGTGCTCCGCTTTCATGTTGTGGAAGTTTTGAAGAGCGGCCATCATGCTGGTGGGGTTTGCATTGTATGCATCAATAATGAGAGTGTTGTCTTCAGTCTTTTTTAGTTGCGAACGGTTGTTCTGTGGCACATATCCTGTCAAAGCTTTATCTATCTTTTGAGGTTCCACACCAAAATATCGTCCAATGGTGACTGCAGCCAATGCGTTTGAAAAGTTATATTCACCGATGAGTTGTGTCTCTACTTTGTGATATTCACCATTGGCACCCGCTTTCCATTCAAAAGCAAGGTAAGGTGAATTTCCTGTAACCTTCCCGTTCACATAAAGAGCATTATCACTTCCATAAGGGATTAAGTTCACTCCTTTAGCAATATCCATCAGGAACGGATTATCGTGGTGAATGAACACGGTTGAATCTCCTTTTTCTCGCAGATAGTCATACAACTCTCCCTTTGTCTTTATCACTCCTTCGAAAGAACCAAAGCCTTCTAAATGCGCTTTACCGACATTGGTGATGATGCCATAGTCGGGTTCGGCAATATGAACTAAAGCTTTAATCTCTCCGGGATGATTGGCACCCATCTCAATAACAGCTAAGTCGTGCTCAGAGGTAAGTTGCAGCAGAGTGAGCGGTACACCGATGTGATTATTCAGGTTGCCCTGAGTATAAAGTATATTGTGTGATTGGAGCAATACGGCTGCAATCAATTCTTTTGTAGTAGTCTTCCCATTTGTTCCGGTGATACCAATAACCTTAGTGGCTAATCGCCGACGATGGAAATTTGCTAATTGTTGCAAAGTGGCTAGGCAATCATCTACTACGATGAATCGCTTGTCTCCGGCAATGGCATATTGCGACTCATCGATTACTACGTATGCACATCCGTCTTTGAGAGCTTGGGCAGCAAAAGCATTGCCATTGAAAGATTCGCCCTTAAGGGCAATGAATAGTGATCCTGCGGGGCACTGGCGGCTGTCTGTTGTTACGCCACAACAGTTTAGGAAAACTTTGTATAGAGCTGAAATATCCATATCTTTGTTTTTTTACAGGGGACAAATATACGTGATATTCTTTTAAGTCGTAACTTTTTTATATATGAATAAGTTTATACGAGAATAATCTGTATTTTTGCAATATTCAATCTCCAAATTCATACATAATGAAGTCATCTTTCCCTAAATATATCAATGTCAATGGGCGTTTACTTGATCTGTCTGTTCCTCAAATAATGGGCATTCTTAATGTAACACCCGATTCGTTTTACGCTGATAGCCGTAAACAGACTGAAGCGGAAATAGCTACACGTGCTCAACAAATAATTGATGAGGGTGCCTCAATCATTGACATCGGTGCTTATTCTTCACGGCCCAATGCCGAACATATTTCTCAGGAAGAAGAAATGAAGCGTTTGCAAACGGGACTTGAAATTATAAATCGCAATCATCCGGACGCAGTGATATCAGTAGATACTTTTCGAGCTGATGTGGCCGAATGGTGTGTGAAAGAATATGGAGTAGCTATTATTAATGACATCGCTGCCGGAGAGATGGACGAACGAATGTTTGAAACTGTGGCAAAACTGCGTGTACCTTATATCATAATGCACATGCAGGGAACTCCTCAAAATATGCAGAAAGCTCCCCACTATGATAATTTGATAAAAGAGGTGTTCTTGTATTTTGCAAAGAAGGTAGAACAATTAAGAGAGTTGGGGATAAACGACATCATTCTTGATCCCGGTTTTGGCTTTGGAAAAACACAGGAACATAACTATGAACTCATGGGGTGTCTCGACGATTTCAGAATATTTGAACTTCCTTTGTTAGTTGGAGTCTCGCGCAAGTCGATGATTACTCGCTTGTTGAATGTATCTTCGGAAGAAGCATTAAACGGAACAACTGCACTAAACACAATCGCGCTGATGAAAGGTGCTGATATCTTACGTGTACACGATGTAAAGGAGGCGGTAGAAACCGTTAAGATGGTTGAGTATGTGCATTCTTTCGAGAAATAATAAGGAGGATACTTTAAATTATAAATAAGAACTATGTTTTTTGAGTTTGGAATAAAAGATTTTATCGACATACTATCTGTTGCTTTATTGCTGTATTACACATACAAATTGATGAAGGCATCGGGATCTATTAATATTTTCACAGGTATTCTGGTTTTTATTCTCATTTGGTTGGTGGTTTCCCAAGTGTTGGAGATGCGCTTGTTGGGTTCCATCTTTGATAAATTGGTTAGTGTAGGCGTACTTGCGCTCATCGTATTATTTCAAGATGAGATTCGTCGTTTTTTGCTAACACTGGGTTCGCACCAGAGAGCAAGTATACTCGTGCGCTTTCTTACAGGAAACAAGAAAGAGTCTTTAGAGCACGATGATATTATGCCTATTGTGATGGCTTGTATTAGTATGAGTAAACAAAAAGTAGGAGCATTGATTGTGATGGAACATAACATACCGTTGGATGAGGCTTTGCATTCGGGAGAAATGATTAATGCAGATATTAATCAGAGATTGATTGAAAACATCTTCTTCAAGAATAGTCCGTTGCACGATGGAGCTATGATTATAGGGAAAAAGAAGATAAAGGCAGCGGGATGTATTTTACCGGTGTCGCATAATCTGGATATACCAAAAGAGTTGGGTTTACGACATCGTGCGGCAATGGGTATCTCTCAGCATACTGATGCGCATGCCATCATTGTCTCAGAAGAGACGGGATCTATTTCTATCGCATATCGTGGACAATTTTATCTTCGACTCAGTGCTGAAGAACTAGAGAGTCTACTGACTAAAGATGAATAGGAGTGAACAATAAATAGAGTTGGATAATAGAAAAATAACATTCTTATGGACAGACGTAACTTTTTAAAAACTGGAGGCATGATTATGTTAGGCTCAGTAGCAACCCCATCAATACTACATGCAAGCTTGAGTGGGCCTCATGATTTGTCTGGTGTTTCTTCTGCTTTGAAACATTTTGGTGTGAGTGAGGAGGATATAAAAAAAGTCCTTTCTGCGGCCCTCGAAAAAGGAGGAGATTATGCTGATCTTTTCTTTGAACATACATTCAATAACTACGTCGGCTTGCAAGACGGAGCTGTAAATCGTTGTAACTCGAACATTGACTTTGGCGTGGGTATCAGAGTACTGGCAGGTGATCAAAGCGGCTATGCTTATGTGGAAAACGTGACGATTGATGAGATGCTAAAAGCTGCTCGAACAGCGGCACGGATTGCCACGAGTGGTAAAGCGAAATCGCCGGTTAATCTAACTGTGAAATCCATTAAGAAGAACTATTATTCTATAAAAACAGCATGGGAAGAGATTATACTGAAAGATAAAATGCCTTTCCTACAGCGTCTCAACGATAAGGTTTTTGCTCTCGATAAGCGCGTAAACAAAGTATCAGCTTCGCTAACAGATACTACTTCACATATTCTATTTTGCAACTCTGAAGGAGTGATGTATTACGACTATCGGCCAATGGTAACTTTTGGTGCTGTTTGTATTATGGAGGAGAATGGAAAAATAGAGAATGGGTATGCAGCTCGTGCTTATCGCATGGGGTTTGAGTTTTTGACGGATGACATTGTTGACCTTATTGCGCAGGAGGCTGTCGCGAAAACGTCTATTCTCTTTAAAGCCGTGAAGCCTAAAGGAGGTGAGATGCCTGTTGTGATGGGAGCCGGTGGCTCTGGTATTTTGCTTCATGAGGCTATCGGACATGCTTTTGAGGCCGACTTTAACAGAAAAAATGTATCAATCTTTTCTAGTCAATTGAATAAGAAGGTGTGTAGTGAACATATCAATGTGGTAGATGATGGTACGATTCCTTTTAATAGAGGATCGGTGAATATAGACGATGAAGGGACTGAAGGGCAAAAGACGTATATTGTGAAAGATGGTGTCTTGACAAGTTATTTGCACGACCGTATCAGTGCCAAGCATTACGGCATTGCCTCTACCGGTAACGGACGTCGTGAGTCTTTTCGCAACACTCCTATTCCCCGTATGCGGGCTACTTACATGGAGGCCGGTAATCTGAAAGAAGAAGAGATCATTGCTTCAGTAAAGAAGGGTATCTTTGTTGATCAATTCACTAATGGACAGGTGCAAATTGGTGCAGGCGACTTTACTTTCTTTGTAAAATCCGGCTATCTGATAGAAGATGGCAAATTGACTCAACCTATCAAAGATATCAATATTATAGGTAATGGGCCGAAAGCGTTGGCTGATATTACTATGGTAGCGGATAATGATAAAATAGATAATGGCACTTGGACGTGCGGAAAAGACGGACAATCTTGTCCTGTTACTTGCGGCATGCCTTCTGCATTGGTAAGTAAGCTTACAGTAGGTGGAGAGAATTAATTTGTTAACGGTTAAGAACAATAGATTATGATATCAGATAGTAATAAGAAACTGGCACAATGGGTGATGGACTTTGCTCAAAAAAACGGTTGTCAGGCTGCAAAGGTTAGTCTTTATTCCGGTTCCAATAGTTCCTTCGAATTGCGTGATACAAAAATAGATAAGTTGCAACAGGCCTCTGAGAACAGCCTCAATTTAACTCTTTTTGTTGACGGACGTTACGGCTCTATTTCAACCAATCGGTTGGATAAAAAAGAATTGGAATCGTTTATTGTCAATGGAATTGAATCTACTCGCTATTTGGCAGAAGATAAATATAGAATGCTTCCTGATAGTTCTCGTTATTATAAGGGAGGGAAACCTGATTTACAGCTTTTGGATCCTAAGTTTGATTCTGTACAGCCTGACGATAAAGTTGCCTTGGCGAAAGCCATTGCCGAGGAGGTTTATGGATCGGATAAACGGATTATTTCTGTAGAATCATCTTATAGTGACGGAGTTGATTTTAGATATATGCTAACTAGTAATGGGTTTGAAGGTGAGACGCAAAGTTCTTGGTATTCGCTTTCAGCTAGCGTGAGTATGAGGGGTGAGGGTGAAGCTCGTCCTTCTTCTTATTGGTATGAATCTTCGCTCTATTTTGATAAACTGATTAAAGAAGGAATAGGACACAAAGCTTTGGAGCGTGTGTTGCGTAAGCTTGGGCAAGAGAAAGTAAAGTCAGGCAAATACACGATGGTTGTCGATCCACTTAACTCTAGTCGTCTGGTGTCTCCGCTGTTGCAAGCATTATATGGCTCTGCACTTCAGCAAAAGAACTCGTTTATGCTCAATAAATTGGGCGAAAAAATAGGAGGTGAGAAGTTAACCTTGATAGATGAACCTCATCTATTGCAATCGTCCGGTGCTCGTTACTTCGATAACGAAGGTGTTGCTACTCATCGCATGCCAGTTTTTGAAGGAGGAGTTTTGAAAACTTATTTTATAGATACCTACAATGCTAAAAAAATGAACGTGGATCCAACAATCAGTCAGCCTTCTTTATTGGTGATGCAAATGGGCGGGAAAGGTCTTGATGGATTGATTGCCGCTGTGGATAGAGGTATCTTGATTACAGGATTTAATGGTGGGAACTGTAATAGTTCTACCGGTGACTTTTCTTATGGCATTGAAGGCTTTTTGATTGAAGATGGTAAGCTAACCATCCCTGTTTCTGAGATGAATGTAACGGGCAATATGATTAACTTGTGGTCTTCTTTAGTTGAAACAGGTAATGATCCCAGACTTTCATCTTCTTGGAGAATTCCTTCACTCGTTTTTGATGGAGTTGACTTCAGTGGATTATAAAGAACTAAAAAGCGGGAGTGCCAGAACTAAATGACACTCTAAAAGATTACAGATTTTAACTAATATGCATAAAAGAGCCATATCAAACTCCATTCCTGAGTAGTGATATGGCTCTTTTCTTTGTTGATAAGGATAGCCAAGTTTCAGAATATAAGTTATCCTTCTATAAAGTTGAGTTTTGACAAACTCTCTTTTTAGTTCTTTATAATCAGATTGTATCTAATCTAAAGCGTTTTCAGTTTTTTATTCTCAGTGAGTTTTTATTGGTGATATATGCTTTGGTAAGATGGAGATCTACCTTTTAGTTAAGCATCAAACTCATGTATGGCTGTAAGGGTGCAAATATCTTTAGCGTCAACATTTCGATATTGAGTCGCTGATGAGCGCCTGGTAGTCGTTCTTCATTCTTCATACACTTTCCATTATTCATGTAGTAGTATCCATTGTTTGCCGCCAATGTATCATCCGTTAGTTCAATATTCATCTCTTCCTGCGGAAAAGCTGCGGCAAAGAGTTGTAATACTTTCTTGGCATCTATAATACGAGCCATGCCTAAATGTAGCTTTTCTTCTTCTTGTTTTAAAGGGCGGATAACTGTTGCTTTCTCGCATTTCCATTGTCGGATAGCCTTATTTAATAGTGCTTTTTCTGTTTCCGTATTGTCGGCTAGTAGTTCGTTTACTTGCAGGGTTTGTTTGTCTGGATAACAAAATGATACTCCGCAGATATTTTTTCCTCGAGTAGCAGTGAAGATGCAGCCATTTTCTAATTTGAGGTCGGCAAGAATGACTTGAAAGTCTGCCACTGTATGTTGTATGCAGCATGGGCGCTCTTTCATTCTTCGAGAAACATAGTTGTAGATTTCTTCCTTAAAATCAGTAACAGCTTCTATCCTTAGTTCTTTTGAATTGAAAGTGGTGTCTTCGGTGAAATAATTCTCTTCTGTATAATTAAAGACAGAAGCATATCCGTTTTTTTTGTAATAATTAAACAGGTAATTGCTAGCCGGTATCAATGTGCTAAATAAGACTCCTTGGCTTTGCATCTGAGCAAAAGCCTGTGATAGTAGCTCGCGCATAACCCCTTTTCCTCTATAGTCGGGATGGGTGCATGCTCCCGAAATGTATGATGTTGGAACTTCATTGCTGCAAAAAGTCATTTGGTAAGGTAGCATTTGAAGTGCAGATATTATCTCCTCACCACTTTGGATGCAAATGTTAACATCATTATTATACCTATGGGTGAAATACAATTCAGTGAAAGCTTCACTATCATTGAAGCAAAGTTGCCACAGGTTTCTTATTTGTTTCTTTAGCATGTATTAAGTCTTTTATTGTTTAATTTGTTGTGTTTTTTTAATCAGGCTCCAAACAAGCCATATATTTATCCAAAAGAATGGTTGGCTGATAAGACAGCTTGGCTTTTCTTAACCCTTCTATGCCAAGATCTTCTTCACGGTTAATGTAGATGAATTGTTCCGGAATGTGGTTGGCAAATTCATAATTGATCATAGTATAAGCTCCATCAATACTTGTGTCCGCCTTTTCTACATGTACACCAAATGTTTCTTTGTTAATAGGCATTCCAAAAGTAAATGCGACTATTTTATTATCAACGTATAGCATTCCTCCTGTAAGCCCTATTTCTTCGAAATGTTTTAGTGCATAGATAATTGCTTGTCGCTCGTTTCCCGTACCATTTTTTTGCTTGTCGCAATCATTCATTTTGCACCATTTAGCTTCGAGGTCGATACATTCCTGAATACTATCCGGAGTGATTGGTCTGTATTGGTAATTATATTCTTTTTTGAATTTATTGATGTGATTTCTTTTTGATTGAAATTTTTTCCCTTTTAATGTAGCCAAGTCGCTACGTAAATAGATATAGTCGGCATAGTTTCTGTCCGCAGTAAAAGTGAATCGACCCGGCATAATGTTTTCAAGTTCAGCACGAACTCCTGAACAAGTTCCCAACATACAAAAAGGTTCTCCTTCTTGGCGGGCATCTTCTTCTAAATCCTGTAATACTTTTTTAAGATCTCCTTGACCTACAGGCATCATATAGGCTAGTTTATTATCGGCGCGAAATTTGAAAACCAGAAAATCATCTACTATCGCAAATTTAGTATTGTATATAAACCTCCAGCTACATAGGTTTGAAAAAGAAAGATCACAATTTCGTCGGTAACTGTTCATCGTAAAGGAAGTAATGGTAGTTTTGTCTTGTAACGTAATATCATTAAATTCTATCATAAAATTCTTGTTGTTTTAATTAGTCAATATAGAATAACAAAAAAAAATCTCATTTGTTATAGTAACCCTAAAAGGCGAAGAATTGTAGGTGTTAATAGTGCGGTAAAGATACCATTTAATGTCAATCCCAGGCTAGCATAAGCTCCATATTTATGGCTTACATCCATTGCCGTTGATGTGCCTACAGCGTGGGCAGCTGTCCCCATTGATAAGCCTTGCGCAATAGGGCTATGAACATTGAGCAAACGTAGTACTTTAAATCCTAAGATAGCACCAAGTAGGCCTACTACCACTACAACTGCAGCTGTTAGTGCAGGTATACCTCCGATAGTTTTCGTTACTTCCATGGCAATTGGAGTTGTAACTGACTTTGGAGCGAGTGACAATATTACCTCCTGACTTGCACCCATCAACCTGGCAATTAGTACAACAGAGACTACTCCTACAATACAGCCGGCCAATTGAGAAAGAACAATAGGCATTAGTTGCTTCTTAATGCTTTCTAACTGGAGGTAAAGAGGGACTCCTAAGGCAACGACTGCAGGTTTGAGCCAGAATTCAATGAGTTGTCCACCTTTATTATATGTGTCATAACTGATATTGAATATTTTTAGAAAGATGATAAGGGCGGCAATGGTTAGTAAGATGGGATTTAATACAATGAATCCGGTCTTTTTCTGTAGGAGTTTGGCTAAGAAATATATACCAAACGTTATGGCTAAAAGAAAAAAAGTATTCTCTAAGTAACTCATTTGATTTTGCGTATTAATTGATGTACCCATCCAGTTACAAAAAGAACTAAGACGGTACTTATTACAGTGGCTGTAAGAATAGGTAGAATTTCTGCGGTAATAATATCAAAGTAAAGCATTAATGCGACTCCGGGTGGTACAAAGAAAAAACCAATATTTGCTACTAGAAAATCAGACATACCTTGTACCCAGTGTAGCTTGATCCAGCCTAATTTTAAAAATAAGGTAAGCAATAGCATTCCTATAATGCTGGATGGGAGTTTAATTCCTGTGAGAAAAACAATTAATTCACCTAAGGCTAAACAGCCGAATAAAATGGTGCATTGACGTATCATAACTACCTTTTTTGAAAACAGGGCAAAGGTACTAAAATTCATAGACGCATTTTCTTCTTGTCGATAAATCTTGTGCTAGTTTAACCTTTCATTTGCTGCATGATTTACCATTGTATTCAGTGCCAGATTGTTTGGTGGTAATATACAAAAAGAGAGCTTGTTGTTTTATTTTAACTTTTTTTCTTTATCCCATTAGAGGAGGCATTGCCTTGTATGAAATAACTTCTTTGCCATGGGGATTGGCTAATGTTAAAGATTATAATAATTGTATTTTCTGAGAGCAAAAATACCTATAATTGCAATGTAGATATTGCAATTATGAGTACTTTTGCAGCGTAAAAATACTTTCCACCTAAATTTGTATACATATTAATATATCTATAATGGATTTAATAAGCGAAATTATTGCGCGAGCGAAATCAAATCTCCAGCGCATTGTTCTTCCTGAAGGAACTGAAGAGCGTACTCTTAAAGCTGCCGACCAAATTCTGGCAGACAAAGTTGCGAATTTAATTATTCTGGGCAATTCCGCCGAAATAAAGAATTTAGCTGCAGAATGGGAATTAATGAACATTGATAAGGCTATCATTATTGATCCTGAGAACCATCCTAAGAAAGAGGAATATGCTCAGCTTCTTTTTGAACTTCGCAAAAAGAAGGGTATGACGATAGAAGAGGCGCGCAAATTGGTTCTTGATCCCCTTTATCTTGGTTGTTTGATAGTGAAGAATGGTGATGCGGATGGTCAATTGGCTGGTGCTCGGAACACTACTGGCAATGTTCTTCGTCCTGCTTTGCAGATTATTAAAACAGTTCCCGGAATTACTTGTGTGTCGGGAGCTATGTTGTTGATCTCTAAAAATACTCAATATGGTAAAAATGGAGTGCTTGTAATGGGAGATGTGGCCGTTACTCCGGTTCCCGATGCTGGACAGCTTGCCCAGATAGCTATCTCTACTGCACGTACTGCCAAAGCTGTTGCCGGTATTGAAGACCCTAAAGTAGCAATGCTTAGTTTCTCTACAAAAGGATCTGCTAAGCATGAGGCTGTGGATAAAGTAGTGGAAGCTTTCAGACTTGCTAAAGAGATGGATCCTACATTAAAGATTGATGGTGAATTACAGGCAGATGCTGCTTTGGTTCCTTCTATTGGTGCCAGCAAAGCGCCAGGCTCTGAAATAGCCGGACATGCTAATGTTCTTATCGTTCCTAACCTGGAGGTTGGTAATATTGGCTATAAGATTGCTCAACGTTTAGGCAATGTTGATGCTATCGGCCCTATTCTTCAAGGTATTGCTCGGCCGGTAAACGACCTTTCGCGTGGTTGTTCTATTGATGAT
>Ga0172378_10005214_pt1 | contig 12140 bp, 11 predicted proteins | sample GrowelOW332metaG_FD_119755 | JGI IMG/M metagenome (GOLD analysis project Ga0172378, IMG submission 119755) | Groundwater microbial communities from an aquifer near a municipal landfill in Southern Ontario, Canada - Pumphouse #3_1 metaG | ecosystem: Environmental > Aquatic > Deep subsurface >...
AGCAATGCTATTGCTGTAGGTATCCATATATACGAAGTGGTAGCGAACCACATAAATCCATCAAGGAATAGTGAATCGCTACCATTTAACTTTAGCAATAACTCTTTATCAAATTGTATGATACTGTTTATATCCATAAATCAGAGTCTAAATTATTTCTATATCTTTTGTTTGTACCCAACCTACGTTTCCATCTTCAAGTTTAATCTCTTTCCAATTCTTCATGGTATTGTCCTTTATAGTCACTTTTGTACCTTCGTGAAGTACGAAAAGATCGGTTCCCTCTCCGTTAGGAGTGTTCTTTATAGGCACGCTTGGAGTCATTATAATAGCACTGTCATGGCTTATTAATTCTGTTTTCTTTTCATAAGCAAACACATTTGATGTCAGACAGATAACTAACATTGCAATAGCCGATATGAATCCTATTTTCCTATAAATCACTTTATTACCAAAGATGTAAAGAGCAACCATAAGAAGAGTAATTATGAAAGTAACGATGGCAAGGTTGGCCCAGCTCTTCTCACTCTGTGTATTTATCAGATCTTTGGTCCAGGTAATGAAGAACATTTCGCTTACCGGTGTAATCTTATCTACTGTCTTACTCTTTACAAATTCAAGGCTCGCTCTAGTATCATTATCTCCTGGATTTAGTAGAAGAGCCCTTTCGTAATTCAATATTGCTTTAGCAATTTCATTCTGTTTGTAGTAACTGTTGCCAAGATTATTATACACATCAGCCGACTCACCATTTTTTTGAAGCAGTTCCTCATATATTTGAGCAGCTTTAGCGAAGTTTTTCTTAGCGTAAGCATCATCAGCCTGTGCCTTAGTCTGTGCATTTAAAAGGAAGCAGCTACACAGCAATATAAATATTATATATATCTTTTTCATAATAGTCCTCTCCTCTTCTTTCAATGTTTAATACTATTTTCCATCTTGCTTATTACATTTATAGCAGATGAGTAAACCTTATCCATCGCTTCATTTGGATTACCTGGAGCATATCTTGCGAACTCACACTCATTAAGAGTATTGATGAACTCATTTTTCAGCTCTTCAGAGACTTCGTGGTCATTTAGCTTCTCTTCAATATTATCTTTTGAAAGCTGTGAAACCGGTATGTTCAACTTGTCACTAATATATCCCCACAATGCTTTCAACACCTCGTCATAGAATGCATCTCTCTTCTTCTCAGCAAGGAGTTTTCCAGCAAGACGCATACGTTTTGTAGCTACCTTATTAGCTTTTTTGGTCTTAACCTTAGCGACATTGGCATTCTCTATGGCCTTCTTTCTATAGATGATTACGAAAGCGGCAAATAGTATAAATGGTATTATAAACCAGAGTAAGTATGCAACAGAACCAAAGAAGTAGTCTCCTTTTGGTGTGAATGTTGTATCTCCTGTTTTGATATATCTTACATCATTTGCTAATACCTTTACATCTTCCTTGTTGGTAAAGTTAGCAATAATCTGATCTGCATTTCCTGCACCTTTCTCTACCTTAAGAGGGAAAGACTGAGTCTTTATTGTCTTGTATGAGTTGCTGCCCAAGTCGAAATAAGTGAACTCGATAGGTGGTATGGTAAAGTCTCCTGCCTGTCTTGGTATAGCAAGATATTCAATGACTTTATTACCGTTAAGACCATCTCTTGTGAGGTTGAATTTATTATCAACCTTCGGATCGTATGTCTCAAAATCTTCAGGGAACTTTATCTCAGGAGTTTTAATAAGCTTCAGGTTACCTGTACCCGAAATGACAACCTTAATGGTAATGGCATCATTAGTTCTAAGCTGTGATGTATTAGCTGATGCACTGATAGTAAACTTGCCCACAGCGCCTGAAAAATTAGCAGGTTTTGATGGCAGAGGTTTTACGTTTATAGTAATCTTAGGAGTTACAATCTTCTTCTTTACCTCCTGAACACCTCCTCCATTGAACAGAGCCTCGAAAGGATCATCTGAACCGACTCTCTGTTGGATAATACCCTCGAATGTCAGTGAAGGTATCTGAAGCTTTCCTGTCTGTTGTGGAAATAGGACATATTGACTCCATACTGTTGTATTATAGTTTCTCCCATTATAACGCTCCAAAGAGAATGACTTTTGCTGTGGAAGAGGAACTTCCTGATTATGGAAACCGTTGAAATCAGGAGCTTCCGGTATAAGCTGAACAAGATTTACAAGAGTATAGACTTTATATGTAACCAATATAGCTTCCTGCTCGTATACGTTGGTACGGTTGGCTGTGACAGTAATGAAGAGGTCATCTTTTGATATTCTAGTACTTGAAGAACGGGATGATGAGCTTCTGCTATTACCACCTGATACTCCACCTGCCTTATCAGGAGGAAGAACCTTTATCCTTACAGAGTTTGATGTAACATTACTTCCATCTACATTAGCTGAAGCTGCTGGGATGGTGAAAGTACCCTCTTTATCTGCCAAAAGAATATATGTATATGTCAGAGTACTTGAAGATGAAACTTTTCCGTTCACAATACTTGTGCTACTCTGCTGTGAACGGCTAGGGCCCATAAGTACCTCAAATCCTTTCATTGATGGAGCACGGAAGTCGCGAACATTTTGATTATTAAATGTATAAGTCAGCCTGAACTGATCACCGCTCACTACAACATCTGGTGCAGAAGCGACTACAGATACGTTATCAGCATAAACAAATGCCGAGAGTGTTATAAATATTAAGAAAAATAATTTTCTCATCTCATTCAAAAATTTAATTCACAAAAATATACAATTACCAGTCTTTATCCAACTTTTTGCCTTGAATCTGGATCTGCTTCTTCACTTTATCCTGTATATCTTTCTCATCTTGAGTCACAGCATTAAGAAGTTGTTCAGCATTCTCTTTTGACATTTGGCTCTTGTTCTGTTGTTGTTTGTTATTATTGTTCTGGTTTTGATTCTTATCCTTATTTTGATCTTTCTTGTTCTGATCTTTCTTATCGTCCTTCTGATCCTGTTTCTTCTGATCTTTCTTATCCTTATTCTGTTGTTGCTGTTGGTCTTTCAGCATTTTCTGTGCGAGAGCAAGATTGTATCTTGTCTCATTATCCTTAGGATTTCTCTTCAGAGACTCTTTGTACATTTCGATACACTCAGGATATTTCTTAGAATTCTGCAGGATAACTCCCATGTTATGATAAATCTGGGCCAGCTTTCCTTTATCTTTCTCTATTTTTGCTGTAGATTGATACATCTCCATAGCCTCCTTAGCCTTTTGCTGCATAAGAAGTGAGTTTGCCAGGTTAAACATGGCATCTGTTGACTGAGGATTCTTTTCCAATGCTTTTCTGTAGTCAACCTCTGCTTTTACAAAAACACTGTCGTTATAGAGTTTATTTCCACTACGGATATAATCTCTGTAACTTTTCTGAGCAAAGCAGCCACCTGAAATGCAGAGCATGAAAAAAAGTATATATATTTTTTGTAGCATAAGTCGTTTATTTAAATAGTCTGACATTTTTGAATAAAGGATTCTTACGATCCAATAATATCATCTCAATGATTAGAATGATAAAAATCAACCATGCAATAGCCTGGAACTGTTCATTATATTCGCTGTAAACCTGACTCTCAACATCTGTCTTTGAAAGCTTACCAATCTCGCTGTTCAATAGACGTTCTGCTGAGTTTGTGTTATCAACGCGAATATACATTCCATTACCTGCTTTAGCCAAATCCTTACACATCTGCTCATTAAGGCGGGTAATGATTACATTGCCCTCTCTGTCCTGACGGAAGTTATTACTTCCATTGCCTACAGGTATTGGAGAGCCATCAGGAGAACCTATACCGAGAACAAAAACGTGAATGCCCTTCTTTGCAGCCTCTGTAGCAGCTTCTACAGCACCACCCTCGTGATTCTCACCATCAGTGATCAGTATAATAGCTCTTGCTACATTTTCCTGTTGTGTAAAGCTCTTCATTGCAAGATTAATAGCTCCTCCAATATCAGTACCTTGAGTAGTAATCAACTCAGGAGTAATAGATTCCAGGAACATCTTTGCCGATATGTAATCGCTTGTAATAGGAAGCTGAGTAAAGGCTTCACCCGCAAATACGTTGAGTCCTATCTTATCATTATTAAATGTATCGATAAGACGTGAAATCAGTTTCTTTGCTTTCTCAAGCCTGCTTGGAGTGACATCTTCAGCGAGCATTGAGTTAGATATATCAAGTGCAATCACTGTTTCCACTCCTGCCCTTTTTACTGTTTCCAGTTTAGAACCGAATTGTGGTCTGGCCAACATCAATATAGTAAGTGTAAGAGCAGAAAACATCAGCCAGAATTTAATGTCCGGTCTATATTTTGATATGTTAGGCATCAACTCTTTCAAGAGTTTTGGGTCACCATATTTTTTTATTCTATTGCGGCGTTTCCAGTTTGAATATAAGTACAACGCAACAATAAACGGCAATATGATAAGCAAATATAGATAATATGGGTCTGCGAATCGAAACATAACTTTCTTGTTTTAAGGTATTTTCTTTAATAGAGTATTACGGAGGATTATCTCTAAAAGAATACAGATGAATGCTATAATTGCAAATATCTGATACTCTTCCTCACGCGTACTGAACTCTTTTACATTCAGCTTGGTCTTCTCTAATTGATCAATTTCTTTATATACAGCCTTCAACTTATCTGTACTTGTAGCACGGAAATAGTTACCATCTGTTGCCCCGGCAATCTCAGTAAGAGTCTTCTCATCAATCTCCACTGGAACATTTACATACTGCACTCCGGCATAAGTTGGCATTGGATATGGTGCGGTACCATTTGTTCCCACACCGATAGTATATACACGGATTCCGAATTGTTTTGCTATATCTGCAGCTGTCGAAGGAGATATATCGCCACGGTTGTTGCTACCATCGGTAAGAAGTATTATAACCTTCGATTTTGCCTTGCTGTCTTTAAGTCTTGATACAGCGTTGGCAACTCCCATACCTATGGCAGTTCCATCCTCAATAAGTCCTTTCTGTGCTATATCACATTTAATGCCATTAAACAAGTTCAGTAGCACTGCGTGGTCAACAGTTAGCGGACATTGAGTGAATGCCTCTCCGGCAAAGATTGTAAGACCAATATTATCGTTTGGGCGTCCGTTGATAAATTCTGTCGCTACCTCTTTGGCGGCCTCAATTCTGTTTGGTCTGAGGTCTTCTGCAAGCATACTTGTAGAGACGTCCATCGCAAGCATTATATCTATTCCTTCAATCTCAGAATTTTGCCAGTTATCAGTTGTCTGAGGACGTGCCAGAATTAAAATAATCATAATTATAGTGATGATACGCAACAGGAATGGTGCATGCATCATATAATTTTTCCATGTCTTGGGTGCATTTAGATACATCCTCGTTGTGGAGATCTGTAGTGATGGTTCAGTCTTTTTTCGCCTTAATATATACCATGCAATGTATGGTATCAATAAAATCAGCAAAAATAGATATTCAATATTTGCAAAAGTCATCTTCTTAATTTTTAAATATTATGCTACCATAGGTAGTATATGTCACGTACAATTATATATAGGATAATAATACCGGCTATGATAAGTGCACCTATGCAACTCATTAATATAATTCTACCAATTTTAGAACGTTTTTCCTCAATAGTGATCTCAGTAGGCTGAGGTTTCTCATTTGGATCAGGTTCAATCTTGGTATCGTTGATAAACTCTACTGCATTGACAAGGTTCATATCGTTCTCGTTCATAAGAGGAGAATGTTTTGCAAACTTCACCAGGTCGGCAGTATGGAATAGCTCTACAAGATCCTTTATTGACTCTTTATCTTTTTCCTGACTAAGCATTTCAATAATCTCACCAGAGGTCATCTCCATTGCATTGAAACCAAATCTCTTTTCCATATAGGTTCTAAGCACATCTGTAAGTTCTGTATAGTAAGCCTTAGGATCAGATATACGTAGATTCTTATCAGCTTTTATCTCTTCAATCTTCTTGAGAGCCTCCTGATGAGGTGGCAGTTTTGGCTCAATCTTTATTCTCTTGATGATAGGTTTATTGTCTTTATATCGTTTGTAGAGATAAAATCCTAGAGCGCCAAAAGCTAGTAGTAGTATTGATAAGTATACTATAGTTGAAAGATCTTCCCATGTTATAGGAATTTTGCGTATATCCTTTGGCCCGAAGAACTTCTCAGGGTGAAGAGTATCAACAGGGATTGAATAGACCTTTAATGCAAGTGCTTTCGACATATACTTCTGACCATCTACAAGAACTTCCATCGGTGGCAGGTAGTAAAGTGCCGAGTCGAATGAAGTTATTGTATATTGCTGAGAAATAAGCATTCTCTTCTTGTCATTAAGATATTGTGTATCTGGTTTGGCAACATCTACCACCTCAACGCCCTTGATTATTGTGTCCTGAAAATGAGGCAACTGAAGGTGTTGCTTGGCATCCATGCTTACCTCGAGCTTAATCTTTGCCTGTTCGCCTATGAGCAACTGCAAAGAGTCTATACTTGCATTTACTGTCACATGCTGTGCAGAGGCAGTATACGAAGATAGAGCAAGAGTTAAGATAGCAAAGAACTTGCATGCACCTTTTGTTATATGTAATACTTTCATATTCATTAGTTTCGTTTTGCAAATAAGTTCAGTAATGATCTGACATAATCCTGATCAGTTCTTACAGATACATAGTCGACATTGCTTTTTGTGAAGATATCACTCAGTATATCCTGTTTCTTTCTCCACCATTCGCCATGAAGCATTCTAATCCTCTTGGATGATGTATCGATCCACTTTTCAACTCCTGTTTCAGCATCTCTGAAATTTACCAGACCTACATCAGGAAGTTCGGCTATGCGTCTGTCGTATACCTGTATAGCAATTATATCATGTCTTCTGTTAGCAATGGTAAGTGCAGTGCTGTACTGATTCTCATCAATAAAGTCGCTGAGAACAAATGCAGTACACTTCTTCTTTATAACATGAGTAAGATACTCTATTGCTACTTTAATATCTGTTTTCTTGCTCTCAGGCTTGAAGTCCAGAAGTTCGCGTATGATAAATAGAATATGTTTACGACCTTTTTTAGGAGGAATAAATTTCTCAATCTTATCCGAGAAGAATATTACTCCGATCTTATCATTGTTCTGTATAGCCGAGAATGCAAGGGTAGCGGCAATCTCTGTTACCATATCCTTTTTGAACTGTGTCTCAGAGCCAAAGTCAAGAGAGTTTGAAACGTCGACAAGCAATATCACAGTGAGCTCTCTCTCCTCTTCGAACACCTTCACGAAAGGTTTGTTGTAACGAGCCGTAACATTCCAATCAATATCACGAACGTCGTCTCCGTATTGATATTCCCTGACTTCCGAAAAGGCCATACCCCTACCCTTGAAGGCAGAGTGATACTGACCTGCAAATATATTATTTGAAAGTCCTCTGGTCTTTATCTCTATCTGACGTACCCTTTTTAATAATTCGCTTGTTTCCATTCTATAAATTAAAATGCAGATTTTTAATATTCATAAAAATCTATGTTAACAAAATATTCGCATTATGGAAAAGGCGATCTACTAAGGCACTTCGACTTTATTTAGGATTTTGCTTATTATTTCGTCAGCAGTTACATTTGATGCCTCTGCTTCGTATGTAAGGCCGATACGGTGACGCATAACATCGTGAGCAACGGCACGTACATCCTCAGGGATAACATATCCGCGGCGTTTGATGAATGCATAACTTCTTGCTGCAAGAGCAAGGTTGATAGAGGCACGAGGTGAAGCTCCGAAACCGATAAGATTTGTAAGTTCTTTCAAATCGTATTTCTCTGGGAAACGAGTTGCAAAGACTATATCAACGATATATTGTTCAATCTTCTCATCGATATAAACCTGACGTACAACTTTTCTAGCCTCTATAATTTCCTCTTTAGTAAGTATAGGACGGATATCTATTTTGTCACCAGAAATGTTCTGACGAATAATCTTCTTCTCCTCCTCAAGTTTTGGATAGCCGATAACAACTTTCATCATGAAACGGTCAACCTGAGCTTCAGGAAGTGTATATGTACCCTCTTGTTCAATTGGGTTCTGTGTAGCCAAAACTAGGAATGGTTCAGGGAGTTTGAATGTCTCTTTGCTAAGAGTAACCTGTCTCTCCTGCATAGCTTCCAAAAGTGCACTCTGTACTTTAGCCGGTGCACGGTTAATTTCATCTGCAAGTACGAAGTTTGCAAAAATAGGTCCCTTCTTAGCTATAAACAGCTCATCTTTCTGACTGTATATCATTGTACCGATAACGTCGGCAGGCAACAAGTCCGGAGTAAACTGAATACGGCTATATTTTGCATCAATCAAAGATGCAAGTGTTTTGATTGCTAAAGTCTTTGCTAGTCCTGGTACACCTTCAAGAAGGATATGCCCGTCAGACAAAAGTCCAATAAGTAAAGATTCAATCAAATGTTTCTGACCCACGATGACTTGGTCCATACCTGTCATCAAATTGGTTACAAATGCACTTTGTCCCTCTATTCGTTCGTTGAGTTCACGAATGTCAATTGCTTCAGCCATAATTTAAATATTTAAGTTTTTCATTTTTATTGTTTAATTACGAACCACACTTTTTTCTGTTCGTTTGATGAAGCCAAAATTACTCCATTTAATTAACTGAAACAATTAAATTTCATTAAAAAAGGAAAGCATTATATCAAATTTTAAAGCTTATTGAATTAAAGTTTTATAAAAGAACAATACTTTGGTAAAAGGCTTCTATCAGCGACAAAATATGTATGTTGTAAACTACAGTAAAGAAAAAAGCAAGTATAAATACTAAAAATTATACTTGCTTTTTTGATAATTAATTCTGGGGCTTCAGTTCCGGGACTTTAACTTTGGTACCTATTCTTACCTTGTTTCCATCCTCACCTAACGTCTCCTTATTATATTCCAATATGTATTTATAAAGTTTCTTTGTTCCGTAATACTTCAAAGCTACCCTCATTATTGTTTCTCCCTCCTTCAGGGTGTGAGTAGTTTTTGTTCCGGAAATTTTATAACTTATGTTTTCATCATAATTACTATTTCCTGTGACACTGTTGCTTTCAACCTTAGGCTCAACCTTTACACTCTCTGTTTTCTTAGTAGCCTCCGGCTTTGTAGTATTAGCTTCAACTTTCTTATCTGTTGCACTGCTCTCTTTCTTAAGATTTTCCTCTTTAATGCTCTTTACGCTGTCTTGAATAACAGGAGCTACAGCTAAAGTATCAGGTATAGTGTCCGTACTGTTTTTCAGTGCAGTACTATCTACCGCAACAGGTTCAGGATTATCTAATGTTGTTGAAGAACCATAATTAAAATAGTAGTACAGAAAACCTGCAAAAGCAAGGATTAATATAATTGCAATATAGAGTAGTATATTGTACTTTTTCTCTTTACTGTTATCTTCTATCTGACTGTCATCATCTACCTCCTCATTCTCATCATTATTGCTCTTGTCAATAGATTCATTGTCCTCTACCTTCTCTTCTTCAGTTTCATTATCTTCATACTCTGTTGCTGAAAGCTCAGTCAACTTTTCATTTATGATGTTAGTTGCAGCTATTTCTTCAACAACTTCTACTTCTTTAGCCTTAGGCTCTGTATGAACTTGTTCTTCAACTTCTGAATAGTCTTCTTCGAAAGTCTGCTCAAACTCTTCAGTCTGTATTGTCTCTTCAGCTTGATCTACATTCTCAGCCTGATCTACATTCTCAGCCTGATCTACCTCTTCATCATCATTGATTATTTCCTCAGCTTCAGCAGAGGTATCAGCAAAGCTAATTGGTAAAGTTTCTTCTTCGGCTTCTATCTTAACCTCATTGTCATTGATATTCTCAGCAGTAATTTCCTCTGAAATTTCACTCTCATCTTCAACGTTCTCTTCAATATTCACCTGCTCTTCTTCGGCATTTTCACTCTCCTCAACGAAGTTGTCAGTATCTAAGCTCTCCTCCTGAAGGTCCTCACTGGATTCATCTGATGATATATTTGATGGATTCTCAAGAATTACATCAGTATCCTCAAAGTTAGTACCATCATTAAGTATTACAGTATCGAAATGCGAGAATGGTTTATTGATTATATTTTTAAGAGTTGAATCCGGAATAAAAGATATTTTGGAATGTCCCTCAATTCTGAATCGTTCCCCTGAATTTACATTGATACTCTCTCTGCTGTCTACATCTATAAGTTTAAATGTTCCAAGTCCTTTGATTTTAACCAGTTTCTCGGTCGAAAGTGTATCTTCAATCAGGTCAAACATTCCTTTAACAAAAGCTTCGGCATCTTTTCTCTCCATAGAATGCTTTTGTATAAGACTTTCAATAATATCTTGTAGTGTGATTTTCTTATTCATCTCTTTAGATATAGGGTTATTTAAACTTCTCTTTTAAAAGGCTGCTGGGTTTATATGATAAAACTAATTTTGGAGGAACCAACATTCTTTGCTGTGTTGCCGGGTTTACAGAGATTCTCTCGAGTTTCTTTTTCACCTCGAAAGTTCCAAATCCGTGAATAGAGATAATGTTGCCCTCTTGAAGTTCTTGGGTCATAATACCAATTACAGAAGACGTTAGTTGCGAAATATCCTTGTTAGTATATCCCAACTTGGCAGATAGTTCCAATATGAATTCTTTATTGTTCAATGTTTTGTATAATTAAATTAGTTGCTATTTTACAAAAAAAAACAATTACTTCCAAATTCTGTAAAATAATGTCATTTTATAACACCATAAAGATCATAATCTTCGCTATCAGTTATTTCTACATTGTAGAAATCTCCTATATTTAGTTCTTCCCCATTCATCTTTATCAAAACCTCAGGATCTACTTCAGGTGAATCGAACTCAGTTCTGCCTATATAGTATTCACCCTCTATCCTATCAATGATAACTTTAAATGTTTTTCCTACTTTAGCCTCAGAGAGTTCTGCAGAGATAGTCTGTTGCATATCCATAATCTCATCAAGTCTTTTCTGCTTGACTTCGTGAGGTATAGCATCTTCATACTCTTTGGCAGCAAATGTGCCCTCTTCTTCCGAATATGCAAAAGCTCCCATTCTGTCGAAACGAACCTTTCTTATGAACTCTTTAAGTTCTTCGAAATCTAGTTTGCCCTCTCCAGGGTGTCCCACCATAAGAGTGGTACGTATATGTATTCCTGGAACCTCTTTTCGTAGGTTCTCAATTAGTTCGTAAGTCTCCTTTTTGGTAACGTGACGACGCATTTTAGTAAGCATATTGTCACTTATGTGCTGCAAGGCGATGTCAAGATATTTACATACATTGTCGTTCTCTCTCATTACTCTCAATAGGTCAAGTGGGAAGTGTGAAGGGTATGCATAATGGAGTCTTATCCACTCCACGCCCTCTATCTGCGCCATCTTCTCTATTAGTTCAGGAAGCTTCTGATTCTTGTAAATATCTACTCCATAGTATGTCAGTTCCTGAGCAATCACTTGGAACTCTTTCACACCTTCACTTACAAGCTCTCTGACCTCATCGAGTATCTCTTCCATAGGTCTTGAAATGTGATTGCCTGTAATGATTGGAATTGCACAGTATGAGCATTTTCTGTCGCATCCTTCGGAAATTTTGAGGTATGCATAATGTTTAGGAGTTGTTATGGTACGGTCTATTGCAAGTTCCTTCTTGTATGTTTTGCCAAGATCTTCAAGCAACTCTTTCCAATTGAATTTACCGTAGAACTTATCTACTTGTGGAATCTCAACTGCCAGCTCCTTGAGATATCTTTCAGAGAGACATCCCATGACGTATAGTTTTTTCAGTTTACCCTCCTCTTTAGCCTGGCAGAATTCCAGAATCATATTAATCGATTCCTCCTTTGCATCACCAATAAATCCGCAAGTATTAATTACTGCAATTTCTCCCTGAGGATTATCTGAATCATGAGTTACTTTATATCCGTTAGCTTCAAGTTGTTTGATCAACTTTTCTGAATCAACTAGGTTTTTTGAACAACCTAAAGTTATAATATCTACACTATTTCTTTTCATCAATTTTTTCCAAATAATGAGTCAACAAATTCTTTCTTACGGAAGACCTGCATATCCTCTATTCCTTCACCAAGTCCAATATATTTTAC
>Ga0172378_10005215_pt1 | contig 12140 bp, 11 predicted proteins | sample GrowelOW332metaG_FD_119755 | JGI IMG/M metagenome (GOLD analysis project Ga0172378, IMG submission 119755) | Groundwater microbial communities from an aquifer near a municipal landfill in Southern Ontario, Canada - Pumphouse #3_1 metaG | ecosystem: Environmental > Aquatic > Deep subsurface >...
AGTTCCTGTTGAAGTAATCAAAGAAGTTGAAGTTGTTAAGGAAGTTCCTGTTGAGACTGTAAAAGAAGTCCCAGTTTCTATAATAAAAGAGCCTGTTAAAGAGGTAGAAGAACTCCATTTGAGTGCTGAACAAGTACTAGAAGAAGAACTTGCAAGCTCATTTGCTGATAATTATGATTTATCAATTCTTTACTTATACAATGATAACTCACTTTCCGAAGAGAGCATAAAAGCTAATCTTGATGAAGATTACACTTTTGCTTATGAATTAGGTTATTTAATTATATTGCCTTTCTATGATGCTAACGAAGCTAATAGAACAGCTGAAAAAGCTAAACAATATTTTACTGATGCGGATTTTGCAGTTGCAACTAAAGACCAAAAGTCTACTGCTGAACAACTACTCTCTGCCTTAAAATAGAGCAATATAAACCAATAAGAAGGCTTATTTTCTACTTGAGAATAAGCCTTTTTTATACTCTCAATAATATAAGGCACCAGTTACATTAAAAGATAATGCATTATTCTCCCACTTTTGATAAATGGAAAGTGGTGTTAATACCTTAAAGGAGATGGAGCCTACAAAGAATTTTACTTTTAATTCTAAGGCTTGCACAGTATTCTCCATTGAAAACTGAGATAAGGCATTAAACAAGGGTTGATAATTTCTTAAGCTAGCACCCAGTATAATTGATAAATCTGGTAACAGTTGCAAGTTGATATCTGTAGAGAATTCATTTACAGGACTCTCTGTAGATAAGAAATGCTCCAAGCTTAGTCCTGTTCTAAAGCGAACAAACTGCAAATTACCATCTGCTCTATATTTAGGACTTTCATAAGATAAACCAACAGACAAAGATTCATAAATCTGTTGCCAGCTCGAAACCAATTTACCCATATTAACAACTTTAATAAGCTCATCAGCGGTAAAGGTAAAATTAAAATCACTTATTTTGAAAAAGGTTGAGGCCCCTGCTATAAAATACTCACTGTTTGAAACTGGAGTATACTTTTCAAATAACATATTTGCAAAGACATCGGCAATAGATGAGATTTTTCGTTGGATTCTTTGACTCTGATTTCCTCCCTCTAACCTAACGCCCATAGAAAAAAAGTCAAAACGATAAGCAAAGTCTACTTGTAGCTGATAATACGAATTGATATCAAAATACAATTCACTATTTATTATATTTCGATTTCCAAGCCCAAATTCAATATCACCAGAGAGGAATAAAGAACTACTTCCAAAAGAGACTAAAGAATTTATTGCAAGGTTTTGAAGACCAGGAAGTCTTTCATTATTATTAAAAGGAGTTTTTAAATAAGTTTCCCCCACTTGGGAAGCAAAATAAAAGCTTAGTCCATCAGTTCTAAAAGGAAAGGCCGCAGAATTGACAATTCCGTCAGTATACTCGCCTGAATATGCAATGTTTTTTAAAGGGCTTTTTAGCAAATCAGTTCTTAGCGTCCTTGCAGCCGTTAGTGGAAGAAGTAAAATAGTAAAAACCAGTAGTATAAAGTAAACTTTACGTTTCATGAGAAAAATATATCACAGCTTAAACTCTTTTGAAAGCCAGACTTGTAGAAGAAGATAAAATACAATAAACTTAATTTTATGTTGATATCTCAATTCGCCTCACATTTTCCAGAAGGCACCCTCACCCTTGCAAAAGATTGCAAGCTTGAATTCTTAGCTTATGATTCCAGAGCTGTTGTAAAGAATTCCGCTTTCTTTTGTTTTTCAGGAACACAAACTAATGGAAATAAATACATAAAAGAGGCAATTAGTAATGGAGCAACCTTAATAGTTACAAATGAAGTTGAGGAGTTACTTCCAGGGGTTTCTTACTTTACCACACAAACTTCAATAAGAACGCTCTATGCAAAAGCCTCAGCCCTATTTTTTGATTATCCCTCAACTAAATTATCAGTTATTGGTGTTACTGGCACTGACGGAAAAAGTAGCACTTGTGATTTCATCTACCAACTATTAAATAAACTCGGCTATAAAACAGGCTTATCGAGTACCGTTTTTGTAGATATAGGAGAGGGTAAGAACCAGAACAACTATCATCAAAGCACTCCAGAAGCGTTTGTTATCCAAAGTCTTTTAGCAAAAGCGGTAGAAAACAACTGTAAGTACTTTGTACTTGAAGCAACCTCCCATGCACTCTCAAAAGAATATGATCGCCTTAATTCAATAGAATACAGCTACTGTGCCTACACCACTATCAGTAGTGAGCATTTAGAATTTCATAAAACTTATCAGCAATACATTGAAGCTAAAGCAAATTTAGCAAAAAAGACTCAAAATAAAGTATTAATTTATAGCAATAACAAAGCCTTAAGTGAGATAAAAGCGATAGCTGGCGATAAACTTTATCGATTAACGCCACCGCTAATTATAAAACAAGAACTTGAGGAATTAGAATTTCTTTATGAAGATAATTTATATATGCTTCCTTTTGGACAAAACTATAATCTTGAAAATGCTTTTGAGGCTGCTTCTTTAGTAAGCCTTATAACCAATAAACCCTTAAATTCAGTTCTTCCTCTTTTAAGAAACCTTACAAAAGTTAAAGGCCGTTTTACCTTAGTACCTAATTCAATAGGGCGTACCATAATTGTAGATTTTGCCCACACTCCAGACTCTTACCACAAAGTGCTCTCAGAATGCCGAAAGCTAAACCATGATAGTTCTTTTATCGCAGTCTTTGGCTCAAGTGGAAAACGAGATAGTTCTAAACGAGCTCAGATGGGATTAGAAATTGCAAGATATTGCTCAGCTATGATAATTACAGAAGATGATCCTCGCGGAGAAGATTTAACAACTACTTTTAACGAGCTAACTTCAGCAATACCACCTTTTTTAAAAACTAGAATAAATATTATTCAAGAGGATGATAGAACAGAGGCTATAAGAAAAGCGTTAGCGCTTTCGCAAACGGGAGACTTTATCTTCCTCTTAGGAGTTGGTGCTCAAACTCAAATAGATTACGGCACCTACACAAAACCTTGGAACGAAGTTGAAACAGTATCAAAGCTGTTAAGAGAAATGAGTTGCTGCAAGGAGAATTAAATGGAAATTATAGTACTTTACGGCGGACGAAGCGTAGAACATGTTGTTTCTATCTCTTCTGCTAAATATATCATATCTTGTTTACAAGAGCTCAACCACACAGTTAAACCTATCTATATAACTGAGGAAGGGACTTTTTTATATAACGAGCAAAGAGTATTACTAGACCCTTCAATAGGTTTTTGCCTCATTAACAGAGAGCCTATTTCGTGTGAACTTGTTTTTATCATGATGCATGGTGCCTTTGGAGAGGATGGGAGAATTCAAGCCTTAATGGAACTTTTAAACCTCCCTTATGTTTCAACAGATTCGCTTTCAAGTATGTTAGGAATGCATAAAGCAATACAAAACCAAATTTATCAAACACATAACTTACCCCTTCTTCCCTACCTAGAAGTCTCTTATAAAGAAAGCCCAAAACTTGAAGAGATAACACAAAAACTTGGTAAGGATTTATTACTAAAGCCTGAAGCAGGTGGCTCCTCTGTCGGAATTATTCATTTAAATAATCCAACTCAAGCATTATTAGATGAGAGTTTACAAAAGCTGTTTAAGTTAGATGACAATGTATTAATTCAACCTTTTTTAACAGATGTAGAAGAACTGCTTTGTGCAGTTTATGAAACAGAGGACGGTATTAAAGTTGTAGGACCTGGTGTTATAAAAGTTGAGTCTGAATTTTTAGACTATGATCAAAAGTATGATGCGCAAAAACATATCTACTTTGAAACATCACCACAGCTTAAGCTGGAAGTGAAAGAAGAAGCTTGCTCTCTAGCTAAAAGAGTATTTGAAGTACTTAAGTGTTCTATTTATGCCCGCGTTGATTTGTTTTACCATAAGGGAAAAATCTACATTAACGAGATCAACACAATTCCAGGTTTTACTCAATTTAGTTATTTTCCCCAACTTATCAAAACTCATGATAATATTAACTATTGTTTAAATCAGATGATTAATAATAGTTTAGCTTTGTTTGAAAGGAGAAATTCGATAAACCATAAGTATGAGTGATACTTTATTCTTTCATGTAGACTTAGATGCCTTTTTCGCAGCAGTGGAAGTGCTAGAAAATCCAAATCTTAAAGGAAAGCCTTTAATAATTGGTCATAATGGTCCGCGCTCTGTTGTTTCTACCTGTTCCTATGAGGCTCGCAAGTTTGGAGTACACTCAGCCATGCCTATGGTTACCGCTTTAAGGCTTTGTCCTCAAGCCATTTGTGTCGATGGCTCGATGAAATTGTATAGTGAGAAATCTAAACAAGTTATGACAATCTTAAGAGATTACGCACCTCAAATGACCCAAGCCTCAATAGATGAAGCTTATCTAGATATGAGTGGCACTACAAGAATTTATGGAAGCCCAAAAGACTCAGCAAAAAGATTACAAGAAAGAGTATTCAACAAAACAGGGCTTACTGCCTCTATTGGAATTGCTCAAAGTAGGTATATTGCAAAACTCGCCTCTGATTACCATAAACCCAATGGTATCACCTATGTGCCCCTTTCTCGAGAAGTTGAATTTATCGACTTAATTGGCCTTAAAAAACTTTGGGGTATTGGCAACGCTACCCTTGAAAACTTAAGACGGTATCATATAAGCGATACACAGACGCTTCGAAACTTTACAGAAGAAGGCTTACAAAAGCTCTTTGGACCCGCACAAGGCAGTTATCTATATAAAATTTCTCGTGGAATTGACCCTGGTATTTATCAAGGAGAGGCCAAATCTCATTCAATCTCAGCAGAACGTACTTTCTACCCAGATTTATTTGGAGAGGATGCGATCAACCAGTTTTTATATGAACTGGCCCAAGATATTATGTTTAGAGCCTTCGATGAAAACTTTGTACCTAAAACTATAGGTGTTAAGATTAGATATGCCGATTTCTCCACCTTCTCAACTTCCCTCACCCCTAATGTAGGAATATATAGTTCTAAAGATGTTTATGATTACCTTAAACAATTATTTTGGGCAAAATATAAATCTGGGGGTATACGATTGCTAGGTGCAGGACTCTATAACCTCTATTATGGGGAGACTCCAGAGCAAATGGAATTGTTCGTGGAAGAAAAAATAAAACGCCAGGGGTTAGAAAAAACCATCTTAAAACTTTCTAAATCGGGATTAGAAGTTAAGAGAGCAAGCAATCTACTGCCAAAATCAAAACACTAAGTAGGTAAATTTAGTATTTTAAAGGTTTTAGCATTGAGCAAAAGATAAGAAACAAATATACTTTTGCTATGTTACATGTAGTACTTTTTGAACCAGAAATTCCACAAAACACAGGCAATATAGCCAGAACCTGTGCGGCTACAAATACCGCTTTAGACTTGGTACACCCATTGGGTTTTGATATTAGTGATAAAGCTGTTAAGCACGCAGGACTCGATTATTGGAAAGATGTAAAAATAACTGAATATAAATCTATTGCAGATTTCTTATCAAAACACGAAAACGATAAACTATTCTTTTATTCAACCAAAGCCAGATTCACCTATAATAAGATTACTTATCCTCAAGGGGAAGACTGCTATATAATCTTTGGAAAAGAAAGCAAAGGCATTCCTGAAGAAGTGCTTCTTGCTCATCCTGAGACCACAGTAAGACTTCCAATGGTTGGCGATACTCGCAGTTTAAACTTATCTAATAGCGTTGCAATTGGAGTTTATGAATATTATCGACAAAATGAGTTTAAAGCCTTTACACAATTAGGTGAACTTCATAATCATTCTTGGGAGGAAGCAACATGGAAAAAATAAGTTTTATCGGCTGTGGTAACATGGGCTATGCAATTGCAAAAGCGCTAAGTACTGACCCTAATTGGGAAATTACACTCTACTCACCTAACGAACAAAAGACAAAAGAAAAAGCTTTAGCACTCTCTGTTAAAGCTGAAGCAGATATCACTAAAGCAATAAAAGGTGCAGATTATATTGTACTTGCAGTAAAACCACAAATACTTCCTTCTTTATATGAGACTCTAAGATTATGTGGAAAAGATAAAACCTTTATTTCTATTGCGGCTGGTATTAGCCTTGCAACGCTAGAAGAAGCTTTAGCAACTAAAAAAGTTATCCGTTATATGCCAAACTTGGCAGCAAGTGAAAAAGCAAGTGTAACAGCAATTACCTATAGCGAAGAGCTAGATGAAGCTTTAAAAACTAAAGCTTATCAAATAGCTTCCGCTTTTGGTTCAGCCTTCTATTTACCAGAGTCCCAATTTAAAGCGTTCATTGGTATTTCAGGCTCTGCTATTGCTTATGTCTTTGAATTTTTACATGCGCTTGCTCTAGGTGGAACTAAAGCAGGAATTGCTTATCCCACAAGTCTTGCAATTGCAACTGATACCTTAAACTCAGCAGTAGCCCTTGAAAAAGCAAGTAAGGCTAACCCTATTGAGTTGATGAGTAAAGTCTGTTCTGCAGGCGGTACCACAATTGATGGAATTGAAGCACTAGCGGAAGGTAAGTTTGACTCAACTGTAATAAATGCTGTTATGGCAGCTGTAAATAAAAATATTTTGCTTGAAAAAGCTCAGGAGAAAAAATAATGATAGATCCAAAAGATTTAAAAACTCGTTATGATGAGATTAAACAAAACATCGAAAATCGATACATGGATATTGATTTAGAACAGATTGCAAAAGATGCCGATGAAAGAGGTGCAATTTTAGCAGAAGTTGAAGCTTTAAGAAGCGAAAGAAATGATACAGCTTCCAAGATGAAGGGCAAAATGGACCCAGAAACTCGTGCCTCTTTAATTGAAAAAGGTAAGAATATCAAACTCGCCTTAGCTGAAAAAGAAGCACTTCTTGCGGAAATTGAAGACAGATTTAACAAAGGTGTTAGAACTATTCCTAACTATGCTTCTCCAAAAGCTCCTATTGGAAAAGAAGATAAAGATAGCCTTGCTATTAAATTTGTTGGTAAAGTACCAGAATTCTCTTTCAAAGCTAAAGACCATGTACAACTTGGTGAAAGCTTAGATTTATTGGATTTCGATAAAGGGGCTAAAGTAAGTGGTCAAAAGTTCTATTATATTAAGAACAAACTTGTAGTCTTACAAATGGCTTTAGAGCGATATGCAATGGACATTGTAATGAAGCATGGCTTCACTCCTTTTATCACCCCAGATATTGCAAAAGAAGAGATTTTACAAGGAATTGGTTTTAACCCAAGAGGAGCTGAAAGCAATATATACACTCTTCAAGATACCGGTACTTGTTTAGTTGGAACCGCAGAAATTACTTTAGGTGGTTACTATGCTGGTGAAATTTTAGATAAAGCTAGCCTTCCTATTAAGATGACAGGTCTTTCTCACTGTTTCAGAAGAGAAGCTGGTGGTGCAGGTCAATATTCAAAAGGACTTTATCGTGTTCACCAATTCAGCAAGCTTGAGATGTTTATTTACTGTTTACCTGAAGAAAGTGAAAGCTTCCATCAAGAAATTCTTGCAATTGAAGAAGAAATCTTTACAGGCCTCGGTTTAGCTTATAGAATTGTAGATACAGCTACCGGCGATTTAGGCGCTCCTGCTTACAGAAAGTTTGATATTGAAGCTTGGATGCCAGGTCGTGGCGAAAATGGTGAATATGGTGAAGTTACCTCTACTTCTAACTGTACAGATTACCAAGCAAGAAGCTTACAGATTAGATACAGAGATGAAGATGGTAAGACTAAATTTGTTCATATGTTAAACGGTACAGCAGTAGCTCTTTCTAGAGCAATTGTTGCAGTTATGGAGAATTATCAAACAGAAGATGGAAGCATTATGATTCCACCACAACTCGTAAAGTACACCGGTTTTGATAAAATAACAAAGGAAAACTAATGACGTCAGCGCTTTTGACAGATTTTTATGAATTAACAATGATGCAGGGCTACTTTCTAGAGAACCATAATCCAAAAGTAGTATTTGATATGTTCTATCGCACCAATCCTTTTTTAGGTGGTTATACTATCTTTACAGGCTTAGAAGAAGTAATTGATGCTTTTGAAAACTTTGGATTTTCTAAAGAAGATATAGAGTATCTAAAAAGCTTAAATACCTTTGATGAAAAATTCATAAATTTCTTAGCTGATTACACCTTCAAAGGTGACATCTATGCAATTACTGAGGGCACCCCTACTTTTCCAGGGGAACCACTAGTTAGAGTTGAAACTACTTTAATTGACGCACAGTTGATCGAAGGCTTTTTACTCAACACTTTAAACTTTCAGACTCTTATTGCAACCAAAGCTAATAGAATGTGCAATGCAATAAAAGGCCATGGTGCAATAATGGAGTTTGGATTAAGAAGAGCTCAAGGAATTGATGGTGCTAACTCAGCCTCCCGTGCCTCCTTTATCGGAGGGACTGCAGTCACTAGTAACACATATGCTGGAAAGAAGTACAATATTCCAGTTTCTGGTACTATGGCGCACTCTTGGATAATGAGCTTTGATAGTGAAGAAGAAGCGTTTAGAAAGTTTGCAAAGATTTATCCAGATAACGCGGTACTTCTTATCGACACTTTCGATACTTTGGGAACTGGAATAGAAGCTGCTATTAAAATAGGACTTGAACAAAAGGCTATTGGAAAGAAAATTGGAGTTAGAATAGACTCTGGTGACCTCTCCTACCTACCTAAGGTTATAAGAAACAGATTAGATGAAGCAGGGCTTGAAGATGCCTCAATTTGTGTATCTAACGATCTTACTGAAGATATTCTTCAAACTCTAGTCTCCGATAACGTACCTATCGATAGTTGGGGAATTGGAACCCACTTAGTAACCGGTGGTACCCAAGCAAGTCTTAATGGTGTTTATAAACTTTCCGCTAAAGAAGAAAATGGTGAATTTGTTCCAGTAATGAAGTTTTCTAACAGCTTTGAAAAAACTACAAATCCAGGAATTAAACAAGTTTATCGTTTCTTTGATGTAACAGGTGCTCCTCAAGGTGACTTGATAGCTTTAGAGGGAGAAGAGATCGTGCCAGAGTGCAACTACACTTTTTATCACCCGTTCTCCCTTGGTGATTTCTTTGTAATGAAGAAATCTAAATACTGCCGTATTGAACCACTTTTAAAATTACAGATGAAAGAGGGAAAACGTGTTAATAAGAAACGTGAATTGAGAGAAATTCAAGCGTACTCTAAAGAAGCGTTTGCCGCCTTCGATCAAAGTTATAAGCGTATTATTAATCCTCACATTTATAAAGTCAGCCTTTCTGAAAAGCTGAAAACCCTTAAAGTTAATTTAACTCTTACAGTTAAGAAGCAAGAAGAAGAATTAATGTAAACCTAAAAGCCATTTTGTAGGAAACTATAAGATGGCTTTTCTTATCGCTTCAGCCGCTTCAACTTGAAATAAAGGGGAAGTTATCAAAGCATTCTCCTCTTTATTAGAAAGAAACCCGACTTCGATCAAGATAGCGGTAATGGGATTGTTTATCAGAACATAATAATCTGTTTCTTTTACTCCACGGCTTTTCATCAAAGGAAAGGCGCTTTGAAATTCCTTAGAAACAGTATCAGCAAGATTATAATTTCTTATATTTAAGTAACGATTTAATTGTATTTTTGAATAACTTGAATAAGAAAGCAAGGTAACATTTGCCAAATCTTTATAATAAAAATTAGGTGTACTTGATTGCTTCTTTATATAAATTTCAGTACCAGCGGCACTCTCACCATCGCTAGAATTACAATGAAGCGAAATAAAGATAGGATAAGTGCCAGCCTTATAAGATTGAGAGCGAGCAAAACTTACACGCTCTTCAAGCGAGAGATACACATCGCTCTCACGAGTAAGAACACAAGGAATATCATTTTTTTCTAACTCAGCTTTTAGTGCTAAGGCAAGCTCTAGCGTTACATCTTTTTCATAAATTCCAAAGCCTACAGCTCCAGGGTCATTACCACCATGCCCTGCATCAATAATCACAAGACCGATTTGCCCAGAAAACGGGTTAGCAAATAAGGCGGTGCTTAAAAGTAAAAAGAATAATATAGCTTTTACTTTCATTCGTTCTCCGTATCCGGCATAGGCCAAGATTTCATTAATGCAAAGAAATCTTGTTTTTGGAGCTTTATTTGTTTTTCTTTTACCTCAGTTTTTAAAAGCTCTTTATCTACATAAGGTTTCCATTTTTGAGTCACATTCTTTCCTGCAATTCTTATAACTGAAAGTGCCTTGGTATAACATCTTTCCATGCCAGTACAGTTAGAACGATCCTCTACTATGGAATGGCGTTTAGGAAAGCGGAGAGCTAAATCTGAGATGGTATAAATACGGTACCCAAATAAAAAACATCTGATACCAAAGTCCATCACTTGATAAAATTCACCACTTATAGCTTCATCAAAGCCTCTTAAGCGTTGAAACAAGGCTCTATCATAGATACCAAGCCCAAGCAGGGGATAAAGATTATCTTGTGCGATAGGCTTTTCACTATTAGGAAAAAAGGAAATTGGATCTAATAATTTACCTCTTAAATAAGGAGCTCTAAGAGTTGGAAGCAATTCACCGTCTGCATTTAACATATAGGGAGTGATAACTGCCGGATGATTATGCTCAGCTAAGCTATTCATCAACTCAGAACCATTAAAAGCAATGATTTCCACATCACTACGAACTATTAGAAAGTAAGTTGCATAACACTCAGTTGCAAAGACATTGATATTAGCGCCTAAAGAAACAAAGCTATCAAAACAGATAAAAGTAACATCAGGATACTTTAACTCCAATTCAGATTTTTCAAACATCTCTTCTGTTGTCATAACGTGCAAAAGACAATTCATATTAGCTAAATACCAATCTATAGTGTTGATTAATTCTTCACTAGTACCCATATCGAGGATACCTATAGATAACTGCTGTTGTCTATATAGCGCAGAAATACGCATACCTACATCTTGGCGTCGTCTAATAATTTTATAATGACTGCTCATCGTTTAAAACCACCATATCCTCTGGACGGAAAATGCAATCCTTATGTCCCTCACCAAGTATTGAAGCTATATCTTGAGAAACGTGTCCTATTAGTTTTGAAATATCTGTACTATTATAATAAGGCACTGCCTTGGCAAAGGTTACACCATTTTTATCATTTATTTGAACAACTTCACCGCTTTCAAAAACTCCTTGAATTTTAATAATACCCTTTGGTAATAAGCTCTTCTTTTCTAAAAGTGCTTTCTTAGCGCCCTCATCTACCCAAATAGAACCTTGATGAGAGTTGTTTAATATCCAGCGTTCTTTTTGTGTCAAGATTTCTCCCGGATGAATAAAGGTGCCTAAACTTTCACCAGCTAATATGCGAAGCATCACATTCTTTTCATACCCTGAAGCGATAATAGTACCACAATTAGCCTGAGAGGCAATTTGTGCAGCAAGCAACTTGGTCTTCATACCACCAGTAGAAAAAGTAGTACCTGCACCCTTTGCCCAACCAAGTTCTGTTTTAGTTATTTGAGTGATATCAGTTACAAACTTAGCCTCTTTATCTGTTTTAGGGTTACCGGTATAAAGACCAGCGATATCTGTTAAGAGAAGGAGCAAGTCAGCATCTATTTTAGAAGCAACCATTGCACTCATTCTATCGTTATCACCAAAAGCGGTACCAATTTCAGCGGTTGATACTACATCGTTTTCATTAAAGATAGGAACCACCCCCATAGCTAACAAGGTGGAGATTGAAGATCTTAAATTATTGTAAGTTCGGCGATTATTTAAATCTTGTCGTGTTAAAAGAATTTGAGAACAGATAAGTGAATATTCACTAAAAGCGGTTCTATAGGCACTCATCAAAAGCGGTTGTCCAATAGAAGCGCATGCCTGTTTTAAAGGAATATGAACGACCTTATTAATATGACCAAGCTCTTTTGCTCCCATGCCAACCGCTCCAGAGGAAACTAATAGCACTTGATATCCACGATTCTTTAATTCAGAAATTTGAAACGCGATATCTTTTATTTTATCTAAATCTATACCATTAGCGGCAGTTAGCATATTGGTACCAACTTTTACAACAACTCTCTTAACATTAGAAAAATCACGCATTTAACAAGTCCTTGTG
>Ga0172378_10005216_pt1 | contig 12139 bp, 12 predicted proteins | sample GrowelOW332metaG_FD_119755 | JGI IMG/M metagenome (GOLD analysis project Ga0172378, IMG submission 119755) | Groundwater microbial communities from an aquifer near a municipal landfill in Southern Ontario, Canada - Pumphouse #3_1 metaG | ecosystem: Environmental > Aquatic > Deep subsurface >...
AACTTAGGATTAAAAAGTTTGAACCCTAATATCATTGCAGCAACAGAATAACCTGCCATTCGTGCATTTATAACCAATATCACTGGAAGGTGCAGAAGCATTGCTATTTCAGAACAACTACCTTTACTTCCATCATAACCGTCGAAGAGAGCTGCAGAACCTTCCACTATACATAAATCAGCATTTTCACCATAGTTATTATATAGGTGTTGTATATAGTAGGGCGATGAGAGCCAGTTATCAAGATTTACTACCGGCTTATCTGTGCTCATAGAGAGATATTGGGGATCAATAAGATCTGAGCCACACTTATATGATTGCACACGCAAGCCTTTTTGCTGTAACAAGCGTGATATACCGAGAGATAATGTTGTTTTCCCGACACCAGGAGTCAATGATGCAATTAAAAATTGTGGTTTCATCTGTTGTTTTATTAATATACAAAATTAGTAAATTCCACAATATGTCAATGAAAAACATGATTGTCATTTGTTGTGTATTTTCAAAATGATATACTATCTTTGCTTCATGAAACACATAATTAGATTCATTCTCTTAATTACATTGGGATTTATCGCAGGTATAGTAATTGCGGGTATAGCTGTTATTTTTATTAAAGGAGTACCGGTAAATGTCTTTATTGATAAGCTTCTTAAAACCGATTTTACTAAGTTAATAACGGGTTTTGTAATATTGTCAATATCACCATTATTTGCATTATACTTTCACATAATAGTCCACGAAGGGGGACACCTTGTGTGTGGTTTGGCTACAGGTTATAAGTTTGTATCTTTTCGCATATTTTCATGGACACTTATAAAAGAAGAGAATAAATACAAGATTAAGAAATTCTCGTTGGCAGGAACAGGAGGACAATGTCTCCTGGAGATGCCCGATCTGCCTAAAGATAAGTTGCCTGTTGTTTGGTATAATATAGGAGGTGTTCTAGGTAATATTATTTTTTCTCTCTTAGCCCTTGCAATACTTTTGATTTTTAATAACGGTGAATATGTCTCTGCATCCTTAATAATCTTCATAGTTATTGGGCTATTTTTAGCACTAACCAATGGTATTCCAATGAAAATACAGGGTATCAGTAATGATGCTGCTAATGTATTATCATTGAGAAAACACCCTGAAGGTAAAATTGGTCTTAAGTTACAGTTGAGTGTTAATGCTCAATGCCAAAGAGGTGTTAGATTAAAAGATATGCCTGAGGATTGGTTTATAGTTGATGATGATTTTAGACCAAGTGACACTATAGATGCAGGATTGGCTACGATGACTGCTTCAAGATATATTGATATACGTGAGTTTGATAAGGCTTATGATATTTTCAATAAAATTATAGCACCAGAGTCCAAAGCTATAGGTATATATGTAAAGGAGTCTATGTGTGAAATGGTTTTCCTTTCATTGTTGAAAGGTGACGAAGAGAAGTTCAATCAATTATATACTAAACAGTTAGAAAAATATATAAACCAATTTAAGAGTATTATGAGCAGTAAGATGCGCATACTCTTCACTATAGCACTCTTGCACGATAATGATAAGGCAAAAGCCGAAGAGATCTACAATAAATTACTTATTGATAGAGATAAATTTCTAATGAAAGGTGAGGTAGAGATGGATTTAGACCTTATGAAAGAGATTTTGACTAAATATCAATCTTAACAATTCCTCCATATGGCGTAAGTGATTCGAACGCCTCCTTGGCCTTTATCAATCCGGCATAAATCTGTGCGCATATTAGAACTCCACCATGAGCGAAGATAGCTACACTCTTATAGTCCTGTCTCTTCAGCTCATCTAAAAAAGATGCTACTCTGTTGTATTGGTCTTGAAAAGACTCTCCGTTTGTACTACGTACATTTATGTAATCGCTATACCACTTTTCTATATTTGGATCGTCTATCTCATCAAAACGTTTCATTTCCCAATCGCCGAAGTTTATCTCCATTAGCCTGTCATCTCTTAATGCATCTTTGTAACCACAAAATCCAGCAAGTTTCCAGCTTCTCGAGAGAGGACTTGTATAGACTTTATCAAAAATAATACTATCTAATTTTGCCGATGTTATTTTTGCCTCTTCTGTAAATGACGGACGAAGAGGAACATCGGTCTGGCCATAACATGTTCCAGGTTCTACATCTACCGAGGTATGACGTATAAGATATACTAACATAGATTGTAATTTAGAAAAACAACTACAATATAGAAAGATAATTCACAAAGTAAGAATGTTGCTCCACAACAGTCGCCGGTATAACCTGCAATTTTCTTATGCATTATATGACCCAAAGCGAAGAGCATAAATACTGGTGCCAACAGAGCAAACCAATATATTTTGTCTAAAAGAAATAGTGGAGGTATAATACCTATAACAGTAGATATGATAAAAGCCTTAAGAGTCATCCTGTCGTATACCACCTTTGCTTTTGCTGTCTCTTCATTACGTGCATAGGGTAGTATATTTATTATGTTTGCAGCACAAGCCTTACTCCATACATCTGCAGATATAATTACAAAACATAAAAGAGGAACTGATAGCGTGTACATAAGATTGAAGAGTAGTAGGAAATAGATTATTAGTCCTATAACTCCGTATGTACCAATGTGTGAATCCTTCATTATAGAAAGTGTTCTCTCTCTGTCAGTACCTCCGCCAAAGCCGTCACAGAAATCGGCCAATCCATCCTCATGAAGAGCACCTGTGGCTATCAATCTGGAAGAAATAGCAAAAATAATAGCTATCTCAATAGGCATAATAAGTGATGTGAGAAATAGCACAAGAGCCATAATACCACCTGTAAGTACACCGGTTAATGACCAATATTCAACCAGACGCTTAAAATATTCTTTTGGTATATCTGCTATTCTCCAAAAAGGGAGACGTGTAAAGAAAACAAGTGCAGCAAGCAATCTCATAATCAGAAATATTTAGTTATAGACGCATTTGCAAAATTGTCCATTTCATTAATCATATTCACAGACGACACGATGATAGGGTAGCAACATACAGAACCACTGCCTTCACCAAGTCTAAGTCCTAAATTCAATATAGCATGTTGATTCATGCTGTCTAAAAGTAGCTTGTGTCCTACTTCGTCACCTTGGTGACCAAATATTGCGTATTCAAGTACTTCAGGGTGCATCTTTGATGCAGCAAGCATACATGTAGTCATTATGAAGCCATCTACAAGGATTATCATATTAAGTTCTGCGGCACGGAGCATTCCACCTATTGCCATAACCATCTCGAAACCACCAAACCAACTTATTATATCTTCTGTAGTTCCATCACCTTTGTAGTTCTCGACAGATCTCTTCAGAACATTATATTTATGATTTATTCCTATGTTATCAAGTCCGCTTCCGGCACCAACACACAGATTTAATGATATTCCTGTAAGGAGATGCATCCATATAGATGAGGGAGAGGTATTGCCTATACCCATCTCGCCAAAACTTACCACATTACAACCTGCATCGTGTACTTTTGAGACAACTTCAGCACCACGTTGCAAACATAACTCCATCTCCTCACGACTCATTGCCGGACCATATAGGAAATTCTTAGTTCCTCTGCCAACACTCATATTTACTATTCCACTCTCATAAGGCAGGTCATAGTCTACACCAGAATCCACCAATAAGAGTTTAAATCCATTTTGTCGACAAAGAAAATTGATACCTGCACCTCCATGAAGGAAATTACTGAGTTGTTGCCAGGTAATCTCTTTAGGAGATTTACTGACATTTTCTTCAACGATACCATGATCGGCAGCAAAAAGTATATTATGTGGATTAGATAGCGTAGGAGAGAGACTTTGTTGGATAAGTCCGATCTTAAGTGCCAACTCTTCAAGTCTTCCTAAAGAGCCTTTTGGTTTAGTAAGATTATTGATTTTGTCAACTAACTTATCATGTATGGATAGATTTGGCTTTTCTATAGTAAAATTCATTTCAGTCTTATTTAATTTTTAATGCTATTCCAGAGATCATGCAATAAACCTCATCAGCTTTTGACACTACATATTGATTCATCCATCCTAGTAGGTCAGTGAATTTTCTCTGAATCTCATTATCTGAGACTCCTCCACATCCTATTTCGTTGGTAACAAATATAAAAGTATCATCTTGATTGGTAAAGTCGTCGAACTCCTTTTTTAGTTGACTCAAAGATAGGTTAACATCCGATTTATTTTCGAAAAAGAAATTGGTAGACCAAAGGGTAAGACAGTCAATCAATATTGTTCTGCCTTGATATTTATGATTTGACAAATACTTCTCCTCTTCTATATTTGTCCACTCTGAACCTCTTCTCTCTTTATGTTTGTCTACACGATTACGGAACTCATCGTCCCAAATATGAGCTGTAGCAATATAAATAGGGTTCTCACTTAAAGAGAGAGCAAGTTGCTCGGCATAAGTACTTTTACCCGAACGCTGTCCTCCTGTTATGAGAATTATCTTTTTCATTCCTCTTCGCTTCCTTCTGTTCGAAGAATTAGTGTTGTTGCACCAATGGTTATTATAGCACCTTCCTCAATATTTACCTTCTCCTTAATTCCTAAGATCTCATTCATCAGGAATGTACCGGTCAGGCTATCATTGTCAGATAAGGAATATTTTACTTCACCTTGTTTGTTCTTTCTCACATTAATTGTGCAGTGGATTCTGTCCATGCTAGGGTCAGAAGTCTCAACAGGAATATCAACTGTAGTACCTTTACTTCTTCTTCCTATAGTGTTATTGCCTAATTGGAGAGGAAATACCTGTTTGAACCCGAATACATTCTCAATAACTACAATGCTGCCTAAGTCATTTTCAGGACTGTTTTCATCAGGATTCTCATCCTTTTGAGTAGGTTTAAGTTTTGATTTTCCTATACGGATACTGAATTGTTTCTTGCAATTTTCACAGATGAATATCAATGATTGTCCATCACTATATTTTGTCTCATCAAAAGTGATAAAGTTATCACATTTTGGACATCTTACTCTTTTCATTATATAAGCGGAATTTATTTTGAGCTTAGCACCCAAGCATCATCGAATGAATTGTTAGCTCTTAATTGATTTACCTTGTTATAAGCGGAAGATTCATCATCAACATTACATATTGATATTCTATACTTATAATATCCCTTTCCAAGAATAATTGTAGCATCTTTATAACCCTTCTTAAATAGTTGTCCTACAACACTATTTGCTTCTTTTTCTGAAGAAGTACTTGAAATTATCACATGGAACTTTTTATCTGCTACCAATGGCTTTATTTCTTCTTTTGATATATTATCCTCTACAGCTTTAATCTCATCAGAGCTGGTAGATTCAGAAGCTTTAGTAACCTCTATTTTTTCTGCTGCATCAACTTTCTTCTCAACAGAGACTTTTGATTTTGTCTCCGATGATGGCATCTCAAATACATTAGCAACAAATGATTTTGACTTTATGGAATTAAAGAGACCGGCATCACCTAAATATGCATAGTTTTCATTATCCACATAGCTGTTCTCTACAGGAACAGAGAGGAAGAAGAATAGTAATAGTGCAACTGCTACACCTAAAGCAGAACCTAAAAAACTGGTGCCTATAGAGCGTCTACTATCTGAGTTAGTGGTTGCATATCTGTTCTTATCATCCTCATAGATCTGTACAACTCTTTTATTGCTGCTTTTAACTCTGAAACATTGGAAATCAGAAAGGCCATATAGGCTAGGAGTGTCAATAATCTTATCAGCTGCTACAAAATGTATAGAACCATCAGAGTTGCAAGATAGGCTACCAATATTAGCTAAGTTGACATTACCATCGCGATATAGCTGATCCTTCAACTCATCAACTTCATTTTCTATATGTAAGTTTGCATCTGAGAAGTCGGTGTCGAGAGCCTGCATATATGATTGAACTAACAGGCCATCGTTCATTATAAGTTTTGGGTTGAAACCAATAATACGTTGTGGAGGGAAGAAAGTGCTAGTCTTCTCGTCAAAATAGGCAGATTGATAGTGAGCTATAAATCCACCAAAATTTGGAACAACAACACAGTCATTGTCCAGTAGCAAAGTCTCTATATGTTTAGCCAACGTAACCATAGTGCAAATTTATATTTTAATGCTTGAAATAGCAACTTTTGGCAAATAATTTGAAACAGAAATTTATTTATTGTACTTTTGCTTTAGTTACAATTTATCATTAAAAGCAAATTTATGAATATTGCTATTGTAGGCACCGGATATGTAGGATTAGTTTCCGGTACATGCTTTGCTGAGACTGGAGTTAATGTCACTTGCGTAGATGTTAATTCAGAGAAAATAGAGAATCTGAAAAAGGGTTTAATTCCAATATATGAACCGGGTATAGAAGAGCTTATTTCAAGGAATGTTAAAGCACAGAGACTCAGTTTTACTACTAGCCTTGAAGAGTGTCTTAACAATGTTGATATAGTCTTCAGCGCGGTGGGAACTCCTCCAGATGAAGATGGAAGTGCTGATTTGAGCTATGTATTAGATGTAGCCAGAACAATAGGAAAAAACATGAATAAGTACATCTTAATTGTGACAAAAAGTACTGTCCCTGTTGGAACAGCACAGAAAGTTAAAAAAGCAATTCAAGATGAGCTTGATAAAAGGAATGTACAAATTGAGTTTGATGTAGCTTCTAATCCTGAATTTCTTAAAGAGGGTAATGCTATAGATGACTTCATGAAACCCGACAGAGTAGTCATTGGTGTTGAGAGTGAAAGAGCTCAGAAACTAATGAGTTCACTTTATAAACCATTCATGAGACTTAACTCTCGTGTTATATTCATGGATATCGCATCGGCAGAAATGACTAAATATGCTGCCAACTCTATGCTAGCAACAAGAATTAGCTTTATGAATGATATAGCTAACCTATGCGAGATAGTTGGAGCTGATGTTAATATGGTACGCGATGGCATTGGCTCGGATACTAGAATTGGTAGAAAATTCCTATATCCTGGTTGTGGCTATGGTGGTTCATGTTTCCCAAAAGATGTGAAGGCACTTATAAAGACTGCAGAATCTAAGGGTTATGAAATGAGAGTTTTGAAAGCTGTTGAAGAGGTTAATGAGTTTCAGAAATCCATTCTGTTCAACAAACTTAACAAGCATTTCGACAATAATCTTTCTGGTAAGACAATTGCTATATGGGGATTGTCATTTAAACCGGAAACAGATGATATGCGCGAAGCTCCATCTCTTATAATAATAAATAAACTCATTGAAGCCGGATGTAATATCAGAGTATATGATCCTATTGCAATGAATGAGTGTAAAAGAAGGATAGGAGATAAGGTATACTACTCAAAAGATATGTACGATGCTACATTGGATTCGGATGCATTATTTATGCTTACTGAATGGAAAGAGTTCAGACTCCCATCATGGAAAGTAATCAAAAATTCAATGAAAGGTAATTTAATTCTTGATGGAAGAAATATTTATGACTTTAAAGAACTCAATGAGCTTGGTTTTGTTTACCATTGTATTGGAAAATAGAATCTAAATTATGTATAGATTTATTATATTACTTATATGCTCTGTTCTATTGTTATCTTGTAAAAAAGGTAAGAACAAAAGCGAGATGCCAAGAGAAAATATTGAGGCAAAAAAGATGTTGCAGGGAGTTTGGACAGACGATGCCACTGCAACTCCTATCATTAAGATTAAGGGCGATAGCATTTTCTATGCTGACCCTTCCATTGCTCCTGTAATGTTTAAGGTAATCAATGATTCTCTCTTTACATATGGTAGCGTTGTAAATGGATATAAGATTGAGAAGGTTAACCAATACAACTTCTGGTTTAATTCGGAAACAGGAGATGTCGTTCAATTCAGCAAATCTGAAGATTATAACGATTTAAAGTTCTTCTCATTTGACAAGCCTACACTGAACAGTAAAAAAGTTATTAAAAAGGACTCCATTATTAATTTCAACAATGTCCGATACAGAGGATATGTGTATATAAACCCTTCTAAAATAAAGGTTACTCAGTCAAGAGTTTCAGATGAAGGTATCAATGTAGACAATTTTTATTACGATAATATTATACATATATGTGTATACGATGGAAATAAGAAGCTATGTTCAAAAGATATAAACAAAAACATGATGAGTGGAATTATTCCAGATGATTTCCTTCAGAACTCTATCCTTGCTGATATGGACTTTGTCGGCGTTAATTCTAAGGGATACCGTTATCAAGCTAAAGTTGGTATTCCTGACGAAGCCTCATGTTATCTGGTAGATGTTATTATCGATAAAAAGAGTAATGTGAAGTTCAACGTTGTAAAATAAGTATAAAAAAATCGCCTGATTGTATATATTCAACAATCAGGCGATTTCTTATAATCAACTCTTCTGTTTGTTCTTCCCTTGGAAGTGTTTCTTCTTGAAGTTTGATTTTCCATTTCTGTTATCCCCCTTAATTCCAGGCTTATATTCAATAGGTTCCAGCCCTGCTGGAAGAGGTATCTTGTATATTGTCTTCTCAACAAACTTCTCTATGGCGTAGAACTTAGTCTGCTCTTTCTCACTAACAAAAGTTATAGCACATCCGTCATTATTTGCTCTGGCTGTTCTGCCTATACGGTGTACATAGTCTTCACAGTCATGAGGTACATCATAATTTATTACTGTACGTATATCATCAATATCTATACCTCTTGCTACAATATCGGTTGCTACAAGTATGTTTATTCTTCCTGCCTTGAAATCGCGCATTATAGAATCTCTCTGTGACTGATCAAGGTCAGAGTGCATCTCTCCAACATTAAGATGCATCCTTTTGAGTGCAAGTGTTACCTCTTTTACTTTCAACTTTGAAGAGGCAAATACGATTACTCTTTCTGGAGTCTGATTTTTGAATAGCTCATTGATTATGGCAAGTTTCTGACTCTCATAACAGATATATGCAGTCTGAATAATCTTTTCAGCAGGCTTTGATACTGCAAGAGATATCTCTACAGGATTATTGAGGATAGTTGAAGCAAACTGTTTTATCTTCGAAGGCATAGTAGCAGAGAATAGGATTGTCTGTCTCTTACCAGGCAATGACTTAACTATCTGCTTAATATCATCAGCAAAGCCCATGTCAAGCATTCTGTCTGCTTCATCAAGTATGAAGAATGAGACTCTTGACAAATCAACATATCCCATGTTTATATGGCTTATGAAACGGCCAGGAGTGGCAATTACCACATCAGCACCTAGGGTAAGTCCTCTCTTTTCCTGTTCAAACCTGACCCCGTCATTTCCTCCATATACAGCAACACTTGATATCGGAAGAAAATATGAGAAACCCTCCATCTGTTGATCTATCTGCTGTGCCAACTCTCTTGTCGGCGACATTATTATGCAATTGATAGAGTCGGATGGATATCCTCCTTTGCTTAATTGATTGATGATTGGAAGGAGATATGCAGCAGTCTTTCCCGTACCTGTCTGCGCAACGCCAATAAAGTCGCGACCATTCATAATCTCGGGAATGGCCTTCTCCTGAACAGGAGTACACTCTTTAAAATTCATGGCATCAAGTGCATCAAGCACACTCTCTTCCAGATTAAGTTCACTGAAATTCATCTATATAATTCTATATTTATAATTTACCTCTCTCTTCAAGATAGGAGTCTTTAAATCCTAAGAAATAGAGTACTCCATCTAGTCCAATTGTACTTATTGACTGTTTTGCGTTGGCCTTAACTTTTGGTTTTGCATGGAAAGCAATACCAAGACCGGCAGTAGCAAGCATAGGCAGGTCATTTGCACCATCACCGACAGCTATTGTCTGTGCGATATCTACCTTCTCAACCTGTGATATGAGTTTAAGTAGCTCTGCTTTACGTTTACCATCAACAACCTCACCTAAATAGTTACCGGTAAGTTTGCCATCAATAATTTCCAATTCATTGGCATAGACATAGTCTATTCCATATTTATTTTTTAGATAGTTTCCGAAATATGTGAATCCTCCTGAGAGAATTGCTATTTTATAACCGTATTTCTTCAATACGAACATAAGTCTGTCAACACCCTCTGTTATAGGCAGGTTTTCAGCAATCTCCTCCATAACACTCTCATCAAGTCCTTTTAGAAGAGCAACTCTCTCTCTGAAACTCTCAGTAAAGTCTATCTCACCTCTCATTGCTCTCTCAGTAATCGCTTTCACCTTGTCACCTACACCGGCACGAATAGCCAACTCATCTATCACCTCAGTCTCGATAAGGGTTGAGTCCATATCAAAACAGATAAGTCTTCTCATTCTTCTGTACATATTGTCCAATTGGAATGAGTAGTCCATATCAAGATCGCTGCTTAATTTGAGGAGAGCTCTCTGCATCTCTTCCGAATCTCTAGGATTCCCTCTGACTGAGAATTCGATACATGCTCTCACATTAGCTTTACGCTCATCGAGCGGCATTCTTCCTGTCAGTCGTTTTATAGCGTCTATGTTTAATCCTTGATCGGCTATTATTCTTGTTACAGTGGATATCTGCTTTGCAGTCAATTTTCTTCCCAATAGGGTAAGAATATATCTGTTTTTACCTTGCATGGTAACCCACTTCTCATATTCTTCAACAGTAACAGGGTAAAATCTTATATTTATTCCAAGACTTGAAGCACTAAAAAGAAGGTCTTTCATCACATTACCCGAATTCTTCTCATCAGTTTTAAAAAGTATACCTAATGACAGAGTATTATGAATATCAGCCTGACCGATATCAAGTACAGTAACATTATATTTTGAAAGAATTTCAGTTATAGAAGCCGTAATTCCAGGTTTGTCAACACCTGAAATACTAATAAGAATTAGTTCTTTATTATTATCCATACATGGCATAATTTGTAAAATACAAAAGTAGTCAAATTAATCGTTTTTTCAGCTCTTTTTGTAAGTTCTTTTTGATTTAGATGGTCACTTTACAAATTTGTCTTTACATTTTTTTAATATTAGAGAGTTTCATTTTAATAAAGAAATGCTATATTTGCATCAGATTTCCAATTATTTAGGGCTTTGTGATAAAGTTCTTAAGTAACAGTCCGAGTGGAAAATCACTGTTTGGCAGTCTCGGATAGTATAAACCAAAATCAAATTACATGATTAAAAGTGTAAAATCGATCTTTCTTTTTTTGTTGATTAGTTCAGTGATTTCTCTATCATTTATTGATAAAAATAAATCTAATGTAGGTTTAAAGATAGGAGATAATGCTCCACAATTCTCTTTGGTAAATGAAAGTAAATCTATTGATCTAAAAAAGTTAAATGGTAATTTTGTGTTGATTAGTTTTTGGGCAAGTTATGATGCTGAATCTAGAGTAAAAAATGCAATGTTAAACAATGCAGCATCAAAAATGAATAATTTGCAGATTGTGTCAGTTTCATTCGATGAATACAGATCTATATTTGATGAGACAATTAACAATGACCAATTAGATAAAGCTGATTGCTTCATAGAGCTTAAAGGAAATTCTTCAAATCTTTTCAAGTCATATGAGCTTAACAAAGGCTTTACCAATTACCTACTCGATAAGAATGGTAATATAGTAGCCAAAAATATCGACTCAAAACAACTTTTTTCATTAATCAATTAATACGAGAAAATCTCTATTTGAAAAAAGTAAAAACATTATAATAAAAGGTCGCAATACATTCTAATGAGATTGCGGCCTTTTATTTTTTTATAGAAAATATAATATGAGCAAGATTAGAAATATAATATTCGACTTCGGAGGAGTAATATTAGACCTCGACAGAGAAAATGCTGTGAGGAAGTTTAAGTCAATAGGTGTAGATAAGGCAGATGAATATCTGGATAAATACCATCAGAAAGGTATCTTCCTTCAGTGTGAGAATGGGGAGATAGGTGAGATGGAGTTTGTTGAGAAGTTAAGAGCACTTTGTAATAAAGATCTTACATATCAACAGGTTTACGATGGTTGGAATGCATTTATTGTAAATACTGAGAAATATAAGCTTGATTATATTCTATCACTACGTCAAAGAGGCTACAAGGTATTTCTACTTAGCAATACCAATCCTTTTGTTATGAAGTGGGCGAGAAGTAAAGAGTTCACTGAAGAGGGGCTATCGATAGATCATTACGTAGACA
>Ga0172378_10005217_pt1 | contig 12139 bp, 10 predicted proteins | sample GrowelOW332metaG_FD_119755 | JGI IMG/M metagenome (GOLD analysis project Ga0172378, IMG submission 119755) | Groundwater microbial communities from an aquifer near a municipal landfill in Southern Ontario, Canada - Pumphouse #3_1 metaG | ecosystem: Environmental > Aquatic > Deep subsurface >...
ACCGGATAAAACTCTTCCACTTGAAGGAATTGTCGTATTATATGCTCTTGCAAGCCTAGTAATTGAATCTAACAATATAACTACATCTTTTCCATGTTCAACCATTCTTTTAGCTTTTTCTAAAACCATTTCTGCAACTTGTATATGTCTGTCTGCAGGTTCATCAAATGTTGATGAAACAACTTCACCTTTAACAGATCTTTGCATATCTGTAACTTCTTCCGGTCTTTCATCTATAAGTAACACCATAAGAACAATTTCTGGATTATTTTCAGTAATAGCATTGGCTATTTTTTGTAATAACACAGTTTTTCCTGTTCTTGGAGGAGCATTAAGTAAAACTCTCTGTCCTTTCCCTATAGGTATAAACATATCTATAATTCTAGTTGATATTTCATTTGTTTTTGTTTCTAAAACAAGTTTTTCATCAGGATAGAGTGGTGTCAAATTATCAAATAATGGTCTTTCTCTAATATTGTCTAAATTTTCTTCCCCATTTATTGATACAACTTTTAATAATGCAAAATATTTTTCATGATTTTGAGGAGGTCTTACATAACCGCCAACTGTATCACCTTTTCTAAGTGCAAACTTTTTTATTTGAGGTGGAGCTATATATATATCATCTGGGCCAGATAAATAATTATAATCTGTGGATCTTAGAAATCCAAAACCATCATGTTTTATTTCTAAAACTCCTTCATCATATACCTGTCCCTTTTCTTTCATTTGAGCTTCAAGAATTTTTGCAATCAACTCTTGTTTTCTTAAACCTGTAATTGTTTCAACTTTTACTTCTTTTGCAATTTTTGTGAGCTCAGCCATCGTTTTTTTGGACAACACCGTTAAGTCCATAGATTCAGACATCCATCCCCCCCTAACATTTAATATTATTACTATATTTTAAAACATCTTCGTATGATTTTTTATTTTTGATTTGCATATACAATGAATTGTTTGACAACTTTACGACTAATTTTTATTAAAATTCTCTTCTCTTTTTTGATTTATTTGGGGAAAAATTCATTTGATTTTATAAAATTATATACTTTTTATCATTTTATGTCAATTACAAAAATATATAAATTATTTTTTGATATGTTCGAGTGCATTTATAGCCCTAGTATGATTAGGATTAAGTCTTAATGTAAGTTCCCACATCCTTTCTGCTTCAAAATATTTCCCTTTCGCATAAAGAATCAATCCTTCTTTATATTTTTCATCTGCCATTTTTTCATCTATTTCAAATTTTTCTATCCCTTGTACAAAATTTTTATTTGTATTTTCTTGCTTAATTGATAATGATAGTTCTTTAACAGATTTATCAATATAATCTTTAGCTACTGAATAATAATTAAATGATGTTGTATATTTTGATGACCTCACAAAAATTTGTAAATTTTCCATTTGATTGATAGATGATATCCATTTTTTTGCATTAAATTTATCTATTCCATCTTGTAACAGTTGTGTCGCTTGAATATCAAATTCTTTCCTTTTTTCTTCTATAATAGAATTATTTAATATTTTCTGAACTTTTTGATAATATTCTGTTATTTCTTTATTTTTATTATCAAATTGCAGATATTTCATCCATTCTTTTGAACACTGTGAATAGTTTCCTGCATAATAATTTATATAACCAGCAGAATATGAATAAATATCGAAATCACTAACCAATGTTGAAACAGAATTATCCTTCATATTTTTCTGAATTTTTTTATAATAAAACATTGGAGATTCATAATTTGGATAATCAACAATTATTTTTTGTAATAATTCCGTTGCATACAAATATTGCCTTTTTGAATAAAAACTTTTAGCTTTATTAAATATTTCTTCTGCTTGTATTTGTGATATTCTATCTTCTTTAAGTGCACTTTTTGCTTCAATAGAAAGAATATTATCTGTTTTTTGTTTTTTATTCCATTTATATGTTAAAGAAAATCTATTAATTAAATCTATTTCATTAAAATCAGCTGAATAATTTATTGTAAAACTTGAAACATCCATACCCAAACCTGCTGTAATATGATCTGGATAGTATCCACATCTTATAGAATACTTATCTACAAACTTATACTCTACTCCTGTAAATAATTCATTATATGTATCTTCATTTTTCAAATCGACAGATACTGATATGGTATCACGGCTGTCAAAATGAAATTTAGTAGGTACTATTATTAAGGAACTAATTTTTAAAATTTTTTGAAAATCCTCTTTAAATTTATCAAGTTTTACTCCTGTTCCTATAATGTTTTGTGCAGATACCCCTAAACCTACATGTAATTGTGTATATTTTATGTCAATATTATGAATAAATTTTGAAAAAGATGCATCAAAAGATACACCGGAATCTTTTTTTTCATATAAATCCATGATTATATATTTCATATCTAAACCAACTGCAACATCTATTGGTCTAATTAATGATGATAATGCAAAAATATATGCCCATTGATTTGTTGAAACCGTCTTTGGTTTATCAAAAGGATCTTTTCTTAATTCAACATCTCCACTAGATAAATTTATAATAGAAAAACCAGATGTAATATTATCAAATATATTTAAACTTGCAGAAACTGCATTATACGATGTTCCATCAAATAAATTATATCTAGATAATGAAACTGTATTATAATTGAAAAAAGACAATAATGAACTATTATGATATATTATTGCAGGATCATTTATATTATTTAAAGCTGTTTCCCCTTGCGAAAAAGCTGACACTGAGGGACCATGGGAAAGAAAATTCTTCCTTTTCCCTTTTGCATATAAATTCTGCACTATTAATATACTTAATATTAAAATAAAAATTATTTTATAATTAACAATCTGCATCTTTCAGTTCTTGTTTGTCCAGAAAATTTCTTTTTTATAATACATAAATATGTTCCATTGTATAATGTATTGCCATAATCATCTTTTCCATCATATAATATTTCATTACTTCCTTTTGATAAATTATCCAATGACAAATGATAAATTTTGTCTCCATATTCAGAATATATATCCATCTGAACAGAACCATCTTCCGGCATTTCAAAGAAAATTCTTGTTTTTTCGCCATTCTGGGGATTGAAAGGATTAGGAGCATTATATACTCTTGCGATTTCACCGAGAGTTACAAATGTAAATACTTCTGGATTTAATAATTTTGCACCATATTGATTTTCAACTTCAACTTTCCAATAATATCTTGTTCTTGGCAATAATGCACTAGACGTATACCTGTTTTCTGTCGATAAATTATATGAATACATTGAATCATTAGTTGTCCCTATATAAAAAATATATTTTAATATGTCTCCATCAACACCTTTTGTTGCAATCCAATTAAATTCTATATTTACATTTTGGTTAGCTTTATCACCTTGCAAATTTGTATTCAAATTAATAAAAGAATGCGGCCTTTCTGTAACTACAAAAGTTTTTATTGAAGAAGTATATATATCAGGGTAACATTCATTATCTGCAATAACAAAATATTCATATATACCATAATCTAATGTTATAGTTGTATCAAAAGTTTTAGTATTTATATTATTAAATGATACTTCTGTCCAAGGATCTGAAGAAGAATTCTTTCTATAATACATCTTTGGGTAATTATTAGAAATATCATTATTATATATATCTCTATATGATACCTGTATTTTTACATCATTTTCACTCTTTATAAATATTAAATCTTTTATATCTTCTGAAGGAATTAGCTGATTTTCTGTATTTGGTATATAATCAAATTCACTGAAATAATTTGACTCTAATGTTATTAAATCTTCTGAAAGAGAACCACTATATTGCATAACTTGCGGACTTACATAATCTATTGATGAATCTAAATTAATCCATTGTGATTTTTGCGAAAATTCAGATAAATTTGAGTTTAAATAAATGCTTTGGTCTGCATATATTGCATAAACTGCATAAAGAGGCTGAACTTGTAATACAAAAAAGAATATAGTCAATACCAAATATTTCATATTATTTTCAAATAAATTTTATAATTAAAATAGAAAAGCATAAAATGAATTTTTCAATTTTCAAAAATACAACTACTTTTTTAAAAATTCCAAAAGGGACAGAAGTTCTTCTTTTACTTCTGATAATTTTTCTGAATTACATACTTCAGATGATTCTTCTTGAGAATTAACCTTTTTCCTCTTATCTCCATTTAAATACTTCTTAACACCTGCAATTGTAAATTTTTGTTTATATAGTAATTCTTTAATCTTATTTATTAATTCGACATCGGAAGAAGAATATTTTCTTAAACCAGAATGTCTTTCAGGTTTAAGAAGTTTAAATTCTCTTTCCCAATATCTTAACGTATATGTAGGAATCTGTGTAATTTTTGAAATTTCACCAATTGTTAAATATTTTTTTTCAATGTTTAACATACCAATACCTACTTAAAAATAAATTTCTAATTTTTTTACAAACATTTTAGAAAACTCTCAAATTATTTTTTTATTTAAATAATCTTATTTCTTTACGATTTCAGCGAATAAATTCTAATAAATCAAACAAACTTATTGTTATCTAAACATATCTTTTGATTGTTTAAATCTTATTTTTTACATAGGAGGAATCATCAGCGATTCTCCTGTCTTTGGATTTCTACCTTTTTTAGTTTCTGTAGTGATTAAATTAAAACTTCCAAATCCTGTAATAACAACCTTTTCCCCATTTTTTATTGATGATACAATTTCGTCAAATAGTGCATTTACAACTATATTTGCTTCTTTTTTTGACGGTAAAACATTTGAAATTTTCTCTACTAAATCATTTTTTGTCATACATACACCCTCTTACTACTCAGATTTTGGAGTTCTGGTCATTAAATCATATACTGCTTGTTTAGGATTTTTATTTTTAAATAAAACATCATAAACTTCATTTATTATTGGTAATTCAATATTTAATTTTTTTCCAAGTTCATAAGCACTAATTGATGTTTTCACACCTTCGGCAACCATTTTTAAATCTTTTTCTGCCTGATGTAAATTTTTCCCATGAGCTATCATTTCACCTAAATTTCTATTTCTAGAATGTTTAGAAAAACAAGTAACCATTAAATCTCCTACACCAGAAAGTCCGTAAAAAGTCTGTTCTTTCCCGCCTAAAGAAACTCCTAACCTTACAAGTTCTTTTAATCCTCTTGAAACTATTGCTGCTTTTGTATTGTCTCCAAAAGATAAACCATCAACTATTCCACCTGCTACAGCAAAAACATTTTTTAAAGATGCCCCAAGCTCAACGCCAACAATATCATTTTGAGTATAAACCCTAAAATAATCATTCATAAATAAATCTCTACACTTGATTGCATTTTCTTCATTTTTTGAAGCTGATATAACTGCAGTAGGTATTTTTTTTGATACCTCTTCTGCATGGCTTGGACCTGACAATGCAACTATTTTATCTTTTGTTTTAGGAAAAATTTCTTCTATAATTTCTGAAACTCTCAGTAAAGTTTCATTTTCGATTCCTTTTGTAGCACTCATAATCAACTTATCTGAAATATCAATGCCCAGTTTTTGAATTGACAAAACTGTTGACCTCAAAAAATGAGATGGGACAACAAATAATATAGAATCTGTTTCTTCTATCATTTTCAAATCACTCGAAATTTTTATATTATTTGATATATTTTCTCCGCCAATAAATGGAATTTTTCTATCTTTATCTAATTTGTCTGCAACTTCCTTGCTAAATTCCCATAAAGAAACATCATGCCCATTACTATATAACAAACAGGCTAAAGTTGTCCCCCATGATCCTGCTCCTAAAACTGTTATTTTCATATTTGCCTCTTTAAATATTCTTTTTATCAGAAACTTTGCTTTCTGTTCCTTTTATTATTCTTCTTATATTACCAATATGTCTTACTATTACCAATACCGCAACTAAACATGCAAATAAAATTATTATGTTTGGATAATGAAAAAATGCCAAGCATATAGGTAGTGAAATCGCTGCAGTAATTGATGAAAGTGCGACATATTTTGATAAAAATAAAACTAAAGCAAAAACCATAAAACATATTAAAGTCACTATTGGTGCAAAAGCAACAAATATTCCACATCCGGTTGCAACGCCTTTTCCACCTTTAAATTTTAAAAATATCGTAAAAACATGTCCCAATAATGTAACAAATGCAACAGTCAAAACAAAATATATAGACGGATTAATCATAGATGCAAAATATACAGGTATGAAACCCTTCATGGCATCTAAAAAAAATGTTAAAATACCAAGTGGTTTACTAACAACTCTGAATACATTTGTTGCACCAGGATTATCAGACCCACATTTTCTAATATCAATTTTTTTAAATATTTTAGAAATAACATAAGCAAAAGGAATTGCACCAGAAAGATAAGATAAAATTAAATAAACAACCATATCCATTTTAAATTCCGATATCCTTTGATTTACTTCTTGTAATTTGTCTAAACTTCAATATTATTGGCGTTCCTTGAAAAGAAAATCTTTCTCTTAAACAATTTTCCAGATATCTTCTATAAGAAAAATGTAATAATTCTAAATCATTTACTGAGAATCTAAATGTTGGCGGTTTGGAAATTAATTGTTCAGCTTCTTTAATTTTTAACTTTTTACCCTTTCTTGAATAAGGTGTTCTACCAACTGCAGATCTTATAACATCATTTAATTCTTCTTGTGTTACCAACTTTGAATATTCTTGATAAATAAGAGGAGCTACTCTAAAAATTCTATCTATTCTTTGTTTTGTCTTAGCTGATATAAAAATGATATCTGCCCAATCCAAAAATTTTAATGTTTCTTCTAGCTGGCTTTGAAATAATTTAATTTTTTCTTCTTTATCTTCTATTAAATCCCATTTGTTTACTGCTATAATACACGGTTTTTTCTTTTCTATTATCATTCCTGCAATTTTAGCTTCTGTTTCTCCTATCCCTTGTGAAGCATCTGCCACCAAAACTGCAATATCGGCTTCATCTAATGCATAATTTGTACTAAGAGTAGATAAATATTCCATATCATCTTTTGTTTTATTTCCTCTATGTAAACCTGCAGTATCTATAAGTAAATAATCTATATCATTATGTGTTGCATGAACTGACAATGAATCTCTTGTTGTCCCCGGAGTATTATGAACAATACACCTTTCTTCTTGAACAATTGAATTTACAATAGATGATTTACCTACATTTGGTTTTCCAACAAAAATAATTTTTAAAACTTCTTCTTCTGATTCTTTAGTATCATCGTCTCCTATAAGACCACAAATAGATTCTAAAAGTTCAACCATATTTCTACCATGTATAGAAGAAACCGGAATTATTAAATCAAATCCTAATTTATAAAATTCATAAACTTTTACTTCTTCTGCAAAAGTATCTATTTTATTAATGACTAAAATAACCGGTTTTTTGCTTGCTCTTACAGATTTTGCAATTATAGGGTCAAAAGGATGTATTCCTTCTTTCCCATCAACTACAAAAAGTATAATATCAGAACTCTGTATTGCCATATCAAGCTGTTGACTCATAGCTTTTGAAAACTCTGAAACATTACTGCTCCAACCAGCTGTATCAGTTACTATAAAATGTTTATCTTTCCATTTTATAGCAAAATCATTTCTATCTCTTGTTGTTCCAGGTGTATCATGGATAATAGCTTTTTTTCTTCCTATAAACCTGTTAAACAGAGTTGACTTACCTACATTTGGTCTTCCAACAATCGCAATTTTCTTATACATTATTTAATTTTTTACTCCCATGTATTACATAATCAATACCAGATACTGCAGTTACAAAAACAGTAAGAATTAGTAAAATATTTGTTATATTAGTTGGTATTCGAGCAACTATTGTCCACATAGTAACCATTTGAACAATAGTAGTAATTTTACCTAAAAATCTAGTTTTCACTTCAGAATTTCCAGATACAAAATAAGTAATTACCCATCCAACTAAAATTATGACATCTCTACTTACAACTACAACAAAAATCCAAAGAGGCACTAAATCTAAATGAATAGCAACTAAAAATGAAAAAAGCATTAAAGCTTTGTCTGCTATTGGATCTAATAAACTTCCAAGCTTGGAAATTTGTTTATATTTTCTAGCAACAAAACCATCTACAGCATCAGTTAATATAGTAAATGTAAAAATCGAAAGAGCAACCAAATAAAACCCTTGCAAATATGTAACTATAAAAACAGGGATCAACATAATCCTAGCTATTGTTATCTTATTTGCAATCGTCATATCGAGTACCAGTAAAACTTTTTCGAAATTTAATTTTATAATATTTCATTCTGTTTGACAATAAATAAAATATTAAAAATCTCTTTATCTCTGCCTTAATTGCATATATACAAATTTTATATTCTTTTTTAATTCTGAAAGTGTAGAAGAATTATCTATAGTAATATCCGCCATTTGCATCTTATCTTCAATTGGCATCTGCAAAGCTATTCTATTTATAGCTTCATTTTTTGATATTTTATCTCTTTTACTAAGCCTCTTTAATTGCAAATGATATTTTGCATATATAACAATAATTTTATCACAAATTCTGTCTAATCCAACTTCAAATAATAACGGTGCATCTACAACAATATCAACTGACTTATATTTTTTTGCAATTATTTCATTTATTTTTTTGATTATATGCGGATGAAGAATTCTTTCCAAATCTCTTTTTGCTTGTTTATCATTAAAAATAATTTGTGCTAATTTTTTTCTATTTAAATAACCTTGTGATGTTAATATATCTGTTCCAAAATTCTCAACTACATCTTTAAGACTTTTACTTCCCTTAGTTGTTAAAAGACTGGATATTTTATCAGCATCAATAATATAACATCCAAGCTCTTTGAAAATTTTAGATGACTGACTCTTACCTGTCCCAATACTGCCCGTAAGACCTATTATCATTCTACCCTACCATATCTGCCCAATTTTTACCTATTTTTATATCAACTAAAAGAGGTACTTTTAATTTCATAGCATTTTCCATTTCATATTGTAGCATTTTAATAACTATATTTTCTTCTTCTTTTGGAACTTCTAAAAGTAAATCATCATGAACTTGTAATAATATATTTGATTTTAAACCTTGTTCTTTTATTGATTTTGATACATTTATCATAGCAATTTTTATTATATCTGCTGATGTTCCCTGAATAGGTGTATTTAATGCCATTCTTTCTCCAAAAGAAACAACTTGTTTATTAGTTGAATTAACTTCTGGTATATACCTAGTTCTACCTGTCAATGTTTTAACATATCCATTTCTTTTGGCTTCTTCTATAATTTCATTTGTCCAATTTTTCACACCAATATATCTTGTTAAATATTTATTGATATATTCTTTTGCTTGTCCAACTGTTATTGATAACTGTTTTGATAAACCAAAAGGAGATATTCCATAAACTATTCCAAAATTTATTGATTTAGCAGATATTCTCATTTCTTTAGTAACATCTTCTTTATCTGTTATATTAAAAACTTCCATTGCTGTTGCTGTATGAATATCTTTTCCACTATTAAAAGCATCTATCAAAATTTTATCACCGGAAATATGTGCTAAAACTCTTAAATCTATTTGTGAATAATCAGCTGAAATGAAAACTTTGCCTTCATCAGCTATAAATGCTTTTCGTAATTGTCTGCCATAATCTGTTCTATTTGGTATATTTTGCAAATTTGGCTCAGATGAAGAAAGTCTTCCTGTTGTAGTAACTGCCTGATTGAAAATTGTATGTATTCTTTTGCCTTCATATTGTACATATCTATTCATAGAGTCAATATATGTAGTTTTAAGCTTTTGTAATTCTCTATATTTTAAAATTTCTTTTGCAATATCATATTCTGTTAATTCTAAAAGGACAGATTCATCTGTAGAATATCCTGTTTTTGTTTTTTTAATTGCTGGAATTTTTAATTTTTCAAACAATATTACTGCTAACTGTTTAGGCGAATTTATATTAAAACTTTCTTGTGCTAACTCAAAAATTTTATTTTCCAAAACAGATATTTCTTCTGTAATTTTTTTATCAAACTCTTTTACAAAATTTTCATCTATTCTTATGCCAATTGTTTCCATTTCAAATAAAATTGATACTATTGGCATCTCTATATTAAAAAACAAATCTATGAGATTATTATCTTTAAATTTGTTTAGTAATATATTTTTTAATTTATATATTGCAATAGTCTTTGAACAAGAATATTTAGACAATACATCTAAGTTTAAGGAATCCAACTGAACTTTTTTTGAACCTTTACCTAAAACATTATCTATATTATCAATATTATAATTCAATAATTTATTTGAAAGATATTGTACTGTATGTTCGCTTGAAGGATCTATACAATAAGAAGCCATCATAACATCAAAATAAATATTACTTAAATTGATATTTATTTTTTTTAACATATGTTTTATAAATTTTAAATCATAACCAATAAACTTAATTTTATCTGATTCAAATATAGATTTAAAAATCGTAACAAAATCTTCTTGTGATATTTGTTGCACTGTAAAATCATTATGATTTATTGGTAAATAATAATTGTCATTATCACCAAAGCAAAAAGATATACCGACAATAAAATCTTTTATAATATCATATCCTGTTGTTTCCAAATTAATAATTATTTCCTGACGGAACAGCAATTTACTTTGAAGCTCTTTTGCTGAAGCAATATTATTAATTATTTTTACATTATTATTAATAATCGTCGCAATTTCTGTATTTTCAGCTTTACATTGAACAAATCCTATATCCGGCTTAATATCTTGTTTAACAAAAACATTACTTGTCTTACATATAAAACTATTTAATTCATATTTTTTTAAGAAATCTGTTGCATTACAAAAAAGATTATCATTAAATTTCATGTCTTCTATAGAACAACCAAGAGGAACATTCAAATCCAGCTGTACTAATTGCTTACTTAATACTGCACTTTCTGCACCATTTTTTACAATTTCAGAAAGCTTGCCTTTCAGAGAAGAAGCATTCGCTATAATATTTTCAACATTTCCATAAGTTTGTATTAGTTTTACAGCTGTTTTTTCACCAATACCTTTAATACCTGTAATATTATCACAAGCATCCCCCATAAGTGCCAACATATCTACAATCTGATTAGGATAAATTTCATATTTTTCATAAACTTTTTCAGTATCAAACATAATATTTTTTGATTCATTCCATATACTGATATTTTCATTAACTAACTGAAATAAATCTTTATCACCAGTAACAATCACTGCTTTAATATTTTCTTTCTCTGCTTTTTTTGCAACAGTTCCAATAATATCATCAGCTTCGTAACCACTTTTTTCTAATAAACATAAATGCATAGCATCTACTGCTTCTCTTGCTATAGGCATCTGCTTAATTAAATCTGTTTCTATTTCTTTTCTATTAGCTTTATATTCAGGCAACAATGTGTGTCTAAAATTCTTTGATGGATGATCAAAACATATTGCTATATAATCTGGTTTCTTTTCATTTTTTATTTTATTTATTAATTTAATAAAGCCATATACAGCATTTGTAGGTACACCTGTTGATGTCGTAAGCGGTCTTATTGCATGGTAGGCTCTATGAATATAGGCACTAGCATCTATTATATATAAAACTCCCATTAAAACCTCTTTATATAAATCTGTTTTTTATTTTTAAACGATAAAAATACTAATGAGATTATATAAAGTTTATGTGTAAAATACAAAGATATAACTATTTTATATTTTTTAAAAGATATTTATAATTATAGAATTAAAATTTAAATCTTATACAATATATTGATATTTATTAACATACAAATACTGCATATTGTGTTTTTATTTGACAAATAAAAATTTAAGATTTATAATTCAATTAGAGTTTTAAAAACAAACTTATTGGTGCTTTAACTAGCTTAATAGGAAATTTCGTTAAAATCGAAAACACTCCCGGTGCTGTAAAGGGAATCGAAAGACTTTCAACAAAAAAGTTGAAAAAACCACTGCTTGTTCATATTTCAAGTGGGAAGGTAAGTCAAGTAGGTATTTTTGCCCTGAGTCAGAAGATCTGCCACTAAGTAATATATGTAGTTACAAGTTGTCGCGGAATAACTTG
>Ga0172378_10005218_pt1 | contig 12138 bp, 10 predicted proteins | sample GrowelOW332metaG_FD_119755 | JGI IMG/M metagenome (GOLD analysis project Ga0172378, IMG submission 119755) | Groundwater microbial communities from an aquifer near a municipal landfill in Southern Ontario, Canada - Pumphouse #3_1 metaG | ecosystem: Environmental > Aquatic > Deep subsurface >...
AAAGTTAGAGTAATGATAGCAAGTAACATTTTCAATGAAGGAATTTCAATTAATAACATTAAAGTATTAATAATAGCTTCTGGAGGAAAAAGTAAAATAGAAAGCGTTCAAAAATTAGGAAGAGTTTTAAGAGTAGATAGAAAAACTGGTAAAGTTGATGGATACGTATTTGATTTTGCTGATACTGGAAATAAATTCACAATTAAACATTCAAACGCAAGAATAAAGATTTATAAAGAGGTTGGCTTTCCAGTTGAGATTATAGATTCAATTTAGGTAAAGGTAAATAATGAGGTAATAAAAAAAATGAATATTCTTAACATTGTAATTGATTCACTGTACGAAGAAGATAAAGAAATGATGTGTGAAGGAATGGTTGTTTCTCCATTAACAGCTTTTTTATGTAGTGAAGACATTAATAATATTGAATTTGTTAAATATAATAGCGAAGATGAAAATTATATAAATGAAAGCTTTATAAGTGATTATAAAGCTAATTTATCAAATAAAGAAATTAAATCTATATCTTCTAAATCTAAAAAAGATGTAGCTGCTGAAAAAAAAGCTATGAGGAAAAAACAAGTTTCAAAAATAACAAATACAGACTATAGACTTTCAGCAGAACAAAAAAGATTCTTAAAAATATTAAAAAAGAAATACGGAAAAGAACTATTAAAAGAAATAAGTGAATATAGAACAGAAATTTTAGCACCATATCAAGTTATAAAAAATAATTTAGAGGGTTCAAAAGCTATACATGGAAAAGAAGTAGCTGGAATGACTAGAGAAGAATATAAAAGAGCTAAAAAATCAGCTGAAAGAAAAATACATGATTTAGGTCAAGGAAAGTATAAAAAACTTATAAAAGATTACGGTAAATTAACAGATAGAGAAAACATGATAGACGATATGGATTTGGGTTCTATTAAATCTGACCTTTCTAAACCAGCTTTAACAAAAATGTTTAAAACTTATGGATTGTATTCTTATAGATTTGAAGACGCAGATTTTAAAAATTATCAAAGTAAAATAAATAATACAAGAGCTTTTATAGATAAACTTAATAAAGGATTAACTACTAAAACAAATAAAGAAAATGCTGAAGCTTTAAAGAAAATGTTTGATGAAGTTAAAGCTGAAAAATCAGCAATCATTTCATCTGGTAAAACAGTTAAACAAAGAGTATCAAAAGAAGTTAAAGATACTTTGGACCAATTAAAAGATACTCAAAATGTAGTTCAATCTATTGAAATTAAAATTAAAGATAGTAATGAACTAAGTGCCGAAGATAAAGAAGATATTTTAAAAGATTTTGATAATGAAATAACACAAAACAAAGTAAAAATTACAAGTACTTCTTTCGCAGACGAATACGAAATGTATTTAATGAGAGAGAAAATAAAAGAAGACATAAAAAATAATGTATCTAATAAATATACAGAAGAATATAATTCTCAAGTAAACGATTTGAAAAATTTTATTTCTAAGAGAAAAAATGATACAATAAGAAGAATGGCAAATACAACAACTATTTTTACAGAAAAAGAAAATAAAATATATAAACTAAAGGCAGGAAGAAGAAAAGACTCCGATAAATTAGAAGATTACGAACTAAAAATAAAACCAGAAGATTTTTTTGAGTCTAAATATTATGTAAAATCAGACGAAATAAAAGACGCTGAAAAGAAACTGGGTAGAACCATAAAACAATTTGAAAGGAATTTGGCTTCTAGATTATCAGAGGGAGATTATAAATTACTAAAAAAATATAGACTTATAAATAATTTATTAGTTATAAAAAAGAATAAAAAGGAGAAATAATGAGATATTTATATAAAGGTGAATTTGAAGATAATGAACCTAAAAGAGTTTCTTATACTAAAACTTTTAATGTAACTCAAGATGATATTTTTTTAGCTTTTAATCATAAAGAAATTAGAACTAAAGATATACTTATATATTATGATATAAAATATTTTAACGTTCCAGTTCCAGTTGGAAATACTAGATTTAAGACTTTGATTAATTTTCAAAGCCTTAAAAAATCTGTGTTGGGTAATTTAAACAAAAAAGATATTATAGATATTTATAAGTTAGATGTTAATAGAGTGGTTTTGAGATTTGATGTAACTGAATTTTTATTACATGCTACTTATCCAAGCGTTAGAACATCAAAGAAAATGGGAGATGGAAAATACTTTTTCAAATTAAATAAAAGAGTTCCAAATATAATCTCTCAGTCTTGTGGTGGGGAATTAAATGAATTATTTTCAAAAGTTATGACTAAAATATTATCAACAGATAAGAGATATTCTAGAGCTTTTAAAGGAAGTTTTTCTAATGAATTTATATTTAAAAGAAAACACCCTTTTAGATATTTTGATATTATTTTTGATGAGGACGGAAATTCATTTGAAATTAATATAAAAAACACCTTAATGTATATGCTATACTACGACTCATATATAGGTAAAAGGAAGTAGTTAATGATAAATTTATTGATAAAATTTTTAATAATTTTGGCGAGTTTAATTGGATATATGTTTATAGGAACAAAACTATTTGAATTAGTTTTAAAAGACCTTAATAAAAATGAAGATAAAGAAATTTATAAGCTTTCTCATATAATAGTTTTTTGGTTACCAATTATTATTATGGAAGGAATTAAAAGAGTACTTATATTTATTTTTAATCCACTGGGTAAATTAACGTACGATATGTTCAAAAAAAAAGAGAGGTAGTTACCTCTCTTTTTTTATTAATTGTTTTTTTTATTAATTATTTTTTTTCATCCGCCTTTGGTTCACTCATTACAGCATAGTCATATCTTAATGTAACTTTTACATTCATTCCATCACCGCTCTTTGAATTCATCCCATCAAAATCTACATCTGTAGGCCAAGCATGATAAACATTCCAGCTTCTAATTTTATTTCCAGCACCGTCAAACTGAACAATTGCCATGTTCTTAGAAATAGCTTTCTTTGAGCCTTGAACTCCAGTCAAAGGGTTATGGATTAATTTCTGCCAGTCTTTTAATATTAAACCAGCAGAACTATTAGTGCTTGTTCCGCCAGTATTTGTTCCTTCAGTTACAGTAGAATTATCTGTTGTGGAACTTTTCATATATTCATAAAATTCCAAAGAAATTTCACTCCAAGATGATTTTCCTGGGGTATAAATTATATCATTAATTCTATGAAATTCATTTACTGCTGTTGTTAATTTTGGAACAGAGCATGTATGACATGCTATAGATAAAGAATCTGCTCCGCTAGTTCCAATATTACTCAAATCATCAAACTGAACGGCAAACCAGTTAGATTGCATTGGTTCATATGTTGAAAAATTATCCATTGTTAAAGTAGTACTCATATTTTTTCTCCTATTATTTTTCTTCTTCTATATAATTAAACTTTACAAAAATTCATAAATTTGTTATATTTTAAATAAAAGAGGTAAAAATGAAAATTGAAGCTAATAAGAAAATGATTTTAACTGGAGACCTTCATTCACAAGAAGGAATTTATTTAAACATTTGTTTAGAATATTTAGACTATTTAGATGATTACGCAAAACAACATGAAATAAAAACAATAGTAATATTAGGAGATTTGTTAAATAAAGCAGACAAAGTAAAGAGTGATGTTTTCATTCCTATTTTTAATAGGTTTGAAAGGTTTAAAGATGATGGATATGAAATTATAGTTATATTAGGAAACCATGACGTTTTTTCTTTGTTATCAAATAGGTCTTTACTTGAAACTTTTAGAAGGTTTTGTACAGTAATAAGTGAACCAGAAGAAATTATAGTTGATGGAAAGATAATAAATTTAGTTCCTTACACAAAAGACCAAGCTGAAATTCCAACAGTTAATGCTGATTATATGTTTACTCATTTAAGTATATCCGATTTTGATTTAGGAAATGGAATGATAGCTAACAGCGAGAAAGTTCAAGCTTTCAAAATAGATTTATTTTCAAATTATGAAAAAGTATTTACAGGTCATTTTCATAAAAGACAGGAAATAAAAAACATTCAATATGTTGGAAGTCCTTATCAATTGTCATTTGGAGAGACAGGAGATATGAATAAAGGGTTTGTTGTTTTTGAACCAGCAACAGGAAATGAAGAATTTGTTTTGTATAAAGAAGCTCCAAAACATTTAGAAATAAGTTACGATATTCTTAAACAAGGAATTGAAGCAAATAAAATAACAAGAAAAATGTTAGAAAATTCTTTTCTTAAAATAAAAATAGATAAAAAAGTAGAGGGTTTTTCTAACTTAAAAATTAGGCTTTTTGAAGAATTTGGAGTTATAAGTATTTCTCCAGATTTTATATCTAAATCTGGAATTGAAGCAACAGACTCTAAAGTAAAAATAGAAATAAATAGTTCTATTTATGATATGGTAAAAGATTTTATAAAAAGTAAAGACTTTCAATACTTTGGTGAGAAAATGGAGCAAGAAAGTTTAATAGAAATACTTGAAGGAATAAAAAATGAAGTTTAATAAAGTAGTAGCAGAAAATTTTAAATCTATAGGAGCTGAACCTGTAGAGGTAGATTTGAACTTTACAGATGTAAAATTATTATTAGGAAAAAATGGAGTTGGTAAATCTACAATATTTGACTCAATAATATGGTGTTTGTACGGTTTTACAAGAGCGAAAGCGGATTCTATAGTTAATAAAACAACTAAATGTGGAACTAAAGTAGAACTTTCTTTTGAAGAAAATGGGAAAGATTATGTTATAACAAGATATAGAAAACATAAACAACATGGAAATAATGTTTATATTTTTGAAAATGGAATTCCAATAACATTAAAAGATTCAAGACAAAATCAAGAGTTAATAATTTCTATTATTGGTGTTGATTATAAAGCTTTGAGCTCTTCAGTTATTTTATCAAGTGAAACATATAAGAATTTTCTTAGAGAAAAAGGTTCAGCAAGGTTAGCTATCTTTGAAAGTGTATTTTCTCTAAAAGAAATCAATATATTTAACAAAAAAAATAAATTAAAAATTAAAGACCTTGAAAAAGAAATAAACTCAGTTGGTAATAATTTAAGCAATTTAAATTCTTCAATAGAATCTAAGTTATTTATAATAAAATCTTATAAACAAGAAATTGAAGATAAAAAAAAGAAAAGAAAGGAAGAATTAGAAAATCTAAAAGAAAGAATAGAACTTTTAAGGAAAATATTAGAAAAAAGTAACTCTATAAATATTAACAAAGAAAAAGAAAATATCAATAAGAATAAAAATAAAATAGAAGAAAAAGAAAGTTTATTATACAAAAAAGAATTCTATGAGAACGAAATAGCCACTTTAAATTCTAGAAACGAATATGATAGAAGAGAATATAATAAAGCTTTAGCAGAAATGAAAAAGATAGAAAATATTAATGTTGAAGCGGAAATAGAAAATATAGACAGATTAAATGAATTACATGAAAGCCTTTCAACTAAAAAGAAGAATACTGACTATTTACTTTTAAATCTTTATAATGATAAAGAAGCTAAAAATGTAGAGCTAAAAAAATATAATGAAGAATTAGATGGTCAAAAAACAAGGAAGAAAGATTTAGAGCATGTAAATATTTGTCCTACTTGTAAAGGAATAATTGGAAAAGAGTTACATGATGAATTAGTAGAAAAAAATGAAGCTAAATTAAAAGAACTTGAAGAAAAAATAAGCCAATTAAAAGATGTTGAATTAGCTAAAATAGAGTCTTTGGTTTTATCAAATGAAGAGACTTTAAATGAATTAACTGAAGAATTAAAAACTGTTTCAACAGATATAAAAAATATAAAACATTCAAAAGAGTTCTTGTTAACGATTGAAGGAAATAAAGAAGCTTTATTTGATAAATTAGTTTTAAACACTAATATTACTATAAACGAAGATAGAATATCTAAAACAAAAGAAGAATTAGATAAAATTAAAGAAGTGTTGAAAGATTATGAAAATATTAAAATAAGTGATTATTCATTAGAGTTTTTAAATGATTTAGAGAATAAAAATATAGAAAATAGAATTTCTTTGAAAACATTAGAAAATGAACTAGAGCAGAAGGAAAATTATAAAGAAAATTTAGATACAGAATATATAACAAAAATTATAGAAGCTTTTAAAAAAGAATCCAAAGAAAAAGAAGAGATAAATTCTATTAAAACAGACTTAGAAAATAAACTTAAATATTATAAAGCTTTAGAAGTAATATTATCTAATGATGATAGTGGATTTAAAAAATACTTTATAGAAAATACTATAGGATTATTTAATGAAAAAGTTAATATGTTTTTACCATTCTTTTTTGATGAAGATATAAATATTGAATTTGATAAAAACTTAACAGATACTATTACATTTAGAGGTGAACCTACTGAATTTGAAGAATTATCATCTGGTCAAAAAACAAGATGTGAACTTAGCGTAATATTCTCTATGTATTTCTTAGTAAGAGTATTATTTGGAAATGGTTCTAACTTATTAGTATTAGACGAAATTTTAGATTATAACTTAGACGCTGAAGGAGTAGAATCTGTTATGAAAATAATAAAAGATTTCTCAAAAGAATCATCTGTATTTATAGTATCACACAGAGACGAATATAAAGATAACTTCAACAATGTAATTAAAATATTTACTGATGAAATGGGCTTTACTAAAGTATTATAAAGACGTAAAAAAACCGTTATGAATTTCATAACGGTTTTTTATTTTATCTTTTTATATTTTTTTTAGCTAATTGTAAGATGTTAACAGGCTCATCATCATCATCTTTTAATGCTGGTTTAGCACTATTAGGAATTCCTTTTCCAAGTCTATTTTTTAAAGCTTCTCTAAAAGAACCTTTAATAGACTTTTCTCTTTTGTTTTCAAGTTTTCTTTTTTGTTCTCTTTCTTTAGCGTTAAGTTCACTATATTTTTTAGTCCCTTTTTCTATATCTTTTTCAATTTTCAAATCATCTTTTTCAATTCTATCTTGATTTTTTTCATCTTGTTTTATTTCTTTAATTTTACTTTTAATTGCTTCTTTTTCTTCGTTTTTATTACTTCTAATTTCTTTATTTTGTTGTCTTGTTTCTTTCCTTTCAGTTCTGTTTTGTTCTTTAATTCTTTCGTTTGTAGATTTTAACAAACTTCTTTTTCTAAGAACCTCACCTTCTCTAGAATCTAACAATTTCTCATCTGCACTTTTTCTATTTGCGTTTAGATAAAGTCTTTTAAGAGTGTCTCTATAATCATCTATTATTAAACTTCCACTTACGCTTAATCTTTTTAAGACAAGCTTCATGTTATTTAGTATTTCACCAAATGTTTCAAAGAAGACATTTTCATCTCTAATATTTGCAGGATGTAGTTTAAGACTTGTATATCTTTCAGCGGCTTTATCAAATTCTTTTACGAAACCAACTAACCTTTTTCTATAAATATTTATAAGAGCGTTCATTTTTTTTTCGTAATGGTTTTCAATGTTATCATATTCATTACGGAATGCTGTAGCAGCTTCATATGGAGTTTCACTTCTAATGCTTAATTTATCGCCATAAACAGCTTTGTCTTCTTTTTTATTTAATTTCTCTTTCTTTTTATAAGGGTCTCTTTTAAAAATAGATTCATTTAAAGTACGTCCAAGTAAATTTTCACCTTCTTCATAAGCAAGTGCGTCTTCATCTTTTCTTTCTTTTTTTCTAATGAATTTTCCAACAATTGGAGTGTTTTTTCTTTTTAATGTTTTAGACTCTTTACTCATCTTTTCAAGAGCTTCAATTCTATCATCTAACATGTTTTTTGGAAATTCTCTTTTTATAATTGAAAAGTTAATATATTTTCCATTCTTTGAAAATAAAGGGATTAAATTTTTAATAGCTGTTGTGCTTTTGCCTACATATAAATGAGTTAAGTTATCAACAGTATTAGACATTAAATTGAAATCAGCTTTTACTTCGTCAAAAGCATTTTTTCTATTTTCCTCTCCAGTGTAAGAAGGATTATTTTCAACTCTATAATCTTTTCTTTTTAAAACTCTTAAGTTTTTTTGGTCTAAAGAAGTAGGAATATCATCTTCTTCTTTATCATCATAATCTTTTTTATAAGTATAATCCTTTTTCTCTATTTTATTTTCTTCACTTTTTTTAGTGGTTTTTTCTTCTTTTTCTTCTTTTTCTTCTTTTGAAGATTTAATTGGCTTAGGGTTAATTTTATTTTCCTCTTTTTCTTTAGTTATTTCTCTCTTTTTATATTCAGTTCCCCTAGAAACTAATTTTGATTTTTTATCTCTATCAAATTTTTCAACCTCAACAGTATTTGTTGGGTCTATATTATTAGATAATAATTTTACTAGTTTGTTGAATGAATATACTATAACCTTTTCTGGTTTAAATTCACTTCTTGAAACTTCCTTATCTTCTTTTTTACTTGTTTTTAGATTATAAGTAAAAGATTCTTTTTCTTTATTATAAGTAAGCTGATAATAATATTTATACGACTCAAACCAAAAGCTTCCATCGTCTTTTTTTACTTTAATTTTACTTCCTTGACCTAAAGCTTTAGTAGAAGAAGCTATTTCTTCCTTTGTTGGGTTTTTTCTTAAAAAATCTTTAGCTTTAGTAAGGTCTGTATAATCTATATTATTGTCAATTAATTTATTAAGTTTTAAAGCAGAATATGTTATAATGTTAGAAGCACTAAAATTTTCTGTTGAGTCTTTTTCTACTTTTTCTTTAACATTATAACTATAAGAAAATTCACCAGTTTCTTTATTTCTTTTGGCTGGATATAAATATTTACCTTGGCCATACCAAAAACTTCCATTGTCTCTTCTTACCTTTATTTTTCCATCTAAACCTTTTATTTCTCTTTCTGTTTCTAATATAAGCTGAGATTTTAATTTCATTTTTTACCTCTTGTCTTATTTATCTTTACCATAACTATAAACTTTACAAAAAACTAAAAAAAAATTATAATTAGGTAAAAAAGGAGTAAAAATGAGTTTTACACATTTACATATTCATAATAACGTAGGTTCAAAATTAGACGGAATTGCATCTTTAGAGGATTACGCAAAGAGAGCAGTGGAACTTGGACACACACATTTAGCTTGTACAGACCATGGAAGCCTTTCTGGTTGGTATGATTTACAACAAGCATGTACAAAATATAAACTACAACCAATATTTGGATTGGAACAGTACGTAATAGAAGAAAAGGAAATGCTAGAAATTAATAGTGAGAAAAAAAGAAGACGTTATCCAAACCAGCACTTAATTTTATTAGCTAAAAATGAAGCTGGATATAAAAATATCAGTCATTTACACTATGACTCTATGACATTAGAAGGAAGATATTATTATAGAAATCATTCTACAATAGAAGATATTTTTAAATATAGTGAAGGTGTTATGGTTGGAACTGCTTGTATGGCTTCACCTTTTGCTAGATTATTGAAAGAGGGAAAGCCAGAAGAAGCTGAGAAATTATTCTTAAAATTTAAAGATGTATTCAAAGATGATTTTTATGTAGAATTACAATTTAATGAATTGAATGATGATAGAATTGGCGGTTTAGAGAACGGACAAAAGACAATAAACAACTTTATGAAAGGTTTAGCAGATAAACATAATGTTAAAAAAGTAATAACAGGAGACGTTCATTATTTAAATCAAGAAGATAATGTAGTTCAAAATATTGCAATTGCAATGAGAAGTGGTTTTACAAAAGCAGATATTGAAGATGAAACAAAAAAAACTTTCCAAATTGAAAGTAAGAATTTATTCTATCATGATGTTAGTGATTATAAAGATTTTAATAAAAGATGGGATTATGGATACACAGATGAAGAGATAGAAGAGTGGTGTAATAATTCACAATATTTTGCCGATAAGTGTGATTATCAAATTCCAGAAAGAGACCATATGATTATTCCAGCTGTTACAGCAGATGATATTACTAAATTAAACGATGAATGCTATTTAGGTCTTGAAAAGAAGATTAAAGAAGGTTTAATTGAAGAAAAAGATAGAGAAAAATATGTTAAAAGACTTGAATATGAAAAGGGAATTTTAGTAAAAAAAGGTTTTGCTTCATATGTATTAGTTCTTTGGGATATTTTTAAGTTTTGCTCTGATAATAAATTTATGGTAGGGTTTGGAAGAGGTTGCTTCTTGCCTAATAATAAAGTTCAAATGGCAGACGGTTCTCTTAAAAACATTCAAGAAATTAAAATGGGAGACTATATAACAAGTGGTTGTGCTAAAGAAGAAATTGTTAAAAATGTCTATGAATATGATATTGACGAAGAGATAGTAGAATTAACAACTGAAGACGGAAGAGTGATTTCATGCACAAAAGACCATAAAATTCTTAAAGTTGATAAAAATAAAAGAGAATATGAAAGTGAAAAAAAATATAGTGTAAAATTGTCTAATAGTTGGGTTGAAGCGTCTAAACTTGAAGTAGGCGATATTTTAGTTGACATAAATTTAAAAGAAATCTATAATAATAATAAGATTATGAAAAAAGAATTTAAAAAATATAAAGGAAAAGTTTATGACTTAAATATAAATTCACTAGACCACACTTATAATATAGAAGGTTTATCAGTTCATAATTCTGGTGCTGGTTCTTTAGTTTTATATTTATTAAATATTACAAAGATAGACCCAGTAAAATTAGACTTGATATTTGAAAGATTTTTATCAGAGAGTAGAAGTCCAGATGTAGTAATGAGTTATTTTAAGGAGTTAGATTAATGTACAGTAATGACCAAGTAAAAGAAAAAGTAATAGAACTTACAAGAGCGTTAGAAATTTTCATAAACAATATGGAAGATGAAATGCAGTCAGAAGACCCAGATTTGAAAATAGTTTCCATGAATTTAGGAAAGCTTTCACAAAATTATGTTTTGTTATGCGAACTATCTGGAGTATTTACTGGAGAAGATTGGAGAGAGGGTGGATTTAGAGAGAGTTCTAGAAAATCATCCACTGAAGAGATTTTATAATGGATATAGATAAAATAAAATTAAAGCAAAATTTCATAAATAAAAATTATGATGAGGTATTTAAAGATGCAAGAGAAATAGCTCAATATATTATAGTTAGAAATTATAACATAGAGGACGCTGATAGTAGAGAAGATTTATGCCAAGACTGTTTGGTATCTTTATGGGATAAAGTTATTAAAAACAAAATAAATGTTGATAAAGGAGATTTATTCTCTTTTATATGGAGAAATTCAAACTTTAAAATTCTAGAAGTTCTAAGAAAGAAAAATAGAAGAAAAAGAATAGCTCCAATGATTGAGTTAAACCCAGAAAATGACTCTGCTGATGATTGGAAACAAAAGGCTTGTGGAATGGAATATAATCCAGAGGAAATATTCTTTTATAATGAACTAGTGAAAGAATATGAAGCTTTACAAAACAGTAAACCAAAAAAGAGAAGAAGAAAAAATGGTAACAGTAAAAAAGAAAGTAAGTAAAAATGATTTATTAGATTTCTTTTATAATAAAATGGATAAAAATGACGAGAAATTGTATGAGGAAATGAATGGAAAACCATTAAATATTTTCCAACTTACAGCTAGCGTTGGTGCTTTAACAACAAGAAGGGTTAAACCAAAAAACTTAGACGAACTTACAGCCTGTAATGCTTTAGCAAGACCTGGCACATCAGCTTCTTTAGAGGATTACGCTAATGCTAAAGAAGAAGGTTTCGCAAAATATAAAAACCCTATTATACAAGAATGTTTGAAAGACACTTATAATATCATTTTATATCAAGAACAAATAATGAGTTTATTTAATAAAATAGGCGGTTTCTCGTTAGAAGAAACTAATATGGTTAGAGGTGCACTAAAAAAACTTAGTAAAAAAGAAAAGAAACAAAGCGATGTAGATAAATGGGCAGATAATGTTAGACGATTTAAAGAAAATGCTATTAAATTAGGAATTCCAAATAGTGAGTTAGACTTATTAGTTAAGGATATGGCAGCACTTGCTGGATATTCATTTAATAAAAGTCATGCTATTTCTTATGCGGCAATGGCTGCTTTAACATTATATTTATCTAAGTATTTTAAAGAATATTGGTATTCAGCTGTAGTAGAGTATCAAATGAATAAAGA